>ERZ724522.479-NODE-479-length-25525-cov-8.275736_pt1 | contig 25525 bp, 39 predicted proteins | sample MGYA00376055_ERZ724522 | MGnify/ENA primary metagenome ERZ724522 (study PRJEB28724, sample SAMN07190884) | wastewater metagenome | isolation source: effluent of sewage treatment plant in Hong Hong | place: Hong Kong | collected 2016-03-17 ...
TAAATTTTAGTTCATCTTTATTAGTTTTCCAATCTGCTATTATAAATTCTTTGCCTTTAATTAAAAGGCAATCAATTGTTCCTGCAACTAAATATTCAAATACATAAATACGTTTTTCTACAAAAATAGAAAAACCTTCTTCTAGTTTATTAATAAGATAATTTAATATAATAGGATATTTTCTACCTAAAGGGCTATTTTTAAGAATTTCAATATCTACTATAGTTATCTTTTTAAGACCTTGTAATAAATTTTCTTTTCTTTGTCCATAAGTACTATTAATATTTAAAGTACTATTGTTTACACTATTTTCTAAAAGTTTATGTTCTTCTGTACCTAATTTACAACTGTTATCTCTTATAGAGTCCCATTCTTTTTTTAAAAAGTTTTTAGAAACTCCTAATTGATTGCTTTTATAATTTAACCAATATTTTTCATCAAATGGTATTTCATAATCTTTAATACAAGTTGTAACAGAAGTATATATATTTTTATCTTCATCAGTATATTGATGAAGCTCTTCATTAAATGATATAATCCTTTTTACCATTTTCCTTTAGGGCATTTATCGTTACTTCTTGTTTTAGCTTTAATAGGGCAGCTACATAAACTACAACTATAGACTGTAGTATTTCCTATCTTTATAAATTCTTTTATAAATTCACAATTGTTACATATAACTTCTCTTTCTTTAGCTATTGGTTCCAATTGTTCGTTACTAATAAGTATATTTTTATAACCAGTACCTATACTAATTACTTTATTTACTATTTTATTACAACTAGTACACGCCATTATTCTGCTCTATTTCCTATAGCTCTTCCACCTCTAGCAAGTTTTTGTCCTGCTTCTTCTTTAGCTAATTTATTATATAAATCTTCTAAAGTATTAATTGTTTTTGGTAAGGTATTTGCTATTTTTGTAAGTTGTTCTAATTGGTCAATTAATCCTTGAGTTAAAACTAAATCAGAAGCTAAATCTATCATTTCTCCTCTGTTTATTTTTTCATTATTTTCTAGTTCTTGTTTTTCTATTACAGATTCTATATTTTTAATAATATTAACACAAATCTTATCACTAACTTTTAAACCTTTTAAAATAGTATTTATAGTGTTTAAAGTAGGTACTATAGCTTTTTCAAGCTCTCTATTTTTAACTATAGCTTGTTTAAGTAAAGAATCAGGTTGAAAATCTGGTTCAAGTTCACTTTCAACTATAGCAGCTCTATGTGTATCTTTTTCATTAAACCCTCCTAAATTTGGATAAGAATAAAAACTTGAAACAATATAAAGATACATAAATTCTTTCCAAGCTCTAAATTTTTTTCTACCGTCTGCATCACCTTTACTACCTCTATCTCTTTCTAAAATAGCTTTAAATTCAGGAATCCCTCTTAGATAATCCTTATCTAATATTAATTCATCATTTTCTATTTTAAAAATTTTACTCATTATTTAATTTATTTAAATAATCTTTTTTACGATTTGATACAAAAGGCTCTTCACAAATTAATTTACTATCTTTAGTAAATGACATTCTATAAAATCCTGTATCTTGAATTGTTTTTTGTTTGCCTATTCTATCGTAAACTTTATTTAATTTTTTTACTCTAGCTTGAGTTGCAACAAAACTACCAAAATGTTTAAGTACTACGGTATAGCCTTTAGACATTCCATCTATTGTTGCAAGGAATTGACTTTCTATAATATGTTTAACTTCATCAAAAGTAAGTTCTGTATTATGTTTACTATTTATATCTTTTCTTATAGTTTCTATAATACGTTGTAATTTATAATCTATGTATAAACCTTTCATTAAAGTATAAGTTCAATTTTTTTAACAGGTGCATTAATTATAATACAATCATTCTTTTCCATTCTTACAATACCTTGATTCTTTTTGAAAATACTACAGTAAACCATATAATGAGTATCTAATTCCATAAATACATCAAATTCATCTCCAGATTTAAAATACTGTCCGTCTTTAATAGTTTTGATAACCATTTGATTAGCAGATGGAGTTTGTTTTAATCTATTGTTTTCAATATCATATTCACAAATATCTTGAGTGTCTATTAATCTTTCAGTTACTAAAGAAAAACTACTAATACTTTCATATAAGAAATATCTACATAAATCTTTTATTGCAGAATTTATTATATCTTGTTGTTTTACTCCTTTTATTTTTTTAGGTATTTCAAATTCTCTTCTCCATAGAAGATAGTTTTTTTCTCCTTTACAATACAAGGAAGCTTCTGCTATGTTTATAGTTTCTTTTTCTTTTTTATTAATGTAGTAGTCTTTTTCTCCTACTGTAATTTTAAATTCATAGCTTTTATCTATTCCTGTATTTTTTACAATTTTATTCCATTCATTAATAACAAATTCAATTGTATCTTGTAAAATGTGTCCCATAAAATCAAAAGTAATAAACTTTTTTAGAAAAACCAAATTTAAAAGTACAATTAAAATCAAGATTATCTCAAATACTAAAATCTCTTAATTAAAGGCTTGATTTTAAATGATTTAAAATTTTAAATAATCTACCATGATAGATATTTAGAGGACTTCTATTTCCTTTTTATAGAGATTTTGTAATAGAGGATTTTTATAATGATGTTGTAGATGTTATAGAGAGGATGATAATAGTAGAAAAATTTTTTATAAAATTTTTTTAGAAGAGGAATTTTTGATGTTTATGATTGTGGGTGTAAACCTACCCCATCAACCTACTCCCCTCGAATCTTTGACGGAAACTCCCCCTATTGAGTTTCTTCATAATTTTCTTAATTTATTATTAATCTTTAAAACTTAAAAATCATGAAATCTACAAATGTAAAAATCCTATCTTTACAAGTTAATCCTCAAGGAGGTTATGTACTTGTATGTCGTCCTAGTGCTGATAACAAAACTGGAAACTATAAAATTAGTCAAGGTTTAGCTGAAAGAATGGCTGAAAGAACACTAGGAATTAAAAGCGTAAGTGCTTTAAAACAAGCTATTGCTTTATCTCGTGGAAATGCTACTTATCGCATTGACTACAAAGAGTGTAAAGAAGGTGAAACTTGGGAAAACAAAACTACAGGTGAAACTGGAGTTTATAGTAAATCTTGGGATAAACCAATTAACCACGAGATTACTTTAAGTGAGCAAGCTCAAGTAAAAGTAACTGAAATTATCTTTGCTCATGAATTGAGCAACGCTGCTATGAGTCAACCACAAGTTGTTTCTGTAGGCAGAACAGAAGATAAAGAAGAAAGTGGTAATGATGCACCTAGCATTTAAGATATAAATAGTACAACTATCGAATAGGGAGATAGTTGTACTTATCTTTTTAATAATGTACTCATTGTTTAATTTAATACCAATAGTCATGAAAAACGTAGTAGTTATTTTAGGTGTAGTAATGAGTGTTACTGACGCCTTAGAATATGATTTTAAATAAATCGTAGAAATAAACCCCTACGGGTTTATTTTTTTTAACTGCAATGTTACTATATATAGAATAGATGTATATCTCTATCGAACTTGACAACATAAATCAATAAATTAAATAACCTTTAATAACCAACAACATGAAATCAATTATTAAATTCTTCGTAAATCTACTATCTTTCATTAATATTTATATTGATATAGATAGGTTAGCTCTTAGTATAGCTTATGCTAGACCTAATAGAGCTTTTTGTATTACTATTTTATTTATAGATATAGTTATCTATTTACCTGCATTAGTTTCTAAAGTTAAAGCTACATATATTAGTAGAACTTCTGTAAAAATAGGTCAAGCATATTATCCTTCGAGAATTGCTAGAAATAATAACTTTACTAAATGTTATTATTATACTAATGATTTAAAAACTAGAGTAGATTATTTTAATCCTATACATATAGGTAATAATCAAGTCAAAGTTGTAGATAACTATAAACAAACATATATTTACTATGCTGATGAACTTTATTTTCAGTTATTAAATACTGAAGTTAAAGGTTATATTAGAGATGGTATATTTTATATTACTTCTGCTGTTGGTTAAGTAGAAATAAAGGTACTTTTAGTTATTAGTCTTGTCCTGCTTTGTTTAATTGATTTTAAAATGCGGACTTCTAACGAAAAAGTACCTTTTACTTTTTATTTAACTTGACAACATAAATTTTCTTGATAAATCTAATGAAAACTATTAAATTGTTCTTACTTAGACTGTTTACTAGAGAAATCTCTAAGGTAAACAGTGAAGGAAGTAGTTTTAAATGCACTAAAAGTACTAGTTTTACTAGTAATTTTATGATTTAATCTATCTGTCTGCTATTTATATGATGATAAGTTATAGAAAATGATGAATGAGTTATAGGTAGAGCTCGTCTAGTACCACCAACACCTCAAATTAAATCATCTCTTCATTTCTCCAAACACTATCATTATTATAAACTTAATTCTTTTTAAATATTCCCATTCTCATAAAAATCTACAAAAACAATACAACATTTAAAAAGATTAAAACTCCTTTTTTACCTCAATTCATACAACTAAAAACATTCTTATTCCTAAAAACATACAACTATGAAAAACACAATCATACTAAAAACTAAACCTTATAGAGTTAAATCTCCTAGTGGTAAAGTATTTACAATAATTGCTGAAACTTTATATCATGCTATTAGTATTGTATGTGGAGAAAAAGAATCTTTTACATATAGTAATATTGAATATATTAAACTAAATAAAAGGCATGAAAATAATACTTAACCTTTTATTTGTTTTCTTCATTATTTTATTAAATATAATCATAACTAAATATGAGCTACTTATATTTATATATAATAAACTTAGAAAACAAGTAATTGTACCAATTTTAGATTGGATAGAATCCTTAAAGTTATTTATAATATACTACCAATGCTTAATAGAGTTTAGATATATTAAGCTATAAGAAAAACTCATATTAACTATTTAACCCAAAAAATAAGCTCTTTATAACCTAAAGAGCTTATTTACTTAATCTTTTAAAACTAAGTAATATGGAAAACAATACTAACCAATAAAATAATCAACCTGAAAATCATAAATCAAATTTAGGTAGATTTATTATAGCACCTCATTACATATATTTAAAAGCAAAATATTCAACAGTTATTATTGAAATTTATGAAAAAGTAGAATTTATAACTCACCCAAAACTTAAAAATAAGTTTTATTTAGAAGATTTAATATTGCCTTTAAATTAATACATCTTGATTATCTAATAGTTCTAAAGACTATAACTATGCAGTCATTAAGTCCTTTTAAAAGTGGCAGACAGTTTACACAAAATTAGCATAGTAGATTTGATAGCAGTAGTACATAAGATAACAAATGTAACGAATACATCTTACCAAAGAGCAAAGTTATATTACATTTGAGTACTACTGTAAAAACCATAGATAAAATTAATATGACAAATAAACAGATTTATATAGAAACTTTTGAAAAAGAAGAAGTCTATAAAATAACAAAACTAAAAGAACATGACGATGAAGTATATTTAACTAAAAAACAAAAACAACAAATTTTACAACCAGTTAGAAATAGTAAAACTAATCCTAAAATACAAAATAACGATAAATGTCCTTGTAATAGCGGATTAAAATATAAAAAATGTTGTAAACTTAAATATTAACTATAAACCTAACATTATGAAAAAAGCAATAGCATTAGCAACAATGACAGCTGGACTTTTAGCTACATCTACAGAACAAGAAATAAATAATCTACCTAAAAGAATTAAACAAAAAACTATTTTAACTCCTAAACAACAAAAAGCTAGAAAGAAAAATAAAATAGCAAAACAAGCTAGAAAGAAAAATAGGTAATTAAATATTAATAATCTTTAAAAACAAATTATTATAAATACTTTTAAAAAAGCAAAAATAGTTATGCTTCCTACAGAAAAAGAAAACCAAAAAACCAAAAATATGAATGAATTTATAACCAAATTACAGTATGAAATACAAAACGAATTAGAAACTTATTTTAACCTTTTAACACTAAACCAACATGAAAAAGATATTAATTTTAATGTTAGTAATAATACTAACGAGTTGCAAAACGAAATCTAAAGAAAGTCATAGAATATTAAAAAAAGATAAAATGCCAAATTATTATCTTATTTTAGTAAAAATTGATACTATTTACGATAAAAAGTCTAATACTATAAATTTTAACTACTATTATAAAAAAATTAATAAAAACCAAACAATAAACCAATAATATGAAAAAGATAACATTAATATTACTAATTTTATTTAGTTTAATTGGTTGCAAAAAGAAAGAAACTAAAAATACAGACAATAATAATACTCAAAATCCTCCCATTAAGTATTCGTTTGTAGAAGGTAAACATTTTGAAGGTACGTTTTATTATAAAAACTTATCAGAATACGGTAGTATAAGTTATACATCTCCTTCAAAATATAGTATAGGAAATAATTTAATTACATTAATACAAAACAATGACACTTTATTTAAACCTACTTCTACTACTTATACTCTAAGTACAATAGAATGTCCAGCTGGTTGCATGGATAAAGGTATAGTAACACCTGATAGTATTGTACTTAGTTTACTTTATACCTCTAAATCTCATTTGAAAATAGAATATCCTACTAAACAAGGATATAAAACTATTACTCTTCAAAGAACTAATTAAAACCTAAAAAAATATGTTAAACATAATAGTTGGAGTAGCTACTGCTGTTGTAGTAATTACTCTAGGTCTATATGCTAAAGCTATAGATAGAAAACAATCTCGTGGTTAAATAGTTTTATAACTATACCTACTTGAAGCCAGTTGCCATAGAAGTAGTAATTTTATTATTGTTTCTACATCCTCTTTTTTACATTATTCTTTTAATCTTTAAAACTCTAAAAAACTAACTATTATGTCAAATGAAAAATCAAAATTTAAACCAGTATTTAATATTATAGAAGTTATTACTGTAAAACCAAACACTAACAAAAAAGCTAAAGAATACAAAATTTCAAAAAACCGTCGTGTAAGAGAAATTGAACAAAAATATGAAGATATTGAATTAGTATCTGAAGATTTTGTATTTGAAGCTGCAAATGATTCTATAAGTAAATTCATTAAAGAATGTCATCCAGATATTCAAAAAATGATTACTAGAAATAATATAAATACTGTTAAAGCTTCTCCTCATAAATTGAATATTAAAACAAATAATAATCTATTTATTGAGATTAGTATTATTAGTAAGTTTTCAAGAAAAATTATCGTAAAAGATAAAAAAAGAAAAGTATTAATAGATACAGTTACAAATATTACACACTTTTCAAAAGTAGAAAATTAACGAGTTAATGCAAGGAGTAAACATTAGTTTACTTCTTGCTTTATCCCTACTTTTATTAAATTTTTTAAAAATGGAATATAAAATTCAATATGAATATTTAAATAAATATATATTTGGAGGTAAAGCAGATATAATTTTAAAAGATATTAGAAATAACGATTATATAAATTTCTGTGTACTTAAAAATAACAAAAATTTCGTAGTCTATTATAAAACTTTTAAGTTAATAAAAATTGGAGAAATTAAATATTCAAATGATTTTGTTATTTTAGAACCTTTTAAACAAAATTTAGATAAAGATTATACTAAAATCTTTATTAAGTTTTTTAATATAATTTTTATAGATAAAAAAATACCAAATAATATAGAAGTATATTATACAGGCAAATGTTCTATATGTGGAAGAACTTTAAAAAACCCTAAATATATAGAAATTGGTATAGGTGTCGAATGTTTGAAAAAACTCTAATATTCTTATAGAGAGAAAGGGCTTAACTTCCTGATTCTCAATATTGTTAATGTAAAAACCTTTTAAAATTGAGAAAACTTCCTTTCTAAATACCGATATGAAGCCTTCTGATTGTTAAAAAATGTTAATAATATTTAACAATAAATTTTCATAATATGTAAAAATATTTTTGTACCTTTAAAATAATGAAATTACTAATAAAAAATAATGTAGAAGAAATTAATAATTTTAGTGAAATACCTGATAATGATAAAAGTCCTTTTGTGGAAGAATTACATATTAATACTACTCAAGTATTAAAAAGATTTAAAAAAGGAGAAGTAGTACTAGATGTAAATGAAAGCATCTCTTATCAAGAAGCTAAAAACTTAACTATTCAAAACGAAAACTTAAAACAAAAAGGTTTAGAAATAGGACAAGTAAAAATAAAACAAAAAGCGGAATTTGTAATTATATACACAAATAATATACCTTATAAAAATCTTAGTGAAATATCTTTTAAAATATTTCATTATATATTAGATAAAAGAATAAGTTTAGGTAGTGATATAATTATACTTTCTATAGAAGATTGTTGTGAGCATTTACAATCTACAAGACCTACAGTTACTAAAGGATTTGTAGAACTAGTAAAAAATAAAATTATAGCTAAAAGATGCGATAATGTTTGGTGGATAAATCCAAATTATTATTATGCTGGAAATAGATTAAATATAAAAAGTAAATAACAAATAAAAAATCAAATAAAATGGCAATTAAATTAACAAAAGTAAACACTAATTACGTATTAGAAGAAACAACAGGAGAAACTACTAATATAAAAGCTATTACAAAAAATGAAATAACAGAAATTTTAGTTGAAAAATTAAAAGCACAAATAAATTCTGTTGAAGCTATTAATCAAGAACATACAGTAATAATAACTATTACACCAACTATAGGATAATGGAAAACGATTTAACAATTTCTCTTAAAGTAGATAAAACTAATGAACTAACTCAAGACCAAAAAAACGGACTATCTTATTTATTTAATTGGGTTAAAGAAAATAAAAATATTAAAAGTGATGATATGTATTGTTCTTTAACAGGAGCAGCAGGTACAGGTAAAACTACATTAATATCTTATTTTTTAGATTTAGTTTCTACAGAAATACCAAAACATAAAATTTGTATATGTGCCCCAACTCATAAAGCTAAAAAAGTAATTCAATCTAAAACTAAATGGAAAACTAGTGAAACTTTACAAGCTTTATTAGGTTTAAAACTTGATGTTAGTATGGAAGATTTTGATATTAATAATCCTAGTTTTAATCCTATAGGGGATAGAAAAATAAAAGACTTTAAACTTGTAATTATAGACGAAAGTAGTATGGTAAATAAAGATTTATATATTACTATAAAAGATTGCGCTAAAAGTACAGGTACATTAGTATTATTTGTAGGAGATAGTAAACAATTAAATCCAGTTAAAGAAAATAATATTTCTTTTGCTTTAACTGGTTGTAACAAAAACTATAATTTAACTCAAGTAGTTAGACAACAAAATGATAACCCTTTAATTGAAGTTCTCGATTGTTTAAGAAAAGATATAGAATTTGGTACTAATAATTATATATCTTTATTAAAAGACTATCCTAGTAAATTTAATAGTCGTAATGAAGGATTTGCTGTTTTAAACGGTATAGATTTTGCTGTTGAATTAAAAAATCATTTTTTAAGTGAAGAATTTAAACAAGATAAAAATTTTTGTAGATTTATAGCTTGGACTAATGATTGTATTAAAAACACTAATACATATATTAGAGAAAAGATAATGAATGCTCAAAATTTTATAGAAATTGATGATGTTTTATTAGGTTATAGAACTGTAGCAGATAAAGATTTTACTTATATAACTAATTCTGATGATTATGTTGTAGAAGATATTACAGAGCATAATAAAACCATTGAAGGAGAAAATATTGAATGTTTTTCTATTAATATTAGAGCTATAGATACTGATTTAACTTCTACTTTAAATATTGTTAAACCTAGTTCTTCAAATTTAAATAAATTTTCTACTATATTTGAGGAAATTTTACTAGACGCTAAAACTAAAAGAAGTGGTAAAGTTTGGAGAGAATTTTATCAATTTAAAGATGATTATTTATTAATTAATCCTTTATTTAAAAATAATACTTTATTATGTAAAAAAGATATTGATTTTGGATATGGTTTAACAATTCATAAATCTCAAGGAAGTACTTATAATACAGTATTTATTAGTGGTAAAGATATTAATAAAAATTTTGTCGATAGTGAAAGAAAAAAATTATGGTATGTAGCTCTAAGTAGAGCTAGTAATAAAGTATTTATATCTTTATAATATGGAACCTAAAAGAAAACATGGAGCTAAACCTAAAAGTGTAATGACTAGAAATGAATTTAAAAATTCAACTTGTGAAATTACATTAGAAGATGAAAAGTCTATATTAAAAAATCTTGAATTAGATAACGACTCTTTTAGAAGAGAACAAAACAATAAAGCTATTAAAGATAAATTTTATGGTAAAAGACTTTCTTTTTTATTAAACTTATATAATAAATCTATTGTAAATCTATCTTTATCTATTGGTTATAGTAGTAATTATTTACATAATGCTATAAATAATAAAGTAAATAATAAAATTACTAAAGGTTTTTTAAGTAAATTATCATTTTATTTTGAAATTGATGAAGAGTTTTTTACAAAAGATGAAGTAAATATAATATTAACAGAACAAAATAAAGTAAAATATGTTAAACATTAGAGTAATGTGTATAGACGACAGTAATAAACCTAAAGAAGTTCCTGATAAAGATTGGATAAAAAAAGGCGATAAATATACTGTTATTAAATTAGTAAGAATTTTAAATAAACGTCAACTTAATGGTAATGGAGTTAAATTATTAGAAAAAGTTATAGATACTCCTAATTATAAATTTTATAAATTAGAAAGATTTAAATTACTAGATGAAGATGAGCTTTTACTAGATAAAATAGAACAAGAAGTTACTGTAGGGGACGTTGAAGAGTTTCAAGTTCCTGTTTTTAGTAAAATTAAAATTATTGATTTAGATTATACTAATAATAAAAAAGAAGAAAGATATTTAAAAAAACGAAACTTATGATAGTTTTTATTTCTCAAAGAAACCATAAAGTTCAAGATACAGAAAGTATTAAAATTCAAAATAATATAACAAGTGAACAATTAGTTTATATTCAAAATTTACCAATTGTAGGCTTTGATTTAGAAACTAATAGTCTTGACCCTTTTATTGGAGATATTTTATTATTAATAATAGGAGATAAAGAGCAACAATTTGTTATAGATATTCATTCTTTTAATCAAAAAGAACAAGAAGATTTATTTTTTAGTCGTTTTAAAGAAAATAAAATATTTTTAGGAGCTAATTGTAAATTTGATTATTCGTTTATAAAAGTAAAATATAATATAAGTATTTTAAAAATGTTTGATGTTATGATAGCTGAACAAAGAATTAGACAAGGATTTTCTACGTCTAATTCTTTAGCTGCTATTGTAGAAAGAAGATTAAAATACATACCTGATGAAATGAAAAAAGATATTAGGTTAGAATTTATTGGAGCTAATAAAGATACTTTTATATTTGAAAATAAACATATTGATTATGCAGCAGGAGATATAAAGTATCTTTTCGATATTAGAGAATTACAAAAAGAACATATAAATAAATTAAATTTAGAGTTTTTAATTTATAATATAGAGTTCCCTTTAATAAGAAGATTAGCGGATGCTGAATTAAATGGATATGTTATAAAAGAAGATAAATGGTTAGAAATTATTAAAAAGAATGAAGAAAATCAATTTTTAAAGCAAGTAGAATTAGATGAAGAATTTAAAAATTTAAGAAGTTATTTACCAAAAGAAGAACAAATTTATATTAAAAACGGTAAATGGGATAGAACTAGATTAAAAAAACAAAAAAATATAGTTTTAGATTTATTTGCTGAAGAAGAAGTAGAAACTAATAAATTTAGTAAGAATAAAAAAATAAAAGATAAAAGTCCTTATATAAATTATTCTTCTGTAACAGAGCTTACTTATATTTTTGCATCTTTAGGATTACCTTTACCTACTAAAACTGGAGAGTATATTGTACCTACATTTATAGTTAAAAAAGGTAAAAGAGTAGTAGATAAATCATTAAATTCTTTTACAACAAGTAAACAAGCTATAGAGAGTTATGTTATTGAAAATCCTAATACAATAGGAGAAAAATTTGTAAAAGCTTTAATTAATTATCGTAAATTTACTACTAGATTAAATACATTTGGAGAAGATTTTTTAATTAAATATAAAAATCCAATTACTAAAAAATTTCATACTGTATTTAGACAAGCTCATGCAATTACTGGAAGATTACAAAGTGGAGATGAAAAAAGTAATAGATTTAATAGTCAAAATATACCTGCTGAAAAAGATTATAGAGAATGTTTTTGTTTTGAAAAAGATTATTTAATTTGTACTACAGATTTATCTGGAGCAGAAGCTGTTATTATGATTGATAAAGCAAGAGATGAAAGGTTTTATAAAATGGCTATCTTAAATGATGATGCTCATAGTCCTTTAGCGACTGCTGTTTGGAGAGCTATTTATAAAAGTAGAGGTAATGAATTACTTGCTCAAACTTTTACAATTTCTAAAACAGAAAATAAACATCTTAGAACTTCTTTTAAACCTATGACTTTTGGTTCAATTTATGGTATGTTTGTTAAAAAAACTGCTAAAACTTTAGGTATTACTTTAGATGAAGCTAAAATAGCTTTAAAAACTATTAAAAGCATGATTCCTAAAACATTTAAAATGGTAGAAACAAATTCTAAATTTGCATTAGAAAACGGTTATATTATTTTAAATCCTAGAACAAATAGTCGTATTTGGTATCCTGATGTTTTAATTTCTAAAGCTAATAATTCAGATTTATCTTTTGACATAGCTCATGAAGTTGACGGTTCAGCAAGAAATGCTCCTATTCAAGGAACTCAAGCAGATATGTTAAAAGAAGCTATTGTTGAAATAGGTAAAGAAATAGATAGACAAAATTTAGATATTAAATTATTAGGTCAAGTACATGATGAATTAATATATGCAATTAATAAAAAAATTAAATTAGTAGAATTTATAAAAGATAATGGAACTAAAGAAATAGTTGAACCTTATATTTTTATAAAAAATTGGATGTGTCAAGTTGCTAATAGATATTTATCTTTTATTAAAATGACTGCTGAAACTCATATTGGAGAAACATGGACAAAATAATGAATAATATTTGGTATAAAGCTTCTATAGTAATATTAATATATATAATAATTATTACTAATGTTAATCAATGTACACAAAATAATAAAAATAAATTAGTATATGAAAATATACTTAACAATACAATTAAAAAAGTTAAAGAAAAAAACGGTACAATTTCAAGTATTACAAATGTAATACAAGATAATAACACTAAAACTCTATTAGCTTTAAAAGCAAATGATAGTACAATTAAATATTTACAAGATGAAATTAGAAGAAATAAAAATATGCTTAAAGATATTGGGAGTTCAATTGCTGTCATTATATCTTCTACTACTTTTAGCGAAAGCAATAGTAGCATAATTTCTAAAATAGATTCTATTAAAAAAGGTAATACAATTTATTATTATCCTACTTATACTAGTAAAAGTAAAGACACTACTTGGATAAATTATGATATAGTTGCAGATAAAGATAATGTAGATTTAAAACTTAAAGTAAAAAATAAATATTCTGTAATTATAGGTACTGAAAAAATATCTTTTTTTAAAAGAAATACTGTTGTAAAAGTAAATAATCAAAATCCTTATACAGATGTAAAAGAATTAAAAGCTTTTCAAATTAAAGATGAAAGAAAAATAAACAGAATAGGATTAGGATTGCAAGTAGGATACGGTATCACATTAAAGGGCTTTTCTCCTTATGTAGGATTTGGTATAAATTTTAAAATAATCTAATATGGAAACTTTTGAAGTAACTTATGTAGAAGAAATTTTTAAAATTCCTATATACAACTTTAAAATAAAGCTTGTAATAAATAATAATAATAATAAATATTTAAAAACTTTAGACTACCATAATTGTAATGAAATTGCTTCTGTAATAGATTATACTGATTTTAACTATAATTTTGATATACTATCTTCTTTTCAAATAGATAAAATAAAAGAAAATACTATTGCTCATGAAGTTTTCCATATTACTTGTATTATTATGAGGTATATAGGTTGTAAACTAAGTAATAATAGTGAAGAAGCTTATGCGTATTTAATAGATTATTTGTATAAAGTAATAAGATTAAAATTGATTAAATTAAAATTAAATTATGGCGATACAAATTCAACAAAAAAGATTTGATAGACAATTAAAAGGTATTGAAAATTGGAAAAAAGCTAAAGATTTAGGATTAAGTCATAGTAACGGTTGGGGTACTTTACATTGGGAAACTGGAACAGGTAAAACTTTTGCTGCTTGTACAATTGCAAATAAAATGTTAGAAAAGAATAATGCTTATAGTTTTATTGTAGTTGTACCTGGAGAAGAACTAGAAAAACAATGGAAAAATGAAATAAAATCTTTTGTAAAAGAAGAACATCATAATAATTTTAGAGTTTTAACTGTACATAAAATAATACAATCATGCGCTAATGGAAAAAGATTTCTTTGTAATTTATTAATAGCTGATGAATTACATGAATATTATACAGAAGATAGATTAAATTTATTTAATAGTACTTATGTTGTCACAAATTGGTGTTTAGGATTAACAGCGACTTATGAGGATAACGAAAATAGACATAAAAATATACAAAAAATATTACCAGTTGTAGATAGAATAGATACAGAGGAAGCTTTAAGAGAAGGTTATGTTTCTAAATATATAGAATATAATGTAGCTGTACCTTTTACTGATGAAGAAAAAAGTAATTATGTTGTTTTATCTACTATTATAGCAAAAAATTTAGGTAAATTTGGAAAAAATAAACCTTTAGAATTAGCCAGTAAAGTATTATCTGGAGATTCTAAAACAGGTAAAACAGGTAAAGAAATTGCTTATGCTTATGCTTATTATAATGGATGGAGAAAAGATTTAAATATAAATAAACCAGAAGAGTTATCTATACACGAACAATGGAGTCCTTTTAAAATAATAGGATATGCTAAAACTGTAATGGATAACGTTAGAGAAAGAAAAGATTTAATTTATAAAGCAATAAATAAAATACATTATGCTAAAGAAGTAGTTTTAAAATTTGATACTTTAAAAACTATTTGTTTTAGTCAAAGTACTCAATTTGCAGATTATTTAGCTACAGTAATAAACCAGCATTACAATAGCAATAAAGAACAAATTGATAATAAAGTTTGTGTTGTTTACCATTCAAAACTTAATACAATCATCTATTTAGATGAAAAAGGTAAAGAAAAGAAAAAAGGTAAAACAGTTTTAAAAAGAGAAGCAATACAAGCTATAAAAAGTGGAAAAGCTAGAGTTATCTCTACTGCAAGTTCTTTAGATAGAGGATTTGATGTTAAAGATATTTCTTTAGCTATTACTACTAGTGGTACTCAAAATCCTACACAATACAGTCAGCGTAGAGGTAGAGCAATAAGAGTAGAAGAAAATAAGGATATAGTTTTAATCGTAAACTTATATTTACAAGGAACAATAGAAGAATCATGGCTTAGAAAAAGACAAGCAAAAAGTAATAATGTAATATATTGGGTAAATAAAGTACAAGATATAAACTATACACCTAAAAAAAACGATACGTTTAATTTAGAAGAGATTTAAAATATGTTTTTAGAAGTTGATAGGTATGTTGATTTTATAATTAAAAATAAACTTACTCAACCACAATTTTTACTTATGTATCTTATTCATAGAAAAAGATACTCTAGTATAACAAAATATAAAGAAGCTTTTCCTACTGATGATGGTTCAATGATAGGTAAAAATGCGTTACAAGATTTAATTAATAACGGATTTTTAATAAAAGTAAATGAAGAAAATAAGGCAAATAGTTTTTGTTTAACAAATAAATTTACATCTTTATTTTTTAAAGATAAATTTGAAGCTATTGAAGCTTTAATTGAAGTTTATCCTGGATTTATAGAAATTAAAGGAACTCCAAGTCCTTTAATTACTACAGATAAATATAAATTAGCAAGTTTATATGCTGAACATATTGATTATTCTGTAGATGAGCATTTATTAATATTAGAAGATACTAAATTTGGTAGAGAAAAAGGGTTAATTAGATGTAATATTGAAAAATATATAACATCTAATATGTGGCAAAAAATTAGAGAAATAAGATTATATCAAGCAACAATTCAAAAAGTAGATAAAATAGAAGAATTTTAGTATGAAGCAACAAGAAAAAACGCTACCTATTAAAAGTATGCGTGAAGCTATTCAAGAAGCTAAAGATTTAATTAATTTAGAACGTAGTGGTAAAATTACAGGCTTATATACTCGTTGGAGTAAAGTTAATAAAGCTTTAATGAAGTATTTAAGATTTAGAAGCGTTACTTGTATTGCAGGTATGTCTGGAAGTGGTAAATCTGCTATTTTAAATATGATAGAAGATGATTTTACTAATCCTGAATTAAATCCTAGTTTTGTAGGTAAAATTACATTATTAGCCTTTAAATATGAGATGGATGCTTCTGACGAAATTTTGAGAAATCTTAGTGGTAAAGTTAAAAAAAGTTATTCATACTTACTTTCTTCTGAAGCTATTGGAGAAGGAAAAGAATATAATAAAATTACAGATGAAGAAGCTGCTTGTTATGAAAGAGAACTAGATAAATTAGAAAATAGACCTATTAAATATATTGAAAATGCTGGAAATTTAGAACAATTATGGAATACTTGTGTAAAAGAATATCAAGAAAATCCTAATAAACGACTTATAGTTACTATTGACCATACTTTATTATCTCAAAAATTATCTGAAAAAGATGATTTAGAACTTGCTGCAAATACAGCTCAAGTTGCAATTAGACTTAGAAAATATTTAAATGCTATTGTTATATTTATTAATCAATTAAATGGAGAAATTGAAAAACCCATAAGGAGGGAAAACCCTTCTATGCACTATCCTGTTAAAACGGATATTCATTGCGGTAATCAAATCTATTGGGCTTGTGATAACGTTTTTATATTTCATAGACCCGAAATACTACATATACTTAAATATGGCAATGTAGAGCCTTTAAATACGAAAAATTTAATTCATGGTGCTTTAATAAAAAGTAGGAAAAATAAGATAGGTAATTTATTTTTTGAGCAAAGATTTAATGAAGGAAATATGGTACAAATTAATAAAGAATCAAAAATTTACAAAAGTGAAAGTTTTAATTTTGGTATAACTTTAAAAAAAGATTAAAATTTAACTAAAAAAATTACTTTTAAATTTGTTTTTATTAAAAAAGTGTATTACATTTGTATCGTATTTGAATCGGCAATAAATCAAAGTAGATTTATAACAAATACTTAAAAAACAAAAAAATGGAAGAAAACCAAACAGAAGCAGTTGCAATATCTAAAACGCATAGTTTTGAAGGGTTATTAGACTTTGGTAATAAAATTATTAAAAGTGGATTAACACCTTTAAAAAAAGCAGAAGATGTTGTAGCTGCTATTCTATTAGGAAGAGAGTTAGGATTAAGTGAAATGGTAAGTGTAAATAATCTTTATTCTGTAAATGGTAAAGCTAGTGCAAGTATTCATGTTATTAATGCTTTATTACAAAAAGCTGGTATTGTAATAGAAGTAATAAATAATTATGAACCTTGTGTTAGAACTGTTATGAAAGGTACTGACGGCAAACCTGAATTGGATGAACAAAATAATCCAATTATTCTTAGAGAGGTTTTTGCAAGCGAAGTGCCTTTAGAACATGAAATTAAAGGTAAAAAGATTGTAAATTACAAAACTATTGTTAAACTTACAAGGCAAGTAAAACAACCAAATAACACATATAAAGATATGACTGTTATTTCTAGTTTTTCTTATCAAGATGCTGTTATGGCGGGTTTACATACTAAAGATAATTGGAAAAATTATCCTAAAGTAATGACCTTAAATAGAGCTTTAGCCTTTGGAGGAAGATTAATTGGAGCTGATATTTTATTAGGACTATACGAAACAAGTGAGTTAGCTGACGCTCATAATGTTAATTATAGTGTTAATAATGATGGAAAAGTAACAATTATAAATCCTGTAGTAACTCCTAACGCAAATACAGAATCTATAGAAGAAGTTAAGGAAGTATCTTTATCTATAGATAATAGTCAAAATACTTCAAAAAATTAAAAACAATTTAAAAAAGAAAAATTATGTTTCAAGTAGTAGAACAATTATCGAATGTAAGACCACCTAAAAGTGAAAATCCTGAATTAACAACAACTCCAAACAAAGGTAATATGAGATTAAACTCTGTTGCTGCTGCTAAAATCGGAGTAACTAATGATAGTTATGTTGCAATTTTAAAAGCTAGAGATGAAAATGGAGAAGGTTTATTCATTTTTAAAGGAAATGAAGGTTCAGAAGATAAACCTCAAATAGGCTCTCGTTTAGCTTCATCTACAGGTCATAATGGAGGTAGCTTATTGTTTAGTTCTGAAAACTCTTATCGCAATTTAGGAGGTAATTCACAAGTAAACAAAGTTTACGAAATTGGAGATAGTATCGAACATGATGGAGTTACTTATTTCCGTTTAAACTTTGTAAGAGAAGAAGCTAAATTAGCTCGTAAATCGAAAAATAGCTAATATTTAAATAAATCTAAAAAAGATAGCCTACATTTTGTAGGCTATCTTTATTTTATTAACTTAAAACCCTAAAAAAATGAGTGGATTTGGAATCACACAAGAAACAAAAAGTGAAAATAGAGTACCTTTTCTAGCAGGTATTAATAAAGGTATGTTAGTATCTGTAGAAAAAAAATTAAAAGGTAAAGAAAATGCTTATACAGTATTAGCTTTTACTTTTAAAGATGTAGAAAATATTAGAACTTTTGAACACGTTGAATGGACATTAAACATAGATGATGAAAAATTTGATGTAAAAATGAATGGTATGAATAGTCGTATCAAACATTTATACGAAATTTATAAACCTTTTCCATCTGAAGGAATAGGAACTAAAGCTAAAAATTTTGATGAATTTTTTGATGCTGTTGTAGCCGCTTTTAATACACATGATGATGGAGGTAAAATCTTTACTTATAAAAAAGAGAACAAAGAATTATTTAAAGTAATTTGGTTAAAAACTGTTTATAATAAAAAAGGAGAAATAAACTTTCCTTTATCTCCTAATTTTGTAGAATTAGTTAAAGAAAACAATCAAAATCAATCTAAAGTTTTAGTTATAGATAAACGTTATGATAAAACAGAACAACCTAATGTTGAAAGACAAGGAGGTGCTATGATGCCTAATGGTTTACCTACATCTAATGATGGATTTGAATTTTAATAAAAAGGGGTTAATACCCCTTTTTTAATACTTAAATATGGATTACGGTATATTACCAACTTTAAATAAAGATTATATACTATCTAAAATAACACCTGAACAAATATTTGAATATTATCTTCAAATAAAAGTACAAACAAACATTTTATATAAAGCTCCTCCAGTTATAAGAGTAGGAGATAATAATCCTACTTGTTCTTTTTATTATTCTTATAACGGCAAATTAAGATTTCAAGATTTTGCAGGATATTTTCATGGAGATTGTTTTGACGTAGTTGGTTATATATTAAAGATTAATTCTAATGATAAAAAAGGATTTTCTGTTATTTTAGACCAAATAGCAAGAGATTTTAGACTTCATAAATATAGTAATAAATATTTAATCTCTACAGGAAATACAATTGATGTTAGAGAAGTTGCTAAAGTTAAGGTTAAGCCTTTAATTGAATTTCAATCTCGTTCTTGGAATAGAGATGACGCTACTTTTTGGTTAGCTGGAAACATATCTTCAAAACTACTTCAATATGGAAGAGTTTTTCCTTGTCAATATGTATGGTTAAATAACAATTTAATATATAATTTTAATCCAAAAGACCCGGCATACGCTTATTATTTTGCTCAAAATGAAATTAAAATATATTTTCCTAAAAGAGAAGAATATAGATTTTTAGGTAATACTTCTTATATTCAAGGTTTAGATATTTTAAAACCAGACGAAATAGGAGTTATTACTAAATCTTATAAAGACGTTTTAAGTTTAAAAAGTTTTGGAATACAAGCTATTGCACCAAGTTCTGAAACAAATTTAATAAAAAAAGAAGATTGGTTAAAAATTAAAAATTATTGCAATCATTGGTTTAGTCTTTTGGATTATGATAGAACAGGTATTAAAATGGCAATAAAACTAAAAAACTTATACAATGTTACTCCTTTATTTTTTTATAACTATAAACCTATTAATAAAGGGTATAAATTTACTGGTAGTAGTTTAATAAAAGAATTTGAAGCTTTTACAAATGTTAAAGATTTTTATGATTATGTTAAGTTTTTTGGAAAAGATAATACTTTACAATTAATAGATAAAGTAAAAAATAAATATGAAGATTTGTTTAATGCTTTTAATTTAAATATGTATAATAATTTATATTGGTTACAAAAAGATAACCCTAATAAAAATAAAAAAGATGAAATTCCGTTTTAACGAAGTAGAAAAAAATTGTCTTATATTAAAAGAAGATGTAAATAGTTATTATTTACTAAAATCTAATAAAGAAGAAATAGAAGAACTTACTGATTTTTTAACTACTAAAAATTATAATTTAGAAAAATACCCTCATATAAAAGAAATTTATATGTGCGGACACATAAAAGAAGTAACGAATAAACATTGTTTGCCTTTTATACCAATAGTAAGAGAAGTAAAAGACATTAACGATAATAGTAAATACCCTAAAAAAATTAAAGAATATAAATGTTATTTTAAAACTACTCAAAATTTTAATAATGTTATTATTCATGAAGATGCTTTAAGCTCTTTTAAAGGAGCTTGTAAATTAATTAATACAGAGTATTTTATCATTATTAGAATAAATAAATATGGAGAAATTAAATATAATAATTGAAATACCTGAATTTGTTAGAAGAATAAAATTATCTGAAAAACAAAGAGCTAAATATTTTGAATGGAATGGTAAATGTATTAAAGGAAAAGGTAAAAATCTACCTATTTCTTTTTATAAAAATAAATATACTATACCTTTAAATACAACCATAGAAGATTTAAAAGAACATTTTATTATAGGAATTTTTAAAAATGGTAAAATTATAGCTACTACTAGAGAAAATAGTATGTTACCTAATTTTGAAAAATTAATATCTAATAAAGAATTAAGTTATAAATTGTGTACAATTAATAGAAATAAAGTAGAGCCTATTTTATGCAATCCAAAAACTGTAAATACCCCAAAATGGTATTTAATTAAAGGGCAAGACATTTATTCGGGAGTTATAAATGAACATCAAAGAGGTTTTGTAATGGATAGTATAAAACGTTGTTATTTACCTTTTGTTAAAGATATTGAACCTATTAAAAATTACCCTGTAAAAATAGATTGTAAGCTTTATGATACTATTAAAAATTATTATGATAAATCTAAAAATGAAGGTCAAAGATGGGATGTAGATAATTATATGTATCCTTATCTTAAAGCATTTCCTGATTTATTAGTATCTTTAGGTAAACTTAAAGATGATGATAGACTTCATTTACCTTCTACAATTAAAACAGAATTTATACCTATTAAAAATCACCATAATAGAAAATTAGTTTTTACTATTACTGAAGATAATAGAGAAGAGATTAAAGATATTAAAAACTTTTTTAGTGTAAAAAATAAAGAAACTTATGAAAGTGAAGATTTAGATTTAATTAAAGATACTCCTTTTGAATAGTAACAAACATCAATAAAAAATAAAATTGCTGTTTGTTACATAAAAATAATAATATGAAATATTTTATAGATATAGAGTTTTTAGAAGGAACTCAAAAAAGAAGAATAGGCAATATAGAATTACCTAAATATTTTAATACAAAAAATACTATTGATTTAATTAGTATTGGTATAGTTGTAGAAGACGGTACAGAATATTATGCTATTTCTAAAGATTTTAATCTTAAAGAAGCTTGGAATAGATGGCAATGGAAAGATGAAGGAAATAGTGTCGGGATAAGAATAGGAGTTTTATCAAAATATACTAAAGAATATTGGATTAGAGAAAATATACTTAAATCTATATTTAAGGAATGGGTTAAAGAAGATAAAAATTGGACTAATAAAGAAATTACATTAGGTAATTGGGATTTTAATTATAGAAATTTTAAATATTTTTTAAATAAATATGGTAAAACTAATAAACAAATAGCAGAAGATATTAAAAGTATTATTTTTACACCTGATAAAGTTGAATATACAGATATTTATCCAAATACTTATCCTAAAAATATAGAATTTTATGGTTATTATGCAGATTATGATTGGGTGGTATTTTGTTGGTTATTTGGTAAAATGAAGGATTTACCTAAAGGTTTTCCAATGTATTGTATTGATTTAAAACAAGAAATTGATAGTAAAATAAACTTAATGAAAAAATATAGAGTTACTTCCACTTTAAAATTAGAAGTAATTGATTTTCTTTCAGGTAAAAATATAACTTTTGAAGAAGCTGAAAAAATGGATTGGGATAAATGGTTTAAAAAACATATTAAGTATCCTAAACAAACTAATGAACACAATGCTTTAGCTGATGCTAAATGGAATTTTGAATTATATAAATTTTTAAACACTTTGTAATGAAACAATTTGATACACTTTATGCTAGAAATAGCAATAATACTATAAACGCTTGGAGTATAAGCGTAGAACCTTTAGAAAATATGAAAGCTTTAATACATATTGTAGAAGGACAATTAGAAGGAAAAGAAACTAATACAACAAGAGCAGTAAATAAAGGTAAAAACATTGGTAAAATGAACGAAACTACAGCTTATGAACAAGCTTGTAAAGAAGCTCAAAGTAGATGGGAGAAAAAAAAGAAACAGGGATATAAAAGTTTAAAAGATTTAAATATAGATGTAGAAAATTATAAAGAAGAAAAACCTGGAGATATTTTGACTATAAATAACGCTATAGAAGTATCTTTACCTTTAAATCGTACTGACGCGAATAACCTTTCTAAACCTATGAAGGCTCAACCTTATTTTAAAGATGATGGAAGTGTTAGAATTAAATTTCCTTGTTATGGACAATCTAAACTTAATGGTTTTAGAGTAATGGCTAGATGGGAAAAAGTTAAAGAAAATGTTGGTACATTATTAGAAACTGAAGTTGAAAAAGTTGTATTTAGAAGTAAAGAAGGTTTAAGATATGATATTTTAGAACATATTGAAAAAGAATTTACTAAAGAAATGTTTTCTACAATAAATATTAAAGGCGAGCAAATAGAAATAGTTTTTGATGGAGAAATGTATATTCCTAATGAAATTTTAAGTGAAATTAGTAGTGCTGTTAGAAAACGTAATAATAAAACTGAAAAACTTAAATTTTATATTTTTGATATTGCAATTTCTGAAGTTAATCAAAAAAATAGGTTACAATTTTTAGATGAATTTAGAACTTTATTAATTAATAATAGTTGTAAAAATATTCTTACAGTAAATAGTATAAAAATAAACTCTAATGAAGAAGCTCAAGAATTTACTGATACTTGTATAAAACAAGGTTATGAAGGAGCTATTTTTAGAGATATTAACGCTGAATATCAATTTGGTAAAAGACCTCAAACAATGGTAAAACTTAAACGTTTTCAAGATAAAGAATTTAAAATAGTTGATGTAGTTGGAGGTGATAATAGTCCTGAACTTGGAGTTTTTATTTGTGTTCAAGAACAAGGATTAAAATTTAAAGTAACTCCTGAAGGAAGTCAAGATATTAAAAAAGAATATTTATCTAATAAAACAAAATATATTGGTAAAAAATTAACTGTTAGATTTTTTGAAAGAACTAAAGATAATTTACCTTTTCATGCAGTAGGGACTACAATTAGAGATTATGAATAATTAAAGTTAAAAAGAAATACAATGGCTAAAATAAATTATAATAAGCATATTTGGGAAGGTTGGACAGTACAAAATTTTATAGATGATTTACAGGTTATTTTACATTTTCATAAAGATACTTTAAAAACTAAAAATGATGTTAAAAAATGGTGTATGTATAATCAACCTTATTATAAAAAATATATACCTGATGTAGTTAATCATTTTTGTAAACAATTAAATATTAGTTAATATGATAATAGGAATAAGCGGTAAAATAGGTAGTGGTAAAGATACTGTTGGTAAAATAATTCAAATGTTGACTTCGCCTAATTATAGAGATGAATATTTTTATAAAATAGGTATAGATAATAATAGATTATCAGAATATGATTTTTCTGATAGTAAATGGCAAATAAAAAAGTTTGCAGGTAAACTTAAACAAATTGTGTCTATTCTTACAGGAATACCTATTAAAGATTTAGAAAAACAAGAAGTTAAAAATAGATTGTTAGGGGAAGAATGGATAAATTATCAAAAAAGTAATTTTAATACTCTTATAAGAGATTATGAAAACTTTTCTCGAGCTTATGATATGGGCTGGAGAATAATTAATGAAAAAACAGGAGAATGTAAAAGAACAAATCCTCATTTTCCAAATAATCCTACTGTTCGTTGGCTTCTTCAAACTGTTGGTACTGATGCTATGAGAAATGTAATTCACGAAAATGTTTGGGTTAATGCTTTGTTTGCTGATTATAAAGAAGAATTTATTAGTTATGGAATTGGAAATTTTCACGACCTTAGACCTTCTTATAAATCTATAAGATTTCCTAATTGGATTATTACAGACCTTCGTTTTCCTAATGAATTAAAAGCTATTGAAGATAGAAATGGTATTACTATTAGAATTAATAGAGAAAACGATTTAATAATTTCTGGAATATTAGATGAACATCTTTCAGAAACAGCTCTTGATAATGCTAAATTTGATTATACTATTGATAATGATGGTAGTATTGAAGAATTAATTGAAAAAGTAAAAGAAGTATTAATTAAAGAAAAAATAATATAATGGAAAAAACAACAATAACAATTGATGGTAAAGAGTATATTTTAAAAAGTTCTGTTGAAAACGAACAAAAAATTAAGAGTTTACCAATAATAGAAGGCACTCCTTACAAAATTGGAGGTAAATACCTTATTAGAACAATTACTATGATTTATACTGGACAATTAGTAAATTTATATAGTAAAGAATTAATATTAAAAACTTGTGCTTGGATACCAGATACCGGTAGATGGAAAGAAGCTGTAGAAAAAGGTACTTTTAACGAAGTAGAACCTTATCCTATTGATAGTGAAGTAATTATTAATAGAGATGTTATTTTAGATGTATGTTTATTAAATTACGAATTACCTAAAAATCAAAAATAATGAATGCAGCTATAATTAGAGAAGCTTGGTCAAGGTCAAGGTCATGGTCAGGGTCAGGGTCAGGGTCAGGGTCAGGGTCAGGGTCAGGGTCAGGGTCAGGGTCAGG
>ERZ724522.480-NODE-480-length-25516-cov-25.551274_pt1 | contig 25516 bp, 55 predicted proteins | sample MGYA00376055_ERZ724522 | MGnify/ENA primary metagenome ERZ724522 (study PRJEB28724, sample SAMN07190884) | wastewater metagenome | isolation source: effluent of sewage treatment plant in Hong Hong | place: Hong Kong | collected 2016-03-17 ...
TGCGGGCCTCGCACCCGCTCGGAGGTTCTACACTGTTGAGCCTCTAACGCTCTCCTAGAGAACTATTTAACTTTCACAACAACACCATCCTTCAATTCAGCTTGAGCATACCATGTATAAGAAAACTCACCATGATATTTTACAGCAGCTTTGTTATAAGCTTCTTTTGCTTCTTCTAACGTATTATACACTCCTATTCTATATCTCTTTTTATTACTCATTATTTCAACATAAAAACGATTACCTCTTTGAGAAACACCGCGCACACCGCTTCTATTATGTTTTCTAACTTTTCCATTCGATGCATTTTGACTTCTAGTTGCTTCACGCAAATTATTAAATTTGTTATTTGATTTATTCAAATCCTTATGATCAATTTCAATAGGCCAAACACCAGTTACATAAAACCAAGCAAGTCTATGCGCTCTATATTTTTTACCATCTATTTTTATTCTCAAATAACCTTTTTCATCTAATCCGCCTGCAACGCTTCCTATTAAAATTTTATTATTTGTTGATTTTAACCAGATAAAAAGTCCTGTATTCAAATCATAATGCAGGACTTCTTTCAATCTTTCAACAGTCAAACTCATTTTACTTTAACTACTATTCCATTGACTAATTCTGCACTTGCATACCAAGAATGCCTAGATGGCGCATGAGGACCTTCAAGGCTAACTGTACCAGTGTAATTGCTAAGATCAGGTCCAAGTCCAGGCTGATAGCAACAAACAGCAGAACCTTGACTTGGTCCCCTCCAAGCTTCAACAGCTTCTTTGAGAGCTTTCTTAGTTTTAAAATTCTTCACTGTGTACGCCATTTCTTCCTCCTATTTTTCTTTACCTTTTCTAGGTGTCCAAGTGCAACCACATTCATTGCAAGAAAAACTACTATATGTTTGATTTGCACTTGTTGGAACAATACAAACTCCCCAACATTCAGGGCACTGAAGATCATTAGCAATTCTAAGTTGTTCTTGATGATTTAGATATTTCATTTCTTCCTCCTATTAATCTGATATTTGTATTCTACTCCGATCTTAGATAATGTCAACTAAATAATTAAAAATAATTTGGTGATGAAATCACGATTTATTACAATAGATAATCATCTTCATCGCCATATTCGGCTAATTCAGCATAATCACATTCACGACAATACCAACCACCTGTTATACCAACATCAGGTTCATCTTCCTGATATTCCATTTCTTTACCACACTTAGGACATTCATGAACTTTGCCCATTTTAATCTCCTATAATCCACAAACCTTCCTTAACAACTCCCATTGATTCATCGGCATTTTAATAATTACAAAGTCTTCTGCTTCGTCATCAACATCGCTGTACTCGAAAGCATCCACAACAATCGTCCTTAGCTGCTTCTTTTGATCACCAACGCCTTCCATGTGGACAGGCTTAACCTTGGTCTTACCTTCAGCTTTTGCAGCTTCAAGACCAGCTTTAAGCTTCTGCTCAGCCTCTGTGCCCACACTTTTGACAGTCTGCATTGCCATTGTCGCTGAGACATGACCATTAGTGACCATCGTCTTAACTGGCTCAGGCATGGTTAGCAATTCGAGAATTTGGCTAACCCTACCGGCACTAAGCCCAGCTTTCTTGGCAATGTCGCCTTGCTGCCAACCAAGGTCAACAAGCTTTTTGAACACTTTAGCTTGCTCAAGCTGGCTGAACGGCTTGCCTTGATTGTGGACAATCTGGCCGAAGATGCGATCAGCTTCGTTCGAGTACCGATCATCGCTGATAACCGGAACCGACTTAATATCAGCCTTATAGACTTCAATTGCCCTGATGGCCGCCATAAGCCGACAATGACCATCGGAAACGTAAGCTTTGCCATCTTCCCAATAGACAACTAGAGGTGATTTAACACCAACTTCAGCAATCGACTTAGCCAACGTATCAATATGTTCAACGTTCGTCGGGTCAGTTAGATCACGCTGGTTCCAACCTGACTTGATATTCAAGTCGCGAGGGTTGACCCTGAACAGATCAGACCTTCCTTGCGACAAAGAAGCAAGACCACTCTTAGCCATTATATCCTCCTATTATTTGATTATTCAACCTAGCACAATCAAACTTGATTGTCAAGCTTGATTTCAATCATCAATAATTTTATCAAAGTTGATTTATTGCAGCTTGTCGTGATATTTCATTAAATTCATCTAGACTTTTAGCCATAGTCTGAAGTAGCTTACCTAGAGCATCAGCACCTTCACCTGTCCAAACAAGATCATGGTCGAATGCTGCTGCAACCTTACAGCTTTCAACTATCGGTTTAACAAGCTTCTGCCACTTATTAGAAGGTTCGCGTTTAATCATGCGTTTAATCCACCTTCAACCATCACATAAGGATTGTTATTAGCATATTCAAGCTGCTTAATTTCAGCTTCAACTTTAACAATTAAATCGCGCAAATCACCAGCATACAATCCTTCTTTATCTGGTTCTTCATCCAGATATTTACGAAGATTAGCTAATCGCTTTTCTAAAACTTTAAGCTTAGTCACTTTTTCTTACCTTTACCTTCAACCTTGCGCTTAACTGCATACGCAATAGCTACCGCCTGCTTCTGCGGTTTACCTGCTTCCATTTCTCGCTTAACATTTTGAGAAAATGTTTTTTGAGAAGTACCTTTCTTTAATGGCATAATCTTATTCCTTTTTTACTATCTTAAAACCATGATTTTCTAAAATATAAATTATATCAATTGCTTTAAAGTTAGGCAAGTCAACCTTATGATATTTTAAATATTCTTCGATTAGTTGTTTAGGAATTTTATTTTCCATAATTCAAATACCAAATTATTATATCTCTAGCTTCTTCCCAACCATAACAAATCGTAGCATAATGCCCACATTCTCTAGCTTGGTTCAACCATAAAACTTGTTCGCTTGTAGCTGTGCCTTTTTCCTTCTTCAATTCAATCCAAAGCGCTGAGTAATTACCACGTCGCACAAGTAACAGATAGTCAGGCACGCCTCGCTTTAATCCTTCAGCCTTCATTCTACCTGCTGTAATAGGATCAAGCTTACCACCATGACCGATATGCGTCAACCATTTTAATTCTGGATATTGTTTAATGTTTTGAGCAGCCCAACACATTAAAGCCTTACCATGACCGCTTTCGGTTCCAGACTTAACTAGTTGCTCAGGAGTTATCATCTGTTTTTAACCAATTTTCCCAATCTTCGCTATTCATAGGAAAAGCTTGACCTTCGTCCCAATTACAATTAGTACATTTCCACTCATCATGATAAATACCAACACCAACGTCAACTTCATTACGCCAACATTCAGAACCACATTCAGGACATTTCATCATTCTATCTCAACTTTATTAATCAAATCATAAGCTTTCTGAGCAGCTTGCAAAGCTAGCTTAGATCGCAGCATATATCTGCTTTGCTCTGCTTTCTTCAAGACATTCCATTGATAACCATCAAATTCAGCATCAGACTTAGCCATTGCAATAACAACTATAGCTTCTTGCAACCCGTCGGCTATTTTTTCAAATGCTTTTTTGGTCATTTTCATTCTCTAATGTAGGATTATATTTAATAACTTCTTTAGCATGATCATTCTTAACACAATATGCGTTGTGCTGCTGATCAAATTTGAAATTAGTTTTGACTAGAGAAGTATTTCCACAAATACAACAGCAGAACCTAGTCATCGGCCAAGTACGTTTCATTTTCCACCATTAAGCTAACTATTGACAACAGCCAACACAGCAAAACCATGTAGCATATTTGATCTGAAAATTCAAGAATTATTTCTATTTACCTCCTGTAGTCTTTATACAGCTATCGCATTTACCAACAAACAACAATCCATCCATATCTTGCGGCAAAGGATGTACAATGCAACTTTTAAGCATTCCAGGCATTTGCTTGTAGCGATAACCTTCAATACAGATATGATTTGTTCCGTAAGGATATTTATTTTCGATTTTCATTTTACTTACGTCACTCCTAATATCCTGCTTCCGTTCGTGCTCTAAGAACACATTTCCATGAATTAACAAGCGAAGCAAGAATATTTTCACTATTATTCTTATCAACAATAGTACGCATCAATTGCTCCATTGCTCGCTCGAAACAATCTTCAGCATCTTGCATTTTCATAATAAAATCAAGTTGATCATCTGTAGGCAAATCAATTTTAGTTTGCATAGCTTCATTATACAAATCAATATTAGCATACATACGCATTTTCCCCTCCTAATATTTAGGCGTTACCATTGATTTAATCATAGCAGCTTGCTGAACAATAACATTAAACGCTTCAGTCAACATAATGTGCTGCAACCAAGGTTCTATCTTAACACCTTCATTTAACGAATACAACTGCGCTTTAATAAATTCTTTTGACATATACAATTTTTTACTAAGCAATCTAGCAAAATATTCAAAATATTCATCATCGCTCATATTAACATTTCCCATAATTATAGTATATCAAATACAATATTGATACAACAAAAATCAATAAGCACAGTTTAACTATCATTTTCGTCCTTCTGCTTCATCAATAGCATCAGTAACCATTTGTCTAGTCTTTGGCACAATTGATCCATCAAGATGATACAACGCCGCTTTCAAAGCTGCAAGCATTTTTGGCGCTGCATTTTTAATTCGTTCTACTTTTTCATATTCTTCTTTTAACCTATTAACCATTTCAGCGTTACGAGTAACAACATCACTTGTTTTCATCATCATCACCATTTATTAAATACAGCTAACATCAACAAAGTAAAATAAATTCCAGCAGCAAATAAAGTTAAACCAGTCAACAAAGAACATTTATTCATTTTATTACCTATTCTAATGATAATTCTAACAATAAAATAAAGAATTGTTCCACCATAAACAGAAGCAAATAATACATCACTTATCATCAATAGGCCAGCTAAGATCAAACATGATCTTGATTAAAAAGAAAATAACTGTTCCAAAATACAGAGCTAAAACTATTGATTTAGCATCAGGCATTTATTTACCCTTATCAATCAAATAACCAGCCCGCCTCGACGACTTACGAAATGCCTAGCCAAAGCAGCGACCGCGAGCGAGGACGGTCCAGGGCATCTACCGGTATTCCCCTAGCCACTATGCCCACAAATCTCGCCTGTGGGCTTCTCTGTGGCGTCTGGAGGCTATCTCAGAGCAATCCTCGATCCAGGCGCTCGCCTTCGTATTCCTCATCGAAGTCGATCCAAGGATTTTCCCAAGAACGCATTTTACACCGGTCTTCTTCGCTGGCAATAGCCAAATTCAACCAAGTCACCTTAGCTTGATCTTCCTTGCTAAGCTGCAAAAACTCTTCAAGAGTGACGCGCATCTTACTCCCCTTTAATCTTAATTCTTTTATCTTACCAAAATTTGTTGATAAAGTGAATAGCAATATTAATAATTGAACTAACACAAGCCACCCAAATAAAAATATACACCCAAATTAAAATAGCCATTCCAGTTGTAATAAACTTATTCATCTCACTCTCCTTTGATCTCATCCATAATACGCTCAACTTCATCCTTACTTTCCTTCAAATAAGCTCCTGTCAATCGACGATATTCTTTAATAGCCTCAATTTTTTTACTATTCAACATGCAGTCAAACAAAGGTTTCAAGTCAATAGGTTTAGATTGACATTCTTTAATAAGAACAATCAGCCTATTAATATTATAGTCATCCAACTCTTCTTTAACAAGAGACGTAACAAACGACAACAATTTAGCTTCATTGATATTCATCTTATCCTCCTACAAATTACCTAATGAATTATTACGTGATTAAAAATTGATGATGAAAATTACTTATTTTTATAGTTAGCGTAAGTTTCAGGTTGCCAACGTGATCCACAGTCCTGACATTCGTATGTATGAGAAAAAGGCTTCTTATCTACATTAACATTTGGACCAAAACAATCAGGACACTGCCAACCAAGAGTAATCCTAGCTAATTCCTGAGAAGTAAGTTTCATTTCTTCCTCCTGTCGTTTCGATGATTAGATAATATCACAACGACAATCTAAGTCAAGCAACCTTCGATCACGAATTGTTACAATCTTTATTCATCCAAAAACTACATTTTGTTCCTTCAATGGCTGCCATTAGATTACGATGAATGTAATGACCTTTCGCACTGTCAGGCAACGGAACTTCAGCAACACAAGCATATAATCTGTACGGCTTATATTTACCAATAATTTTCCAATATTTACAATTACCACAACATTTCATAACATCACCTTAAAACACGACACATTCTAGTTCTTTACTCACTACATCAACTTCGTTTGTAGTAATCTTATAACGTCGAAACGCTTGAACCTTCTCGTCAGGCATAACACGATTTTTAATATGTTGCAAACACATTCCTGGTGTTGCAAAATTCTGAGCATATGATGTATCAAAACGATTACCTTGATCGTCAATTGAAAATTGATGCACCATAAGAATGACAATTACCTTAATCATTTTTAACTTCCTCGACTGTCCATTCCCATTTACCAGTTTGAGGATGATAGCGAGCTACATTATGTTTAATACAATCATTTCTCCAATAACCTCCTGAAATAAAACATCCATAAATCATACCAACTAATAAAGTTAATGGAATTATAAGACATAACCAATCAACATCAATCATCTTAGCCCCCATCGTTCGAGAGTGGCGCGAGAAATATCACGCATAATTTCATGTGCCGGCTTTTCTCCATCAATGTCGCAAAGCAACTTCAGTGTCGCCGCTAGGTCTTCGATGTAGGCAGCCTGTTGCTCCAGTGCGTGGCGTAGATCGCGTTCAACAGCACCATTCGAAGACGGCCCCAACACGATTAAGATTTCCGCAAGCACACGCGGGTCTTTCATTTACTAAATTCCCTTCCTGTTGCGTAACGAAACACTCTTGTTAATTCATTATTACCATCAATAGTCAACGAATAGCTATATATTTTTTTGTTGTTATTAGACAGAACAAACCTTCTCTTTAAAGAACCATCTTTAAACAATCTAAGCAAAATATTTTCTTGTGACTTATCTTTATATCCAAATACATTAACCAATTCAAGTTTAGTCATTGATCCTTTATTAAACAATTCGATCATAATTCTCATTCTTGTAATTGAATAATTCTTCAATCTAACTTCTTTCGATTTAATTCTATTGGTCATTAATCACCTATAAAAAATAAGGCGCATTAGCGCGCCTTATTTAATTCCTTTTCAAATTGCTCACGATGATAAACAGAAGGAAAATAAACAACATAACCTTCATCAACATCAGTTTCAATCCAACCTTTGTATTTCTTAACCAATGATTTAAATTGTTTATTTGTCATCAGTTCCTCCTTTTGATCATGCCCACAATCTACATCTACTCGCTTACATCGTCAACTAAATTCCTGCCCAACGATTAGCGGCGACTGTATTTACCCAACGATATACAAAAGAATGAAACTTGCTAACTCCCCATCTATATTTTTTTGAGAAACGAAAACCAGTAACAATCATGACTGGCACGAAGATAGCTGCTGTAAAATTCCTGATCATCTTTTCCTCCATCAGCGTATTTACAATCTACACCAATCAACTTAGCTTGTCAACTCTTTTATTCTTGGCGTCAGCTTTATTTTTTTTACTCTTTGAACCTTATCAATAATTTTATATCTTCTATCGAAATGATGATTAACGTCGTAATATCTAATTGTTATGTAATCTTTGGTTTTTTTTATCACTTCGCCTTTCAGTCCATTGGTTGTAGATATTACACTTCCTAGTCTAAGCTTATCATCCTTTATAATCTTCTCAGACATTTCTCTGCTAAAAATCCACATAATAACTATCCATACTGTAACATGAAAAGCACATACTCTAATAGTAGGGGTATAGTAGGTCTTATAGTAGTCTTAACTTATTGAAATATATATAATAGTATAAAGAGTAGGGGGAAAGGGTCAGTGCCTCTAATATCTTAGTGACTAAGGTAATTTTATTTCGCGAGGTAGGAGGGAGGGGGAGGTAGTATCTCTTCAGAACGTACTATTCCTACTAATGTCAATTTTCTCAAACATTTCAAAGAGTTACGCATACTATTTAAACCTACTATACAATACTATTTCGTACTCTACCAGATCAGAACTTTATACATTTTCTTTGTTGTATTATATTTTACTTTCAAACCATTGTCTTTTAGTTCGATTAATTTACCATTATCAATTAAAACTTTTAAACATCTATCTATTGCTTTTGTTGATCCGTATTTATCATTTTTGAATGCAGCAAGCTTACTTATTCTTCTATTAAAGAACTCATGAGGTATGATTTTATCTTCGTGCATCTGCTTTGAATTTTCATAACAATATTTTTTAATATAATCCCAATCTTTAACTAAGTATTCTCTAATGTGTTCCTCTATTACATTAATCTGATTTGTCTCATTACTTTCGTCGCCAAATCTATCTTGATCAATATCGTCTATAAAAACTCTCATGCTGTTATAGATAATATTACTTGCCCAATTGAATTGTTCTTCAGAAATAACAGGATTATGATAGTTTTCAAAGGCTGCACATAGACCAGCCAACTTATACACATTTATGTAAAGCCTAGACATTATCGCTTTTTTACGTTCATCGTCGGTTCCGTTCTCTTGATCGACCTGATATTTACTAAGCCTATCCAACAAAACATCTACTTGTGGGCACGTCATAACATCAATTACTTTTCTCTTTTCCCCTTCCTTTCTAGGATATGTAATGCTCTCAACATAGCTAACTAAATCACCAATATATTCGATCAATCTAGGCGGAGGAACAACTTTATCATGTTGCTTATTAAAATAAGGCTTCTTACCTTCATATCTGATAATTAGAAATCTAGGTAAGAAACCGTCCATAAACATGTAATCATCTACGACTTGATTAAACGAATGAGCAATTCCCTCACAAAACAAACTAAACGACGGTGATATTATCTCGTTTATGTTCTTCTCTTTTTCTGAATAGATAGTTCTACCATAAGCGCCGTGCTTACCAGATTGCGTATACAATTCCAGCAATGCTTGCTTAAGTTTGATTTCTGACGAGTTAGCTCGCGGACCAGATATGGCTTTCAACTTATGAACAAATTCGCCCATAATCGACAATTGGCAAGGCTTATCGCTAATGTCTTTAATCAAAGCTTGACCGCTTGATATTTCATCAGCGCCGCGATATGAATTGGCAATCAAACAACCTGAATTAACAACATAATTATTTAGCAACGTGACTTTGCTTTTAACATTATCTTTACCCATACCGCTTGGAGCGAGACAAAGGACGTATTGATTAAGACCTGTGCCGCTAACATTATATGCACGTCCGCAGAATTGCGCGGCGTATGCTATAGCTCCAGCAACAGCTATTTCTTGTACTGGACTAGGCGCGCTGTCATAGAAAAACTGCGCTAACTCACCTAACTTGCCTGGAGGTTTTTGAATAGTGGTAGGCCCGGTAGGATTTGAACCTACGACCGATCCGTTATGAGCGGATGGCTCTAACCGCTGAGCTACGGGCCTAGAATTAATTAACTTCTCTTCGATTTCTTTATTAGCTAAATCAAAGTCGATTGGAGGTAGCGTTTGATCAAATGATTTATCAACCATCCAATTTACGTAATCGTTACGTGCAGCTTTTTTTCTTTGTCCGAGTTTAGATTGTCTAAACATTCGAACAATCTGATTTCTATTTTTTGTGTAGTAAGCGATAATATTAACAAGTGCCAAATCAGCTTCGGATTGAGAAGGATAGTCACTTTTCCATTCACCAGAATATAACTTTGAAAATTTTTCACCGTTACTTGCGCTTTTACATATTTCCAAAATTTGTTCATCTGATAATGTCTCGACATGATCAATTCTAATTGATTGTGCATTCTCAATTTGATTTGTTGAAGAACTATTATTATTTTCATTTAATTCATTCCATAATTTTGTCAGTTTATCCTGACAATCTACAATCGGTCTATTTTTATATACATTGCCTGTAAACGTAACATATCTTAAATTTGAATATACTTCAATGCAATCCTTACGTTTACCGCTAGGAACTTTACCTTTAACAATAATGTGTAGTCCAAAACCACTAGGACTAACTTCACTATAGCTATCAAATTCAGAAGCTATTTTTTGCTGACGAACAAGTGTTTCACCGTGTGCTTTATCCAGATCAATAACACCATATTCGTCTCTATCAGTAAAGACAAGACCAATGCCGCTATAGTCGCCACCATTAGCAAAACATTTAATAGCATCGTTAAAGCTGCACCAAGTAGACGGATCAGTGACACTAGCTTTGTTTCCTGTATTTGCATTATAAGGAGGCTTAGTAGGTTTATCAGAATTTTTAACCTTAGTATATTTCCAAACTACCCATTGATTTAATTGCTTCAATTCATCAGGAATATTTTGAGACAATAGCGCTATCTTGTCTTGCTTAGACATGATCGACAATTAGTCCTGAATTTTTGTAATAGTTAATTTATAGCCTAAAGAATTAGCCCAATCAATCAATGATTTTATTCCAGGCGAACGAGTGCCATTTTCCCATTGTGAAATTGTTTGAGCAGTATATCCGCTAATTTTGCTTAGTCCGTCTAATGTTAATTTTCTATTATTTTTTCTTTCTTTTTTAAGAATGTTTCGAATTGTTAAAAATTCGCCACTTTTAATAGCTCTAGACATTTCAATATTTACCTAGATTAGAACTTTAATTGTTTTTTACTTAGATATTCATAGAGTGTCTGAACTTGTCTAATACCTGGATTTGATATTTTACCTTGCCCAAACATCGATAGCCAACCTTCGGCTATTTTCGTATCTTCAGCAATCTTCCGATAGGTCAACTTTACTGACCTATTCTGAAGCATTAATAAAGTGTGGGTACATAAAGTTGAATCGAGATTTGTCATTGACACAACATATTGTGTTAGCAATTTCAATTATTTAATCGTATAGAGGAAAAATAAATTTTTGCAAGCAAAAAATTTTGTTGCAAATGAAAAAAAGAATGCTATGTTGGCTGTGACAATCAGGAAGGGGAAGGTGACCGCTCGCATGACGACAATGATGCGCCAGAAAATGGCCAGGGCTGTACGTCGATGAATGATGCAATTAAATTGATTACTACTAAATCCGACGCTGAACTTGCAGCAGAGCTAAAGCAAGAAATTATCGAAGCTTATAAGCCTGTTTTAACTGCTCTTGAAAAAGCTACTAAAGCAGGATTTGTTGTACAAGTTAGCTGTGGCATGAATTGTTTTCAGCAAATGGCAATTCAACAGTTGACAATAGCAAAGCAATATTAATTATGACCGATAAAAAGTTAGCTTATCTAGACGGATGGTTCGCACATAAAGAGGGTCTTAGCCACAATGCGAACCCTTATAATGATTGTACTCAATCAGCGTCAAATAATGTTTGGGTAAAAGGATGGACTGATAGATTTAATGCAATAAAACATGACCTTGATCTATCAACAGATGATGAATTTCCTTGGTAGGAATGATTAAAATGATACCAAATAATACTCCAGAATTTATAGAAAGATTAGAACGAGAATATGATACAATATTTAACATAGGAATGACTAAAATGAGCAAGAATGAATGGAATAAGTATGATTTCGATAGCATGAGCCGCGATCAATTGCTTGTGCTATGGAATAATCTTACAAGTACACTTGAAACAGTTAAAAAGAACGAAATGGAGTTGCGTAAGTATATCGTTGCTCGTGAGTTTCCTAAAGCTGAAGAAGGTGTTAATAGCGTTCAAATCGGTAATGGATATGAACTAAAAGCAACTGTTAAATTTACCTACAATCTTGACAATAAAGACGATAAGGTAAACATTGCTCTTGATGAAATTGCAAAAACAGGAAACGAAGGTAACTTCATTGCCGAACGTCTTGTTTCGTGGAAACCTTCTTTATCAATTAAAGAATATCGCGAGCTAGAACCTCAATACAAAAAGATTATTGATAAAGTATTGACTATCAAAGATGCTGCGCCTACTCTTGAGATTAAAGAGCCAAAAGGTAAATAAATGACTACATTTAAAGAAATGCCTAGCACGTGTGATTGGAATTTAATTGGAGGTAGGCCAGAGCTAACAAAAGAACAAAAAGAAGGTTTAGCTATTGCAGCTTACATTTGCAGAATGTACAATGAAGGTAAAATTTGGGCTGAAATTATCGAAACTTATGGTGAACAAATGAGAGCAATATACTGGATGCGAAAAGAACCAAAAGGTAAATGAAATTACTAATAATAACTTTTGCTTTATGGTCAATTTTAATAATTTTAAATTGGATAGCTAATGAACTTGAACAGCCTTAAGCCCGCTTCAGACTTTGCTAAAAATTATGGTGTTAAGGCTATTGTATACGGTCCACCTGGATCAGCTAAAACACCATTAATTAATACATGTCCTAATCCTGTTCTATTAGCTTGTGAACCTGGATTGCTTTCTATGCGAGGCTCTAATGTACCTACATGGGAAGCTTACGCTGCCGATAGTATTGATGAATTTTTTACATGGTTTTTCTCTTCAAACGAAACCAAAAAATTCGATACTTTAGCTATTGACAGTATTTCTCAAATGGCCGAAATATACTTGCAAAAAGCTTTAAAAGAAAATAAGCATGGATTAAAAGCTTATGGAGATATGGCAACAAAAACTCTTTCTCAGCTTAATGCTTTGTATTTTGTGAAAGAGAAGCATACCTATTTAATAGCTAAACAAGAAATTATAAATGAAAATGGTTTAACTTTTCGCAGGCCGTATTTTCCTGGCAAACAGCTACCTATAGAAATGCCTCATAAATATGATCAAATCCTACATCTTGATATTCAAAACATACCTGGTTATGGTCAGCATCGCGCCTTTCGCTGCATCGGTACAATTGATGTAATGGCGCGCGATCGAACAGGAAAGCTATCTGAGTTTGAGCCTCCAAATTTTAATGACTTAATAAAGAAAGCAATGTCATGAAAATGTTTGATTTTAAATTTTCTAATTCTGAAGCAAGACGAATTACTGTTTCTGCTCCTGATGAAGCTAAAGCACGTCAGAAAGCTATGGAGCATTACCATGGTATGCCTGAGCCTTTTGGTTTAGCAGCGCAAAGCGGATTATTTCCAGTTACACCACGTCCTAAAGCTGTTTATCCTAAAGAGTGGACAGGTTTAGGTTTGTCGTTAATTTATACAGATTACGTACCATTTTAAGGATTAAACAATGTCACCAGAAATTACTAATTCTGAAGCTATTGAAATGATGAACCGATGCAAAGCAGAAATTATCAGCTTGCGTACTATAATTGAACACCTTAAACCTAAAGCAGACGCATATGATAATCTAGCAGCGATTGTACGTTTGTTGCCGCAGCCGAGCGTTGGCATGGGCGAAGATTTAGTTTGGATTTTAGACAAACGCATTCGCGAGTTGCAAACAAATCCTAAAGAGAAATAAAAATGAAACTTACAGTCAGCATACCCACATTTAACGAGATTGCCGGCTTACTTGAAAAAGAAGGTGTTAAAATTAATGGACAAAGCCTTACTCTTGAAAAAGGTACTGGTTTAGTTCCTCCTATTGATTATCGCTTAGTGACTATTCGTAGGGATTGTGTTATTGAAGCAGCTAAAATTTGGTCAGGTAATTGCGGCGAAACATTTATTGATACAGTTGAAGCTATCTATCAGTATGTGTTGCATGAAAAGAAACCGTCTAATCCTCCTATAATTGTTCCTGAAGGATATAAAGTGCTATCAAATGAATAAGATTAATTGGTTAAAAACATCAAAGGAAAGAGATATGTCTATTGGAACTGATAGAGTGCGAGTTAAGTTTAATCCGTCTGCTTATGATATTGTTGATGAAATCAAACAAAATACTGCTGATCTTATTGACTTGTGCGAAACCTTGAAGCAGTATGATGCTAGGTTAGCCAGTCTAGCTCAGACTGTATATGAAGAAGCAGGGATGTGGGCAACCAAGGCTGCTACTGCTACAACTCCTACTGATTGAAAGACAAAATTATGAATACTATTGGATGGGCTGTAAAACAGCTTCAAGACGGAAATAGAGTTTGTCGTTCAGGTTGGAACGGTAAAAATATGTATCTTGAATTGCAAAAACCTGATAAATTTTCTAAAATGACATTACCTTATGTTTATATGAAAACAGTACAAGATGATCTTGTTCCATGGTTATGTTCTCAAACAGATTTACTTGCTACTGATTGGGAATTAGCCGAACTTAGCGATTTTGACTTCCTAAAGCTTTAAAGGAGTAATTAAACATGCCGTATGATGATAACTTCGATGCCTCGCAATTCGAGCCTAGCCAAGGTGGCGGTGCACATCCGAAAGGTAAATTTCCTGCTACTATCTCTAACACTCAAATCAAGCCTACTAAGTCAGGCGATGGAGGCTTATTTGAGGTAGAATTTAGTACACAAGCCGGTACTATTGCCAATCGTTACAATCTTTGGAATAAAGAGCCAAAGGCTGTTGAAATTGCACAAAAGCAACTTTCTGCTCTGTGCTATGCAACTGGTATCTTCAAGCTTGATTTCCGCAATGACGCCGCTATTCTTCGTGGCGCTAAGTGTATCATTGAAGTTGACGATCAGAAGAATAAGGACGGTACGCCTAACGGATACGTTGAAGTCAAGAAAGTTTATGACTTAAACGGCAATGAGCCCGGACGTTCTTCGCCTGCTCCCCAACCTGCCCCACAGCAGGCACAGCAAGCCGCTCCTGCGTCAAATCCTAATGGTGGTGGTTGGGGCGCTCCTGCTCAGCAAAGCGCACCAGCACCCGCCGCTGCCACACAGCAAACTTGGTCGCAAGGTCCAACTGCTGCTCCTGCTGGTAACAAGCCGCCTTGGGCAAGTTAAAGTTCCTCCCGACCTATTAGTTAGTTCTTCCTCCCTGCTAATAGGTAAACTTGAATAGCCAGTGAGAAATTGCTGGCTATTCTTTTTAAGGAATAATAAAAATGAAATATCAAAATATTATAATAGGAATGTTTATTGCTGGTATAATGTGGACATTACATATCCAAAATACTAAAATTGATCGCTTAGAACAATTTTATAATCTAAAATTAGATAAATTAACTTTCACTTGCAATCGCGGTGTAGCAGTAATGACGCCAGAAGGTAATGCAACAACAGTGTGCGCACCATGAATTTTCAATACGATGATCTAATCAACAAGACGCTTTCCGAACAAACCAGAAAGCAAATAGTAAATCACATTCATGATCTAATTGAAAAACAAACTATTGAAAAGTTTCCTGCTGAGCATCGCGCTCATTTAGGCGCATCGGTAATAGGTGACAATTGTTCGCGTAGATTATGGTATAGCTTTCGCTGGTGTAAACTCGAACAATTTGAAGGAAGAATGCGCCGTTTGTTTGATCGCGGCAATCAAGAGGAAGCTAAATTTATCGAACTGCTAAGATCGATCGGTTTTACTATTTGGGAAATTGATCCTGATACTGGTAAGCAATTTCGTATTTATGGAATTGAAGGGCATTTTGGAGGCTCAGGAGATAGTAAGGCTTTAATGCCTTGGTTTCCTGATATACCTATTCTGCTTGAATTTAAAACTCACAATACTAAATCATTCTGTCATTTGGTTGCAAATACATTAAAGCTATCTAAACCACAACATTACAATCAAATGTGTATGTACGGTAAAGGTTATAGCTTTAAATATGGTTTGTATTGTGCTATAAACAAAAATGATGATGATCTATATTTTGAATTGGTTGAACTAGACTGGAATTTAGCCATTCAAAACGAAAATAAAGCAAGAGATATTATTACATCAAATATTCCACCGCCTCGCATAAGTAATCAATCATCTTATTTCGAGTGCAAATATTGTAATTTTGTAGGTATATGTCATTATAACGAATCTGTAGAAAAGAATTGTCGCTCTTGTAAATATTCTGAACCTGCTGAAGCCGCAAGTTGGAAATGTAACAAGTTTAATAGTGCAATACCTAATGACTTCATAGCAAAAGGATGCTCTGAACATGTCTCAATTAACGAATGAAATGAATGACGAAGAATTTGAAGCTAATCATAAAAAAGAAGCTAGCAAAATATTACAAGAGTTAAACGAAGCTGGTTTTAAAATTGTTTTTATCTCAGGTGATTTTTATATTCGTTGTAAAAATCCTGATTATCAACCAAACAATGGTTCAAATCCTTATTTAGCTTGTCTATTAAGATACATAGAACAAGCTGTTTATAGAAAAAGAAAATAATGATCCAGCTTCGTGATTATCAATGTGAAGGATTGAATGCTATATGGCAATACTTTGCTAATGGGGGCAAAGGTCATCCATGCATAGCATGGCCCACTGGAACAGGCAAAAGCATAGTTCCTGCTGAGTTTATTCGCACGACTATGTTGCGCTGGCCTAACCAGCGTTTCTTAATGATCACTCACGTAAAGGAATTAATTGAACAGAATGCAGAAGTAATGCGCCGCATATGGCCTAATGCTCCATTAGGTATTTACTCGGCAGGATTAAAGCAAAAGCAATCAGCCTTACCTATTGTATTTGGTGGCATCCAAAGTATGATCAAGCATCCTAGCTTGTTTGGTCATCGCGATATGATCTTTATTGATGAAGCTCACTTAGTCTCACAAGACGATAGTAGTATGTATATAAGCTTCATTAAAACAATGGAAATGATTAATTCAAATATTAAAGTCGTCGGCATGTCAGCTACCCCATATCGCATGGGACAAGGAATGATAACTGACGAAGGACTATTCACAGATATAGTTCATGACATTACAAAGCTTGACGAATTTAATCGTTTAATAGCTCAAGGTTATCTATCGCCGCTAGTTCCTAAGCGCACCAGAACAGAATTAGATGTTAGCGATGTAGGTATGGCTAAAGGCGATTTTATAGGTTCACAGCTTCAAGCGGCCGTTGATAAAAACGATGTAACACGTGACGGACTAAAAGAAGTTGTAGAGTGTGGGCAAAATAGAAGATCATGGTTAATTTTTGCAAGCGGTATTGAACATGCTGAGCACATTGCTGAAATGCTTAATGAGTTTGGCATTGATTGTGCTCCTGTTCATTCAAAGCGCACTGGCGAATTTAACGATCAAGCGATCAGAGCTTTTAAAGCTAATCAACTTCGCGCAATTGTTAATTTCTCAAAACTCACAACAGGATTTAATCATCCTAATATAGACCTTATTGCTGATTTTCGTCCGACTATGTCTATACCTTTGCATGTGCAAAAGTTAGGACGCGGTACGAGGCCAGCAGAAGGAAAAAGCAACTGTCTCGTGCTTGACTTCTCGCGTAACGTACCACGCCTAGGCCCTATTAATGATCCTGTAATACCTAAAAAGAAAGGTACTAAAGAAGGCGACATACCTGTTAAAATTTGCGACAATTGTGGGACCTACAATCATTTAAAAGTGCGCTTTTGTACTGAGTGCGGACAAGAGTTTCAGTTTCAAGTAAAGATTGTTCCAAAAGCTGGTAATACTGAAATCTTACGTAGTGATATGCCTGTTGTAGAAACTTTTGATGTTGACAAAGTCATATACGTTAAAAGGCAAAAACTAGGTAAGCCGCCTTACATCCAAGCTACTTATTTCTGCGGTATGCAAGGTTTCAACGAATTTTGTTTCCCGGAGCATAACGGATATGCTAAACATCGGTTTAGTAATTGGTGGAAGCAGCGTCACGAAACTGATCCACCTGGAACAGTAATAGATGCTCTCAAATACGTAAATGAGCTACGCACACCTAAACGCATTCGTGTGTGGTGTAACAGGCGCTATCCCGAAGTGTTATCAGCGGAGTTTTAATGGATAAATTATTTCCAATAATTCTAATAACATTAGACTTTGGAGCATCAATAGTTTATGCTTTCTATCTCAATTGGCGTATGGCTATTTACTGGTTAGCCGCTGCAATTCTTACAATATGTGTAACGATATGATATATCAAGATTTTCCAACTGGTAGGTTTTATAACGAAGATTGCTTCAATGCAATGAAGGAAATACCTGATGGTGTAATTGATATGATAATAACAGATCCTCCTTACGGAATGAATTTTAAATCAAATCACAGAAAAGAAAAATATAATAAAATTAAAAATGATGATAATGTAGATTGGCTACCTGTGTTTTCAAGTGAATGTTTTAGATTAGCTAAAAATAATACCGCTCATTATTGTTTTTGTTCGTTTCATAAAATAGACTTATTTAAACAAAGCTTACAAAAGTATTTTATAATTAAAAATATTCTAGTATGGGAAAAAAATAATACTTCTATGGGAGATTTGAAAGGAGATTTTGCACCAAAACACGAATTGATTATATTTTTTCAAAAAGGAAGAAAAGAAATTAACGGTTCGCGTGATCCAAATATATTTAAATTTAATAAAACAGGAAATAAACTTCATCCTACACAAAAACCCTTAGATATGTTTGAATACCTAATAAAAAAGTTTTCAAACGAAAACGATATAATTTTTGATGCTTTTGCTGGATCAGGCACAACAGCTATAGCAGCCATCAATACTAATCGAAAATGGGTATGTATCGAGAAAGAAAAAGAATATTACGATATTGCTATTAAACGTATTCAAGAGCATGGTTGGAAATGACTAAACCGACACTACGCAAAAACATCCTAACTCAGTTTTACGACGCATGGCGTAATGTTACCTGGAAAACAATCGAATATAACGGAGAATTTTACTATCCTTTTAGAAACTGTTTGAATTGCGAACACTTTACAGAGGAGCAAGAACTTTGTAGATTGTTTAATGCTAAACCTCCCGCTAGAGTAATTTGTTATGGTTGCGAAAAGCATTGCGATATGGGTACAATTCCGTTTTAATAGGAGATAATGATGCAATTAGATGATTATCAGAGAAAAGCAGCTTCGACGGCTATCTATCCAGGTCAAGGTACGTTTTGGGGCTTGCTTTACTGCAATACTAAATTGAATGGTGAAGCTGGTGAATTTTCCGAAAAGATCGGAAAACTAATGCGCGATAATGGATTAGGACCAGATGATTTTTACACTCACATTCCTATTGAAAAAGTAGTAGCTTTGAAGCTAGAATTAGGTGATATTCTTTGGTATGTTGCCAATGCAGCTAAAGAGATAGGCTATAGCTTGCAAGAAATTGCCGATGCTAATATCGAAAAGCTGACCAATAGAAAAGAAAAAGGTACATTGTCAGGATCAGGTGACAACAGATGATGGCTCGCCCCCGTAAAGCTAAAGAACCTGTTCAAAACAGCTTGCTTGAAGCATTAAACTTTCTTTCTGTTGTAACAAAGAATGAAGGTTCGCCAGAAGAAACACACGTCATCTTGCGTAATAATCAAGCTATAGCTTTTAATGGTATAGTAGGAGCAGGACAATTAATCGAACAAGACTTAATCTCATGCCCACACAACGAGACATTAATCAAAGCTCTGTCAAAGTGTGGGCAAGATATTGTATATAACCAACTTGACGAAAATAGACTTTCTGTCAAATCTGGCAAGTTTAAAGTTATTGTTCCTTGTTTAAATCCATTTTTATTGCAAGGTACGCAACCCGATCAACCTATTGTAGAAATAGACGATAAATTTAAAGTAGCTATTGAAGCTGTTAGTTGTTTAACTTCAGATGATAATGCTCAACAATTAGTTTATAAATCTATTCTACTATATGGTGGATCAGTTATAGCTACTGATGGAAAAGTTATTTTCGAATATTGGCACGGCTTACCATTGCCGATTAATATTGTTATGCCAAAAAAGTTTGCCGAAGCTTTGTCTAAAACTAAGAAAAAACTAAAAGCATTTGGCAATTCTCAATCTAGTATTACCATATATTTCGAGGATAATAGTTGGCTCAAAACGCAACTTTATGCCGAGCCTTGGCCGGACACAGGGCGGCTTTTAAATCAGCCCTGCACCCCCCAGCCACTATCTGAAAATTTCTTACCAGCGCTCGCCGCTGTGGCCCCATTCAGCCCTGACGGAACGATCTACCTTGAGAGCGGCACGCTGCGCTCACATTCGTCACCAGATATTGGCGCATCGCACGATTTACCAGGATTACCAAATCTAACTTTAAATAGTAAACAGTTTCTAATGCTAAAAAACTACATTGAAAAGATTGACTTTACTAGCAATCCTCATCTATGGTTTGGAAATAATTGTAGAGGCGCAATAGCAGGATATACGAAATGAAATATCGTTCAAAAATAGTCGAAATAGAAGCCATTCGATTTCTTGGATCATATAGTATAGATGAAATGTTTGAAGAATGGGATACATTCTTTCAACTATGTGAAATTTCGTATGATCCAATTCTTAATCTTAAAATCATAACAATTGAAGGAACAATGCAAGCTAACATAGGAGATTATATTATTAAAGGAACAGCAGGCGAATTTTATCCTTGTAAAGCTTCTATATTTGAATATAAATATGAACCATGTTAAGCCCTGACGGTTTTCTTTCTACTGAAAAGCGCGTTCAATTACGCCATTATGTTGCTCCTGCTCCTAAGCAGTATGAGCTAATAAGTGACGATGATTTAATGAATGAAGCAGGAGGAACTTTAGTTGTAGACAGTGAAAGCTATAATAATTATTTTCTAATTGCCTTTAAGAACATTAGGACAAATAAAATACTTACATTAGAATTGCCTGATGATTTTAACTCACGTAAATTAGCATGGATAATGCATAATTACAGAACAGTAGGATTTAACAGCATCGGTTATGATTTATTTATGATATGGTATAGTTATGCAAATCAAGACACTACATTACTTCAACAATTATCAAACGATATAATTTATGGTAATGAACGTAAGAAAGAATTGTTAGAAAAATATAAGTTTATAATTTATCCTACTAATCATATTGATCTAATTGAAGTTTGTCCGCTTAAAGGTAGTCTTAAGTTATACACTGCTCGCTTACATACAAAACGAGTACAAGATTTGCCTTTTAGTGTAGACAATGATCTGACACCAGAACAAATACCAATCGTAAAAGATTATTGTATTAATGACTTAGACGATACTCATGAATTATTCGATTTTTTAAAAGAAAGAATTGATCTTCGTCAATCAATGACAATCGAATATGGCGAAGATTTACGAAGTAAGTCTGATGCTCAGATTGCTGAAAAAGTTATTTCAAAAGAGATTCAAAAGCTAACTGGTAAATACCCTAAACGACCTATAATATCAACTGGTACTCAATATAATTATATAATTCCTGATTATATCAATTATAGATTACCTCAATTACAACAAATGCTAGAAAATGTTCGTAATACAAAATTTGAAATAGTCGAACCTTATGGTGTAGGACTTCCTAAAGAACTTTCTGATCTATCTATTCAAATAAATAAAGGTATTTATAGAATGGGAATTGGAGGATTGCACAGTTATGAAAAAAACGTTGCCTATAAAGCTATAGATGATTTGTCTATTATTGACAGGGATGTTGCTAGCTATTATCCTTCAATCATATTAAATCAAAAGCTTTATCCTGATCATATGGGAATTTCATTCCTAGAAGTTTACAAAAGTTTAGTTGAACGAAGATTACAAGCTAAGAAGTCTGGAAATAAAACAGTAGATAAAGGATTAAAAGTAGCTATCAATGGTACATTTGGTAAACTCAATTCTATGTGGTCGGCTCTTTATTCCCCTAATTTATTTTTACAAGTCGTTTTAACTGGTCAGCTTTCGCTTCTAATGTTAATCGAAATGTTAGAAATAGGAACAGGAATCGAAGTTATTTCTGCTAACACTGATGGAATAGTTATATTATGCCCACAAGATCGTTTGGCTGATTATAATGCTACTGTTTGTGATTGGGAAAGAATGACAGGATTTATTACCGAGGAAACTCAATATAAAAGTTATTACGCTCGTGATGTTAATGCTTATTTTGCTATTAAAGATGATGGAACAGCAAAACTTAAAGGACCTTGGGCCGAAATTGGATCAGCTACAGGCACTAAGCTTGATGTTAATCCAAACGCTCTAATTTGTACTGACGCGGTTGTCGCATTATTAAGCAAAAACATTCCTATCGAAGAAACGATATTAAATTGTAAAGATATTACAAGATTTGTTACAGTTAGAAATGTGAAAGGCGGCGCTCATAAAAATGGTTATTATCTAGGTAAAACTATACGCTGGTATTACTCGACTAACATTGTAGGTACAATTAATTATATCACAAATAATAATAAAGTACCTGATACCGATAACGCTATGCCTTGCATGGAATTGCCAAGCGAATTGCCTACTGATATAGCCTATGATTGGTATATTAGCAGAACTAATGAAATTCTTGAAGAAATAGCTTATTATAAAAAAGAAAAACAAATAAGTCTATTTTAGTGCAAAGTATCGTTATGATCTTTAACTATACGTTTAGCTAACTCGTTATTTAAATTATCTATTAATACTCTTCCGTTGCTTAATACGCTTCCTTCTTGGGCAACCCACGTCCCATCAAGGTCACTCTTTCAAGGAGGTGTTGAAGAAGCTATAATGTCTGCTAGCAAATTAGTAGCAGCTATAGCACCATTAGCATTTAAATGAGTACCATCATATCTATATGAATTATTTAAGCTATCTATATTAGCACCTTGAATAACATTATTTGTTCCTACTACAGATTTTTGAGCATTTTGAACAGGAGTCCATATAACTCCGTTAAGCCAAGTCTCAATGTTAATTAAGATCGGAGCAGTTATTCCAGAATTTCGAATTAATCCTATTATAGTATTCAATGATGCCGTATAAGCTGCTTGTGTAGTACGGCCATTTGTTTCATTTTCACCTTGCATCCATATTACATAAGATGGCTCTAATCCGACGCTTTGCAACATGCATTCAACATTCCCAATACGACGGCCTAAAAATGGTTTAACAGTAGTATTTGCCCATTCAGTCGCCCATGTTCCACCGATAGACATTGGAACCATTATAACTCTATCGTAAAGATTTCGATCAATAAGTACATCACCAAGTCTAGCCCCAATCCAGCTAGGATATACTCCAGAAATACCTAATGCTTTTCCTTTTGCTTGATAGCATTTACTATCGTAGATATTAAGCTGTTGATTTAAAGTATGAGTAGGTGTGTAAGCGCTATTAACCGAATTAGTCGCTAGACTTTGACCTAATATAATAATTACTGCTGTGCGCTGACCTTCTACCGGAGAACAAGGTACTTCTCCATAACCAGTAGTAGAATATGATACGCTACTTTCATTAGGATGATTTGCAGATAAAGCAGCATAACAAGTCGCATTTACTTGATTAGACGTAAAAACAATTATAGCTAAAATAGCTAAAAACTTATTAATCATAATATTTCCTTAACTAGTTGGAGTAATTAGTATTATACCTTGACCGCCATTTCCACCAGCAGGGGTTCCTGCTGAGTTTCTAGCGCCACCTCCGCCTCCAGCACCATAACTTAAACCAGCACCACCTGCCGAACCACCTGATCCTGAATTTGCTCCGGCCCCACCTCCAGCACCACCGGATGTCATTGTATCGGTTCCTGTGCTTCCGGCGCATCCTGGAGTAGACCCGCTGACTGGCGCACCCCCTGAACCGCCGCCACCGTTTGATCCCGCATTACACGTGCTCGCGCTTCCTGCGCCACCACCTGTACCGCCGTTATTATTACCACCGGCCCCGGACGAGCCTCCGCTACCAGTGCCACCGGCCGATCCTCCGCTATTCCCGCCACCTCCGCCGCCACCATTCGCGTTGCCAACAGCCCCGTTTCCACCTACTCCAAAAGTACCGGCTGCTCCGCCGCCGCCCCCTCCTGCATTTCCGGTTCCTGTATAACCGTTACCACCAGTACCTCCTGCTGTCTTAGTCGTACCAACGCCGCTAGCTGTTGAACAAACAGCAGCGCCACTACCAGGACTTCCTATAGTCCCGAACGAACCACCTTTAGCACCTACAGTTACATTCGAGCCTCCAATTGACGCGCAGTTAGTCGTAGCTGAACAAAACCAAGTGTCTGCCCCAGCGCTTCCGTTTGCACCTGCTGAACCTGTTCCGCCCGTTCCTACCGAATACCCTACTGTAACTAATGCACTGATTGTTACAGAATGAGCGGAATAACATCCTCCTGCCCCTCCGCCTCCTGCGCCTTGTGATGGTCCAGCACCACCACCAGCACCACCACCAGCAATTAATTTAATATCAAAGTTTGTACAACCTGTTGTATTTGTCCAAGTATTTGCACCTGTTGAAGTTAGAGTAATAGGGGTTGTGTTACATCCTGTAGGCGTACTAAACCATACTGGAGGTGTAAAAAAACCACCAAATCCAGAAAATAATATAAAAGCGACAAATATAGCAGCTACATTAATTATTTTTTTCATAAGCATTATACCTTATTGATGGGCAGACCAGCGATAACCAGACGTGCTATTAACGCGCCAAACAAATAACGAATATTTATTTGTATTTGTTGTAGCGTATGTATCACCTGTATTTGATCCAACAGAAAAACCACTAAACGTAATTGTTCCTGCGCTAGCATTGTTAGTAACAAGTAATATACAAGAACCGTCGTTAGCAGGAGCAGTTATTGTAAATGCACCGCCGTTTGTAATGTATTGAAGTGGGCGCGCACCGCAATCAATTGTAATATTACCAGTCGATTGCGACAACGATGTAACAATTGCACCTCCGGTTATAGTTTGTCCTGTAGCAGCAAGACTTGCGCTGCTAGTATAACAACTTAATCCGCTACCATTGGTATATTGAAGCGCACTTGTAGTTGTTGAACAAGAAGGCCATGTGTTAGCAACTACATTAGCAGTGCTTCCTGTCCAATTAGATAATACTGTATTTGCTCCAATTTGAGCTAAGCTTGTTAAAGCTAATGAACCAGTTACATCGGCAGAAAGAGATACCGCGCCGAAAGTCGGAGCACCAGCAGCATTACCATGTAATACTGTTGTAGCTGTACCTAATGAACCAAGCGTAGTCGGCGCAACACCAGCACCACCACCAAGAACTATAGCATTGGCGGTTAATAATGCCGACGAAGCAACTGCTGTTGTACTACTAGCATATAATACACCGCCGCTAGTTAATCCACTCCAGCTACCACCGCCTGTAGTAGCATTTAAAGCTAACGGAGAAGGCAATGAAATAGCAGGTGTTCCGCTTGTATTAGGTAATGTAAATGTTGCAGTACCAGCAGTATTTTGAGGTGTTACTGTTATTGATCCGCTTGTAGAACCTCTTAATATAATTTGACCTGTGGCGCTTCCAGATACACCAATTCTTAAAGAAGGAGACACCCAAGATAGATTAGCACTTCCTGCAAATGAACCGGCGTTATTATATTGTATTTCGGTATCTGAACCTCCCGGA
>ERZ724522.481-NODE-481-length-25510-cov-5.574268_pt1 | contig 25510 bp, 29 predicted proteins | sample MGYA00376055_ERZ724522 | MGnify/ENA primary metagenome ERZ724522 (study PRJEB28724, sample SAMN07190884) | wastewater metagenome | isolation source: effluent of sewage treatment plant in Hong Hong | place: Hong Kong | collected 2016-03-17 ...
GGTGGCGGTGGTGGTGGGGGTGGTGGGGCCGATCCACCCGGCCCTCCGCTGCCCGAGCCGCCACCAGCCGGACCGCTGACGGGGTTGGTGCTCGCGGGTGGTGTGCAGTACGGCGCGGACCCGGTCCGCTCAATCCAGCCCAGCGACGTGGAGAGCTCGGCCGTCCGAAAGCTCGCCTCGATGCGCTCGAGGACCATCCTGGCCGTGAGGGACGATCCGCCGAGAACCGCCGTCAGGAATGGGGCCCGGGCGGAGATCGAGAGGGGGAACGATCGCGGCCGGACCGTCGCAAAGGCCAGACGCCGGCGGACGTCGTTGTCGTAGACGTCCTCGGCCGTGGCGCCGCCGTACACCGCGAGCTCGGCGTTGGACGAGTTGGTCCCCAGGATGACGTGGGGCCGCTCGATGATGGTGTCGTTGTTGGCCGGGGGGCCGTCCAGAAGGCCCATGGTGATCGACGACGTGATCGCCGACCCAAGGTCGGTCAGGGCGTTGTCGTCGAACCGGCACAGGCGGCCGTCGGTGGTCCCCACGATCGGCACGCCGCGCACCATGCCCGCGGTCGAGATGCGAACCGGGAGCGTGACGGGGAAGTAGCCCGGGCCCCCGCGGCGGTACTTGCCCGTGGCCTCGTGGTAGATCATGTGCACGCTGCCAGAGGCCGTGCCGCTGTCGATGAAGATGTGCAGCCACTGCCGCGCTGGGTCTCGGAGCAGGACGACGGTGTAGTCGTTGCGGTCCTGGCTGGGGAAGGTCAGGTACTCCTCCAGCACGTTCTCATTCAGGCGGATGGGTCCGGCCAGTGGCCCGATGACGTGCGGGCCCGACGCGGAGTGCATCACCATCGACTCGGCGCCGTTGGGGCTCGTAATCCGCAGCACGGCATCGGGGCCGGACGGTCCAACCGTGCGGTCCTTGGTGTCGATCGAGTTGGTGCCCCGGTAGGGGTCTCCCAGCATGAAGTTGAGCGAGTTGGTGCAGCCCACGAACAGGGTGTTGTTGGGGCCCTGGGCCATGGCGACGATGGGGTCGCCCACCGTCACGTTGTCGCCCACGCCGATGACGTAGGGGGAGCCGAACACCCGGATGTCGGCGGTGTCGAGGTTGTTGGGGTCGTTGAGGGCGGTCCCGTAGATCGTGACCGACTCGCCCGGCATGCCGGCGAAGACCAGCCCGCCCATGTGCGACTCGATGAGGGTGGCCGTCGTCGTCCCCGGACCGGTCTGGCCCGGGAGCGTGCCGGCGGTGGGGATGTAGAGCGTGACCGCGTTGGTGACGGCGTTGTACACCCGCGCGAGCCCGCCGCCGATCATGTACATCTGCCCGAGCAGCGACGCCATCCGGACCGTCGCGGTCCTGGGGAAGACCCCGGCCTCGACCAGCTCCCAAGCGCCGTCCCGGGGCGAGCGGTAGACGCCCCCGCCGATGACCGCCACCCCGATCTGGTCGAGCGTGAGGATCTTGTCCTTGATCTCGCCCGTCTGCCAGTAGGTGACGACGGCGCCGTTCTCGTCCGTGATGACGCCCACGCGGGAGGCATATTCGATGAGTCGGTCGCTGCTGTAGGAGACGGAGACCTCAGAGGCGTCGGTCTGCCCCGCGTACGCCGTGATGACGTTCCCGTCGACCGTGACGCGGACGCGGAGGGCCTGCCCGGCGGTGATCCCGTGGGCCACCGTCGCCCAGGTCGTCACCTTGGACCCGAACTGCCACTCCTCGATGACAAGCTGCGTCCCCTCAATCCCGCAGTAGAAGCCCGTGTGCCCGCCCGCCGAAGGGCGAACGGCGATCTTGACGTTGCCGGCGGTCGACGACAGACCCGCGATGTGCTCGGCCCGCAGCGCTGAGGCGTGCGACATCGCCCAGAACTCCATCGAGGTTCCGGTGTGGGTCAGCGCCCCGGTCGTGCTGTTGCGGGTATAGGCCATCTACTTGTCCGACTTGGGTGCGGGCTCGGTGTTGGACTCCACGGCCTTGTTCCAGGCCCAGGTCCCCAGACCGGTGGCGATGACGGTCAGGAACGACACGATGAGACCGATCGCGGTCTTGCTGAACTGCTTGCGGGACTTGATGAAGGATGCCACCTGATCCTCCACGTCGCGCATGCGGATTGGGAGCGTCCGCTCCGGGTCGGTGGGGTTGACCAGGTAGTGTTCGAGGACACCAATCCGGTCGCTGGCCTCGTCGAGGCGACGGGTCGTCTCGGCGTGGTTCTGGTTCAGCATCTGGGCCAGCATGGCGTTGGACGGCTCTTCGTCGTGTGTTGATCGTGGGTTGGGCGACATGGTGAACTCCGGTTGTGGTCCGATTCGCGTCACAGTGGCCTCCTCGCGGCCCGCGTCTGTCCTACTTGGTGGGGCTGGTTGGGGTGGAGAACGCGGCCCGCTCGGCGAGCTTCTTCTTGATGGGATCGCGGACCATGCGGACAAACGCCTTGGTCGCCTCGGTCTGAATCTGCTCGGCGGCGCGGGCCACAGCTCCGGTGTCGCCGGGAGTGACCTGCTTGAACGCCTCGGCCGTCAGCACCAGCTCCGTTGCAGTCCGATGCTGACGCCACAGCGCGTAGGCGGTAGCCGCCGCCAGCAGCACCAGCATCCCAGTCGCAATCGGGACCTTCCATGCGAGGAGCTGCGTCGCACCGATGCACGCCGCCACGACGGCCCCGCACACCAGCGCCCACGGCATGTTCTTCAGAACCAGCAGCCCAACGACGGCGCCGATCAGGGCCAGTCCGGCAATGCTGGCGAACACCCACCTCAGAACGCTGTCGCGTCCCTTCTCCGCGTCGGCTTTGGCCTTCTCAAGTTCGCTGGCGAGGCTCGCGTTCTCCGCCTCGAGCGCGTCGGCGCGCTTGCGGGCGGCCACCAGGTCCTTGACGGCGAGGTCCAGATCCCGCTGGTACTGCCTCAGACGATCCGTCTCCACACCGATTCGGTCGCTCTCGGGCTGGACTTCGGGGGCCTTGGCGGTCGCGTCGGCCCTCGCCTCGTCGATTGCCGCCGCGCTCTCACCGACACCCCGGGAGGTCTGCTGAACGGCCTCGGACCTGTCCGGCGGCGCCTTGGTCCCGGAACGGTGGGCAGTGGTGGCACATCCCGGCGTCCAGATGAGGAAGCACACCGCCAGCACGATCAGCGACGCCGCGGCGAGGATGCAGGTGAGGAAGGCATGACGGTTGGGGGCGGGGTGACGCACGGTGATCTCCTGCTCAGGTGTCGTACCGATTGGGCGCGAGGACGACGAGTGGCCGACCGGCGGAGTTGACCGCGACGGCGAAACACCCGATGGTGGTGGATGAACTGACGAACCCGTTGTAGTTGATCGAGTCGGTGAGGTCGAACGCCCGCACGAGCGAGCCGTCCCCGCCGTTGAGCGTGAGCATTTCGGCCTTGGCCACCGAGATTGACCCGTCGGTCTGCTCCCACCCATCGGTCCGGATCATGCCCAGGAGCACGTTTCCGTTCGTGGGATCAACGGCGAGGGCGTTCTGCTGGATCATGCCCTTGGTGTCGATGGACCAGATCAGGTCTCCGTTGTCCGCGTCGAAGCAGTACAGCGTGTCGCCGGCGCCGGAAAGAGACGGGCGACGGCCCCCGAAGAACACCCGCCGGTTGGCCGAATCGACCGCGACCGCGAACAGGCTGGGTTCGTTGTCCGCCGTGTGGGGGTCTCGGATGCCGCCGGAGAGGGCGGGGATGTCGTTCTGGTAGGTGCTGGCGTTGTGGGTGTACGCCCGCCGAAGGGACTGGCCGCTGTCCCGCTCCCACCCCCCGACGTCCGATCCCATGCCGTACCGCACCGCGGCCGTCGGGCTCATTGTGACCGGGGCCCCAACCTCGAATCCCCTGGTCAGGATCACGCGGCAGGCCGTGATGTAGGGCGATAGCCCGTTGGGCTTCTGGTCCGACTGGTTGCCGTCGTATCCGAACCCCTGGTTGGTGCGGGCCACGAACGCCGCGATGGTCCCGTCGGAGAGCTGTTCGACCGCCATCGAGTAGGCCAGGCATCCGCGCGGGCGGGACACCGACCACTCGCTGAATCGGAAGGTGACGTGGTTCTCGTACCCGGCGTCGGTGCTTGACGTGCCCTGCGGCATGTACAGGTGGGTCAGGGGCGTTCCGCCCACCGCCACGACCGTCCTGGACGCCGTGTTGGCGTAGTTGATGCGGAGCTTGATGATCTGCGTGCGGTAGAACTCCCCAAACCGCTCGGTGACTCCGCCACCGGAGTCGGCCACCACCGCGCACGGGGAGATCGCGGTCGGCGAGAAGATGGTGTAGTTGCCGGTGCAGAGCGCCAGCAGGAAGTCGTCCCCGTTGCTGGTGACGCCAGCCAGGCACTGCACCTCTTCGGCCCACGGCACCGAGTAGCGGGCGATGTACGTCAGGTCCGACGCCTTGAAGACGTAGATGTACTTATTGACGGCGACGAACAGGTAGGAGCCGTAGCAGTAGAGCTGGTTGGGGAACAGATCGGCCGTGCCGGCGGACGGCGCCGCGTAGGGGGCGTCGTTGTCCAGGGCGTACGTCTGGTGGGTGATGGCGTTGGTGGTCAGGCTGAATCGGTTGACGCCCACGATGACCGCGTTGGGGGTGCTGGCGACGCTGTCGCGGGCGATCGTGGCGAAGTACCCCACGGACGGGTCGGAGTAGTCCCAGCACCCGTAGAAGCCACCATGACCCCCGGTCCCTGTTGGTGGGCTGGTAAACCCGGTCCCGCGAGTGTCGTGGAAGACGTTGCGGATCGAGCCGTCCGTCTCAAGGACGAACGCCTGACCGCGGATGGGGGATGCCCCAAGGGACTCGCCGGCGGTGTCGGTCGAGATGTTGACGATGTCGGTTCCCGACACCCCAGACGCCCGGGAGATTTCGCCGATGGCCTGCACGGCGCCGGTGTTCTGGGCACCCGCGTACTCCGATCTCAGGCCCGCCCGTGTCGCCAGCCGCGTGATGCCGGTCCCGGCATCGTCGGGGATGACGTTCCTCAGACCGTCCGGAACAGTGACCTGCCCGGGCTGGTCGATCCTGGGCGTCCCGTCAGAGACGCCTGCGATCGGGGGTTGGAGCTTGATTCGGGTATCCACATTCGTCGCTCTCGGACAGCGTTCCTTCTCACCCCGCGCTTAGGCACGCAGGGACTTGTCGCGGGTCCACTTGGCGGCCGGGGTCAGGTGACGGCTGTACACCAGGGCGACGGCCGTCACCTCGACGTTGAGGTTGGCGCCCACCGCGGCGGACGGGGCGATCGACAGGGTCATGGAGGCGCCAGCCTTGAGGGCCTGGAGCTGGGCGGTGCTCATGCCGCCGCTGATGTCCGCCACCAGCGTGCGGAACTTCTCCTCGGCGGTCGAGGCGGCCTTGGCCGGGAGCGTCGACGTGCCCGCCAGGTCCGTGAACGACACCGTGGTCGTGAGCGTGTTGAGGGCCGTGTCGCCGTCGCTCTCCACCCCGGCGTCCGTGATGCTGGGGTTCTGCCACGAGGCCGCGACGTTCAGCTTGAGGGTCGAGTTCTCGGTGGCGGACCCGGTCGTGTCGAGCTTGCGGACGCGGGCGACGAGCTGGAGCGAGGACCGCTCGCCCGTCACGCCCGTGTCGGTGCGGAAGTCGTGGGGGACGGCGATGTCCAGCAGGGCCTTCTGGTTCGCGTCGGCGGTGGCGTCCCAGTTGAGGCACAGCAGGCCCGACGAGGCATAGGCCAGGCCGACCTTGCCGCCGGCGACCGCCGCGAGCTGCTTGAGCGTGCCGGCGTCGTCGTGGGTGAACTGGGACACGGAGATGGGGAGATGGCCAAGAAAGCCCTTCTCGGGCCGGTACTGGTTGCGGACCCACGAATCGAACTGGTTTCGCTCCGGCATGGCAATCTCCTCACCCAAAGGTGGTGGTGCTCAGAAAGACCTGACCCGTCGCCCCGTCCGTGACCGTGGTCAGGTGCGACCGCGGACCGAACTTCTCGCCCAGCGATCCGAGCGATGGGGGCCGTCCGTTCTCGTCGTCGTACTGCTTGCTCTTCTCAAGGGCCTCGATGGCGTCGAGCTCGGCCTGCTTGCGGGCGTCGCTCCCCGGGGCCTGGTCGTGCCGCATGAGGCATCGGACAGCACAGGCCACAACGGTCTTGTCATGGGCCGCTGGCCAGTTGCCGCGCTGGCCGTCCTCGACCAGGGGCACCGCCGCGACCATGGCCCGAAACGCGATCTCGTAGTCATCGCCCGGCGTTGGCCACACGCGGAGCTCAAACCCGCCCCGCTGGTCCATGCCCGGACGCACGTTCGGGTTGAACTCGACCGCGCACACCTCGACAAGCCCACTGGTTCCCGACGACATGAACTGCCTCTCGACCACCTGGTCCATGTGCCGCACGCCGATCTCCCATCCCGTCGTGGAGTCGGGGCTGCGGATGTAGGCGACGTTGTCGACGGGGGCGCTGCGGACGTCGTCGGGCAGGATGTACCGGCTGGGGTCAGAGTCGATGTTCAGGGGCCCGGTTCCGGCCGCGTCCATCGAGAACTGGATGATGCGGGAGGAGAACGACCACTGGTGATCGTCCCAGAACTCCTCGACCCCGTCCCGGATGGCGTCGTCGAGCATCGTGGCGCCGGGCTCGGTGTCGTCGGCGATGATCTGCCCGGACGATGTGTCCTGGGCGATCTTCTTGGCGCGCAGGGCGACACGCTTGCGGATGTCGGCCTTGGTCATGGACGAGGACGTGAGCATCGGAAAGCGGGCATGGCGGTTGCACGAGCGTTGGTTGCAGGTGAGTCCATGCCCGCGAAGATTGCGGGTGGTGCGGGGTTTCCCCCGCCGGTCTAGACGAGGGCGCCGAGGAGGGACACCTTGGCCAGCGCCTGGCCGTTGGTGGAGTCGTTGATGGTCGTGGTCTCCATCGCCACCGCCACGGGGCGGGCGCCGAGGGAGGTCTGGATTCGGTCCAGGGCGATGTCGAAGATTTCGAGGTTGGCGGTGCACGTCGCCGACGTGGCCGACCAGGTGCCCGTGCAGGTGATGGCGTTGGCGGCGGTGCAGTCGATGGTGAAGGAGGCGAGGGCGGAGCCGGACGGGATGTCGGCGGCCGACGCGGCGGCGGCCTCGGTGCCGTTCCACGTCAGGGCCTCGCAGACCGCGGTGCCGGACGCGGTGATGGTGCGAACCTTGAGCGCCCAGTGGATGACGAACTTGTCGCCGGTCGACACGTCGGGAGCGCCGGTGATGGCGAGGATGTTGGACCCGAGCTTGACCTTGACGGTCAGCGTGTCAGTCGACGCGGTGGCCGAGCACAGGCCCTGCACCGTGCCGCGGAGAACGTCACCGACGCGCAGGCTGTTCGCGGGGATGGTGACGGAGGCGCCGGTGAACGTCTGCTCGGTCGACACAGAGTTGGTGACGGCCGTGGAAGCCGCCACCAGTCCGCCAGACAGAAGCCCACCGATCCACGGCGTCAGGTGGAACGTGTCGTCGGTCGGGCACAGCAGCGTCACGCCCGCGACCAGCGCCGTGCCGTGCTTGACGAGGGCCTTGACGTAGCCGCCCGCGGCCAGCGGGATCGACCCACCTCGTCGCAGGTTGGCGGTGATGCCGTCCTGGGTGTTGACGTTGTCCTGGTTGGCCTTGTCCCAGTCCTCGCTGACCACGCCGATCGGCGTGGTATACCCCTCGGCGGGGCGCGAGTACAGGTTGCCGACGGTGCCGGTGACGCCGGTGGGAACCGTGCCGGCGAGCTGGAGGATGGAGCCGGGCTTGAGGTCGGCGTTGACGACGGACGTGCCGTCCATCTCGTAGCCGGAGTAGGTGCCCTGGCGGGGAAGCTGGAACGCGAGGCCGGGGGTCTGCATGGGCATGGCTGCTTGCCTTTCGATCTGGGGCCGTTCGGCCCCTTGAGTGCTTGCGGTTCGGACGACTCGGCGCGGTGTTCACGCGCCCGCTGGTTCAGGTGCCGGTGGTGAAGGAGCCGTGGACCATGAAGATGGAGTTCTGCGGGTTCTCGCCCCACATCTGGCCGGTCCACTCGACGGGGAACGCCCACGCGCTGTGCGTCAGCTTCTCGTCGTACTGCTTGCCCCAGTTGGCCGACCACTTGCGGAACTTCATCTCCGCGAGGTTGATGCCGATGATCGGGCGGAGGAAGTGGCCCTGCCAGAACGGGATCGGCATGGTCTTCACGCCCTTGACGGTCGTGTCGCCGGTCTCGAAGTAGTCGCGGCGGCGGGGGGCGCCCAGCGCCGTGCAGAGCTGGTCGTACTGGGAGTCGAACGTGTCGTCCCAGAGCACGACGTAGTCGGCCTGCGAGGTCTTGCCCTCCAGGCCGGGCAGGTAGTCGAAGCGCATCTGCTTGATGCACTCATAGACCGTGTTGAGGAGCGTGTCGCCCATCACGCCGCTGTGGGTGGCCACGAGCGTGCGGAGGCGGGCGTAGGCCGCGGCCGAGATGTCCGCGACCGTGTACATATCCGACGCCAGGGCGCCGGAGCCGTCGCGGTAGTACACGCCGTTGCGGGCGGGGGTCGTCTGCGTCACGAACACGCCGCCGGACGTCATCGAACGCCGGGCGTGGTACAGCAGGCCCATGATGCCGTCCTTGGCCGACACCGTGTAGGGCGCGTTGAGGAGCTTGGACTCCCACACGACGGCCAGCTCTTCCTCGGCCGCGGACCCGATCGCCTTGTAGGCGTCAAAGATCTTCTCGCTGGCCCCGTTGTTGATGAGTTCGGCCAGCTTGTCGATGACCACGTTGCGGTGCGAGGCGACGGTCCGGGGCGTCGCCTTGAGGCGGCTCATGTACTCGTTGCGCTGGTAGGACAGCTTCTCGAACGGATCGACCATCTGGGTCGAGCCCTGGGCCTGGGCGATGCGCAGCGTCCACTCGTACCCATGCTCGCTGGTCTCGGACACGGCGCGGTCGAAGATCAGCTTCTGGAGCGCGTAGGAGCGGTACGCCTGCGTCTCCTTGAAGTCCTTGGCCACCTTCGTCCGGGCCGCAAGGATGGCTTCCGTCTGAAGAGACTGAATGTCGATACCAGAGTTCACGCCCATTGCCTATCTCCTGAGATTGGGGCGCCAGGTGGGGCGTGACGCCAGTGTGATCGAGAACGAAGTGGCTCTACCGGCTGTTCTGAGGCTTGATCCCGTGCGAAAGGAGCACCTTGGCCACGGCATCGCTGCCGCTGTCGGTCGGCTTGATCGAGTAGTCCCGGGTGACGCGGCCCGCGCCCATCGCCGCCGGCGACCTGGTCTGCGAGGCATGACGGGCCGCCGCCGTCCGTGCGGGCTCGGCCTTGGGGCGGGCGGGGGTCTTGCGCTCGAGAAACCGATGCGCGGCCTCCAGCGCCCGGGTCGTCAGGCGGTAGTCCTCGTCGGCCCTCTCGTCGCCCTTGAGGCTGGCGATGTTCGACTCCGCGGCCATCTGCTTGTAGAACTTGGCGGCCGTGGCGTCGAGCTGCGTCCGCTGCTCCTGCTGGGCGCGGGTCATCCGGCGACCGTGGATGCCGTACTTGGACGTGTTGAGGTCCGGGATCTCGTTGATGGCCTGATGGACCATCTCGGCCTGCCGCTCGGCCTGCCGCATCTGCTCGATCCGGCTCACCACCGTGTCGGCGTCGGGGCTCTTGTCCTTGGCCTCCAGCTTGCGCTCGAGGTCGCGGACGTGCTTCACCAGATCGTGCGTCTCCTCGAAGTCCGCCAGCTTGGGGAACTTCTCGGCGATGTAATGGGCCAGGTCGTCGTCGGACTCGGCGTTCTTCTTGGGCTCGGCCGCGGGCTTCTTCGCCGGCGGCGCCTTGGGCTTGTCGGCGACGGGCTTGGCGGGAGGCTCTTCGTCGAGCTCTTCATCGCCGGCTTCGGCCTCGGGTTCGGGATTGGCCTCGTCGTCGACCTTGGCGCCCTCGCCGGCGTCGGCGTCATCCAGGGACGCGGCGATCCGGTCGATCTCCTCGTCCGTGAGATCGTCGTCGCCCTTCTTGGTCATCACCTTGTCGAGGACTTCCGCGACCGGGTTGGAAGGCTCCGGGGTGTCCGTGCTGTCAGTGGAGGCCCCACCTCTCTGTGCAGCCGGTGCGTCCCCGGGGTTGTCGGTGCTGCCAGGCTGAGGATCGACGTCCGCCGCGCTCGGTGCGGCACCCGCATCTTCGGGGTCGGGCGAACGAAGGATTCGGGTCGTGTGCAGTGTCATGTGGGGCTGACTCCGGCGTGTTCCTCGGCCACCAGAAATGGCAACGGAACATGCTCGCGTCAGCCCTAACGGCTGCCACTAACACGATGGATGGATTGTGGACCAGAATGCGCCGAAAACCTCAGCGCCAATGATTGCTACTGCCCGGAGGGAGGCTTGGCGGCATTATCGGCCTCGTTCTTGGCCTTGAACGCCTTTTTCAGGCTCGCCTCCTTGCGGAAGAACTTGGTGGCGTCGGTCTTGCTCTCGAACTTGACCGACCCATCGTTCTGCCAGCAGTGGCCCGAGTCGCCGAACAGCCTGCGGAGCTTGGGGACCTCGTGGGCGTTGGCTCCGACCTCGACGCTGTCACGCCGCTTGCCGTGAAGGCCGTCGCAGGATGCTCCGATCTTCTTGGCGCTGTAGTCCTGCTCGGCTGGATTGCCGCACTCGGGGCACAGGACCTTGCCGCCGTGCCGGGCCAGCTCTTCGACCTTAGCGACGACGTCGCCCTTGAATCCGCACTCGCACTTGATGGGGTAGATGGGCATGTCAAACTCCCTTTTATGTCAACGTCCACCACGCCATCCACAACGCCACCTTGCACAGCACATGCAGCTGCTGGTCATCCGCGAAGCTGATCCGGCCGCGGCACTTGGCGGAGTCGATGCCGAAGTGCCACACGAACTCGACGAGGCCAAGCCAGGTGTTCCCCGTAACCAGCACGACCCCGCCCGCGTGGATCAGGCAGTGTGCCGCCATCACGATCCACCACGGCACACCCGGGATCGGCGCCACCGGGTTCTTCGCCTTGGCCATGAAGTCGCCCTGGAGCGGGTAGTCGCAGACCGCGTGGGCCACGAGGAGCCAGAACAGGGTGTGGAGTGGGGACGTGTCGATCATGGCATCGCGTCCGATTCAAGGTCTTGGAACTCGCGCTCGGGCATCACCGCCAACTGTCCGGTATTTCCGGATGGTTCGATGGGCTCGCGGACTTCCTCGTACGTCGCCACGAAGATGTCGTGCTTGCACGGGTACTTCTCGCCCTTGACGCCCGTGATGATCCAGTCGCCCGGACTCGCCACCATGAACCCTTCGAGCGTGGCGATGCCCCACGCATGATCCTCGCGCGGCCCCTTATCGACGCCCTCGATCGGCACATGCTGGCTATGCCCAGGTGGCCACCACTGCACGGCGTCAACCACCACGGGCTTCTTGCGGAACTTCGGCATCAGTCTTTACCTTTCACGACCTCACACTCGGCATGGTCGATGGCGAACGCTTGACCGCGAAGTGTGAACGACTCCAATCGTGAGACTCCGCACGGCGTTGAGTGCTTCTCGGCGCGTCCACACCGATTGCACCGGAATCCTCGGTTGTCGAAGTCGACGACGATCCATTCTGGTGTTTCGACGGTGCCCTTCTTTGGGGCCGCGACGCTCATGCTCACGGTGGACCTTCTCCGCTCCCGTCGCACGGTTCCGGGCGATGCACGAAGGTGGTGGCACATCAGCGGTCTCCCCTGTCTCGTTGCCACTGGTAGCCGTCGGGCTCGACAACGATCTCTTCGGTCTTCTTACACTCGCATTCCGGCTGCACGGAGCGACCCTCATCAAGCCAGAAATGGCGGGCCACTCCGGGCGAGTGATTGTCTTCTTCAGCGCCTTCAAGGTCGAAGTCGGCCAACACGCCACGAATCACCTCATCGCTCGGACGTCGTCCACGGTCCGAGATCGACAGTTGGAATGACGGCACCACCAGTTTCGACTTGTGGGATTCCACTGCGGCGTGCCTCGATGACAGCGCGAGTATGGTGCCGTTCCTCCATGCGTGAATGATGTCGCCTTCATGGCTCCACGACTTCACCATTGCCCACGAGTTGCCCTTGGGTCGAGGCGCTCGCGGTTCGACTGGAGTTACGTTCAATAGGACACCACTGTGCATAAGCGTCTTGCCGGGCTACTCACCCGGCCCGACGCACTCACGATCAAGCAAGCCGCCCGGGGCCGGTGAAGGCCCGCGGACGGGAAAGGTGGCCTAGCAGTTCGTCAGGTGCTGGTGCAGGCTCGGGTCCGTCGCCTTGAGGTTGAACGCCGACGACTTCGCCAGCATGGCCAGCGCCACCGTCGCCTTGGCGAGCTGGGCCTCGGCCGCCGCGAGCCGCTTGGCCAGATCGCCCTCGGCTGCCTGCGTGCGAGTCGCCTGCCCGGCCTGGAACGGCATCCACTCGCAGTGGTAGCGGGGAGGTTGGAAGTAGTCGCGGACGCGGACGCCGATCAGCGCCGACCGTTCCTCGGGCGTCAGCGGGTCGTAGAGGCCCACGCTCCCGAGCGACGTGCCCTGGCCGGTCTTGGCCATCTCGGACAACCACTTCGAGTCGTTGCAGCCGTCGGGCGCGACCGTGACGTTGACGAGCTGGTGGGTGTCGGAGACGCCCCACGCCTGCGTGACGAGCCCGGGGCGCGGGCCAGTCCAGCGGTTCGAGTAGACATGCACGATCCGTCCGCAGCTCGCCGGCGTCTTGCTGTGCGGCTTGCTGAACACGTCCGGGGGCGTGTCGGCGCCGATGCGGATCTTGTCGCCCGCGTCGGTCTCGATGATGTCGCCGGGCTTGACGCCGTTCTCATCGAACGCCTTGGCGGTCTCGGCGTCGGCGGGGATCCCGATCTTCACGTCCTTGTTCTCTTCGCTCATGCTGCTGCTTTCTGCGGCGCTCGGCCGCGGGTTCTCGTCCAGGTGGCGATGCGGGCAGATCGTCCACCGGAACTCGTCGTCGTAGAACCGCCCGCACGTTGGACAGTGGACTCGCATGGTGTGGTCAGACCGTCTTTAGCCCATCAACGAGCCATGACTCACGCTTGGCCGCGCGGACCGCCAGGATCGCCATGGCGCCCTGCACCGCCGTCAGCGCCGCCGCGTTCTCCTCGCAGGCGAACGGGCCCCTCTGGAACCCTTCGAGGCGGTCCGCGACGATCGCCAGCAGCGCCTCATTTGTCACGCCGTTGACGGAGACGGCAGGGTCGCCGCGCTGGAACTTGATGTGCTCTGCGAACGACGGGACCATGCCGACGCCGAGCATCTGCTTGGACGGACCTCTGACGTCGTATCTGGTGTGGGCGCCGCCCGGTCCGGGCTCTCCGACTGGCGTGATCGTGATGGCCTTGTTGCAGCCGTTGACCTTGTGGGACGTGAGCTCGCGCATGTTCTGCTCCTGCCGCGTCGCGTCCGCGTGCGGCCTTGCGTTCCGGGTTGTTGTGGGTACGTCCAGCGAGAAAATCTCGCCTCGACGTCGGCCGCAGCGTAGCCACGTCAGGCGGGCACGGCACGGGACACATCACTCGCCCGCTGGGCTTTCGGTGTCATGGGCCCTGGGGATGGCAGCATGCCGCCCCCTTGGGGAGGTGCCATGCCGCCCCCCATGCCCATCCCCATGCCTCCAGCACCAACCTGACCGTTCTTCCCAAGCTGCTGGAGCAGCAGCATCTGGATCGAACGGGTGTCGCCGGACGGCAGGATCTCGTCCAGTTCCGGGGACTCGGCCAGGTCGCTCAGAATCCGGACCACCTTCGAGGGATCTCCGCCCATGCCCACCGCCACCTGCACCATGCCAGGGATGGTCTGGAAGAGCTCCGCGAGGCTTCGGATTCGGGCCCGAGCGTCCATGCCCGCCATGTTCGACGTCGGCTTGATCTGGTACTTGAACTGGTCGTACGACACGCTCATCGACTGCGGGCGCCACACCACAGGCACCGTCATGCCGTTGGCGAGCGGGAAGTCAAACTGCATCTCCTCGAACGACCTGGTGAGCATCGACGCCACCCGGCGCATGACCCGGGTACGCCCGTCGGCGATCTTGCGTTTCCAGTACCCCATCACCACCGCCGCGTTGCCAGCGAGGATGCTGGATCCCGTCGCCGTGTCGGACGGGTCCTGCATGCCGCCCGCCAGGTCGACGTTCGGGCCCACCTTTCGACCCAGGGCCTCCAGGAAGGCGTGGCCCTCCACCAGCTCCTTCACCATGCCGCCGAGGACCACCTGTTCCTGGTTGCCGGGATCTCCGGGCACCATCTCATCACCATCGGGGTTCAGGAGCAGCTTGACCTGCCGAGCCGACCCTGCCTTGTAGATGATCTTCCTCCGCAGGGTCTTGATCTGCTCCATCAGCTTCGAGTTGATCGTGTTCATCGAGAGGTGCGCGTCCATCAGGCACATCGCCGGCGAGAGCGGGACCAGGCTGTCGTTGACCCGGTTGAGGCACGTCACGACGTACCGGCTCCCCTCGGGCTCGTCCGTCATCTCGTAGGGCTTGATGACGAACTCGTCGATGCCGCCCGTGGACGGGAGCGTGCAGCAGAACCGCCTGCCCGCGTAGGTGAAGCACAGGTCGTACAGCCACACCTTGTCCTGGAGGTGCTGATCGTCGGCGTTGGATCGGCCCGGGTCTCGGTTGTTCTGGGGCTGGTTGAGCGACGTATCCGACTCCCAGACGTTCCTGAGCCTCACAAGCACGTCGGGGTTTCCAATCCCGTGCGCGAGCATGGCCTGTCGGTCCACCATGTATCGGTGCCCGATCGCCTCGGCGGTGTCCCAATCCAGGGCACCCGGTGCCACCACCATGTTCCCGATGGGAACCCGGATCGCCACGGGCGTGCCGGTGTCGAAGTCCTCGGCCCCGTCGGAGAACATGGCCCCGCCGGCGTTGCTGGTGACGTACTGGACGCCGACACCCAGGAGGCAGTCCATGACGGTCTGCTCGTCGATCGCGGCATACGCGGTGTCGTCGACCCAGCGCCGCAGCCGCATCTGCAACATCTTGGACTCGACGCGGTTGCCCAGGGCGATCGGCTCGACCACCGGCATCAGGGCCTCGCCCATCAGGTGCGGGTGGTAGGTCCTCAGCATCTCGCCCAGCATCGAGTAGGGGCGGATGTCCTTGGGCTCCCTGTTCAGGTTGTGGTTCTTGCCCCACCACGGGCCAGCGAACTCGCGGTTGGCGACCTCGTGGAAGTCGGCAAGGGCCCGCACGGGCGAGTCGGGGGCGTCGTTGGCGGCCCGAATGAACCGCAGGAGCCTCGCCGCGTCGGGGAACGCCGCCCGTGCCATCACGCCGCCTTGTGTGGTGTCCATCGGTTCGCCCGCCTGGGCGCCCGTGCAACCGAACAAGGGTAGACGTCACATAAGGCGTCCGCGTGCCCGCTCTTCTTCACGCTTCCGCAGGTACGCCATCGACCCCGGCGGCGGCTCAGGCGGGTCGATGTCCTCGAACTCCTGCCCGGAGATCATCCACCACAGCCCGGCGCGGGCGATGACGCCGTCGGAGTACCCGCCCCGCTGCTCGGTGTCGCCCACAAGGCTCGCGTGCATGACCGACTCGCCGGCGTAGACGTACTGGCGGGCTGTGACCAGGACCTCGGCGCTTGGCTCGACGATCTGGCCCGTCTCCCAGGCCGACCGGAGCACGCCGATGGCCTCGGCGAAGTCCTTGTTGTTGGGCTGCCAGCGCGTGCCCCCGTAGGTGAGCCTTTGCAGGTGCTGCTCGAACACCCGCCCCGGGGAGTTGCCATAGAAGCCGATGCCCGCCGCGGCCTCGTCCGACGCGAAGTGCAGGGCGAGCATGGCCGCCACGCGGGCCAGGGTCTCCGGGGGCATGACGGCCGAGAACTCGCCCACGATCTCCTTGGTCCGGTGGTCCCCGATCACCAGATGGCTCTTCCGCTCCCCGTGCCCGACGCTGCCGAAGATGATGATGGATGCCCGGTGGCTCCTCTTGGGCGACTTCCACATGACCAGGGGGCCCGCCGAATCGCGCTCGAGCATGACGTCCTGGAACTTCCCCATGGCCAGCGATGCGTCCTGCATGCGCCCGGGCGGATGGGCGTGCGACAGGTGCCCGGCCCACACGGGCTTGATCCTCGATGCGTGCTCATCCAGCTCGCGCTTCACGGAGAACACCAGCGCCGGGGGCGAGTACAGGTGCATCTCGCCGTACCGGATGGCGTCGGGGCCGTGGTCGTCCCGCTTGATCGGCTTCTCGTCGGTGGCGTCGGGGTCCCACATATACCCCTCGATCTCGGAGATGGTCCTTTCGCACTTTGGCGAGATGGTCCAGCCCGGCGCCCCGTCGACGCCGCGCTCGAGGCCCGACCGGACGACGCTGATCCCTGGCTTGCGATCGTTCCGGCCGTCGAATACCGGGAGACCAACCCGGGACAGTGACAGCTTGAGGCTCGCCGCGGCCGGATCGACCACCACCGCCTCCAGCGGGCCGTACTTGTGGTTCCAGTCCACCACCCGGGCCACCTTCTCGGCATCGGTCATGCCCGCCCGATGGCACTCCTCGGCGTAGTGCCTCCTCCCCTTGGCGTCGACGAGCAGAAGCAGCAAGGCGGCCGGCACCGACGTCCCATCGTCGACCGCCACCAGGGCCCGGCACCACGGCCCCGACCGCTCCTTGGCGTGGATCTCCCGCAGGAAGTTGTTGTACACCGCGCCCTCGGACGCCACCCATCGCCCCAGGACGTACCTCAGCCGCTCGACCCCGGTGTAGGTCGCCAGCCTCGCCATGTAGTCGGGGGGCAGGTGCGGGTTCTCGGCCGGGCACGTCAGGATGGCCAGCAGCTTGTTCCGCAGCCCTTGCAGCACGATCTCCGAGCGGATGTGCGGAGTGGTCTGGGGCTCGTGCGACGTCTTGATGCCGAACCGCTGGGCGATCCAGTGCGACGGCGCCGACGGGTTAGCCGACCCGTAGACCTGCCGCGACAGTCCGTCGCCGCTGACTCGCGTGCGGCCGAGCACGTTGTTGTACTGGAGCAGGGTGATCTCTTCCGCCTGGTCGATGCCGACCCCGGTCACGTTCTGGCCGCGGAACCCCATCTTCTCCAGGCTGTTCTGGCGGGATGCGCCCAGACCGCGGTATCGGATGAGCCCGAGCGGCACTTGGTTTCGGCCGAGCAGGCGAATCCACTTCTGGGCCTTGTTCCAGACGTAGGTGCCGGGCTGGAGGATGGCCGGCGTCTTGCCCGACCCCTCGAAGAGCGTGGGCAGGATGGTGTCCTGGACGTCCTTGTCCTTGGCACGGGCCAGAACCTCGACCGCGCGGGGGTGCTGCGCCCGGATGAACGCCTTGAGGCAGACCATGAGGGTCTTGCCGCCGCCGAACCCGCCCGAGTACATGACCTCCTCTTCGTCGGCCGCGAGGAAGTCCATCTGCTTGGGCTGGAGTTCAAACCGGACGGAGGTTCCCACCGGCCACCTCCGCGACGCGGGCCGCGAGCTTCTGACTCCCCACGATGACGACGGTCGATCCGCCCTCGCCGCCCTGCTCGTCGGAACCGCCCTGGCCCATGGTCGCCTGCACTTCGGCTCGGATCAGGTCGCCGGCCGCCCGGTCCAGGTCGGCGTTGATGCGGGCCACCAGGTTCGCGGCGTTGATCTTCTCGGAGTTCGAGGATTTGGCGTCGGCCAGGACCTTCTTGCAGAACTTGATCGAGTTGGCCAGCTCCTCGTTGGCCATCTCCCCATTGGTGAGCCGCTTTGACAGGTGCCGGAGGGCGAGGCTCAGGCCGATGCCCTGCGACTTCGGCTCGTCCTTGGGTGGCTCCTCGCCCGGCTTCTCGTATGCCACGGGCTTGGGGCCCTTGGTGGGGCGCTTCTTGGCTCGGGTGTGTCCCATGGATCTACGCTCCGACATGCGACCAGATCACCCGGACGCGGAGGAAGTCAGGCACCGGCTCGGCCTGCTGTCCCCATCAATGTGCCTCGATCTCATCGAGCGGACCACCGATGACCCGTGGCTGATCGACGTGCTCCGGGATGGTGGACCTAAGCCCACAGACGCCGGCGTGTACTGGTTTGTGACCGAATCGGACGACGTCTACCCCGGACGCGTGTTCGTCGCGTCCCGCGGGCCCGAGCGCCACCAGGTCATGCTCACCTTCGTGCACAGGTTGGCGAGGGTGATCGTCCTGCATGACCCCCTCAACGACTGGCAAGCTGGGGACACAGGCCGTAGTGCATTGCGATCAGGGCGAGATGTTCCCGCCGGCCCCTGATGCCGCCCAGCTTCTTCCTCGCGTGGTAGATGTGGAAGCGGATGGTGCCCTTGGATCGGCACAGGCTGGCGGCGATCTGATCGTCGGACAGGCACCGGCCGATCATGCCGACGACCGTCCTCTCCATCTTCGACAGCGACGACAGGTCTTCCAGCGTCGGCAGTCTCGGGGTCTGGGTGGCGAGCTTCATTCAGGCCACCCGATGCCCTTTCGCCCCGCCCTTCCCGCCACCACCGCGGCTGGCGGCCTTGGAGCCCTTGGCGCCCTTGCCGGCGCTGCCCCTGGTGCCCTTGGCGACCCTGGTCCGACTGGGCTTCTGGGCGAACTCCTCGCTGGTCCGCAAGCCGTCCTGCTGCATGACCACCACCGTGTGCTTGTGCTCGTCGGACTTGGGGATCTCATCCATGGCCATCCCGAGTGGACGCATGGCCGGACGGCCGTCCTTGTCGGCGACGATCTCGCACGGGACGCCCCCGGGCCCGGAGATCACGTCGCCGATGCGGAGCGTGGCCGGGGCCTGGGCCGCGGCGTAGTCGTGGCCGGTCGGCTTCACCGCCTGGAGCACCATGGGGGTGATGGGCACGGTCTTGAGCGCGAACGGGTCGAGCTTCTTGCCCTTCTGCTCGTCGTCGGCGTGCTTGGCCTTCTTCTCGGCCACCATGGCGTTGTGGGCGTGCTCGGCCTCGTTGATCGCACGGAAGAACGCGGCCTGGTCCCGGAAACACGCCTCGGGCAGGCGGTGCGTCTCCGAGTGCGGCTTGTTGGGCTCGAAGAGAAGCAGGGGGCTCTCCATGCTCCGCAGCGAGCTGGCCGCGTCGTACGCGACAAACCCGTGCCGGTCGTACATCGCCGACACCATGGGCTGCCAGCGGACCATCCGATCCGCCGTGTCCTTGCCCTGCTCGAAGTGGTACAGCAGGACCATCGCCTGCTCCCAGGACAGGGCGGGGTAGCTGATCGTGGGGGATGGGTCAAACCAAACCATGCTTGGGGCCTCCTTGTTCGCAATCCGTGCGAGAGTTCATCAGACCCGGCGCCGCAGCGGCAGGATTGCCGCAGCGCTGCCGCCGGTGGTGCTGAGTTCGAGAACGTACCCGCGATAGCCGCGGAAATCCACGCTGACGACCGCGGCGGCGTTGTCGGACACGCTGCCGAGGATCTGGGCGCCGCCGTAGGTGCGGTCGGGCGACATCGAGATGATGTCCGCCCACTTGCTGACGCCCGTGGAGCGGGCCATCTTGGACCCGGTCGCCAGGGTGGTATTGCCCGACGTGATGGTCATGTCGCCCGCGTACTCGCCCAGGAGCTCGGTCGCATCGCTGGCGACGCCGGCCTCGTCGATGAGCCACAGGCGGGCCACGACCGCCATGTCGTTGGGGTCGCTGGCGTGGTTGACGGCGAACTTGAACTCCAGGCGGTTGCAGGGCTCGATGTTGAGCTCGACGAACCGTCCGTTGGTGGCGGCGCTCGAGCCGTCGATCAGCGACGTCGAGTGGATGTAGCCGCTGGCTGCGGTCAGGGCACCGCTGTTGGTGGTCCAGGTGCCGTTCTGGTCGGACGTGGCGATCGACACCGGGACCCAACGGTCCTGCATGGTGACGACGGTGGTCTTGTTGAGCTGGACAGGCGAGTTGAGGGTGGCGGCCATGTCGGGGCTCCGAGGAGCGCCCGTGCAACCGCCAAACTATACCCCGCCCGACAGTTATCGGCGGTAGGTCCGCTGGGGCGTCGCCCGCGTGGCGGCGCAGGCCCCGATGAACGACCGGACGAACATGTCCATCTCCCGCTGCTGGCCCGACGTGCAGAGGTGGACGAAGTCGTTGGGGGCACCCGGCCCCACGTTGCCCTGGCGTCCGAAGAGCCGCATGAACGGCATCCAGTTCTCGATTGGGGGGCCGCTGACTGGAGCCCCGATGTCGAAGTCGGCGCCGGGTCCGTGGCGGAGCGAGCTGATGACGCCGGCCGCGCCGATCGTGGTGGTCGGCCCGGTCCACAGGAAGAACTGGTAGTGCCCGCCCCTCATCTGCGAGACGTAGTGGACGTTCTGCGTGATGGCGACGGACCCGGCCGCCTGCACCAGCGTGGCGAAGTCGCCCAGGTAGGTCTTGCCGCTCAGGTATGCCTCCGTAAGCGTCCCGAAGTAGCGGGTGGACATCAGCAGGCCGTTGTAGAACAGGATGGGGTAGCCCTCGTCGATGAGCTCCCTGATCGCCCCGGCCATGAGGTTGTACTGCGCGACGTAGGTCGAGTAGTTGGCCGTGCTGGAGTCCCCGCGGAACGGCTCGCCCTTGATGATCGTGACGTGGCGACCCCCGCACATGCCGTAGTACCAGTCGAAGAACGTCTTGACCTCGGCCTTGTACTGCACCGCCGACCGGGGCGAGGCGCCGAAGATGTCGTTGGTGCCCAGGCCGAAGATGCTCATGTCGGGGATGCCGTTCTTGGCCACCTCGAACATGCGGCGGAAGAACGGGCCGCTGTTGGCGTGGTCGGTGTACCAGCTCGACGAGGCGATGATCCGGTACCCGCCCTCGCAGAAGACGTGCACGAACCACCCCGGCTCCGTGCGGTTGTAGATGCGGTAGGCGCCAACGCGCACCTTGCCGGCCGTGGCGCCGGTGACGCGGGCCCCGATGTAGGAGCTGCTTGACCAGGGGATCGGGCCGACGGTGTAGATCGGCGCCGGGTTGTCGTTGCCGTAGGTCGACAGGCCCATCCCGCTGGCGGTGTTGCTCACCGTGAGCGTGGGCGAGGGAGAACCGCCCCCGAAGTACAGGCTGGTCTGGCTGCCCCGCCATGCGTTCATGGACGCGTTGTCGCCGGCGGAGCCCCCGTGGATGATCGCGTTGGAGGCGCCGCACAGGATCGCCTGCGCGTACCAGTCCGTGTCGTTCTTGGTCAGAAGGTCGGTCCCGCCCTGGCAGATCATGTCCAGGTTGCCCTCGACCCGGATCGAGTCGGGCATCATCGCGCACCCCATGCCGGCGTCCGCGCTGCTGAAGTCGCGGGGGTATGGCGTTGCGGGGCTGACGGGGCCGGCGAACCCGGGCGGGTACTTGCTCTGGTCGATCGTCCCGACGTTGTCCGGGCTCCTCGCGGTCTGCGAGCACGGGAAGAACCCGCCCGTCGACCCCCTCGCCCTCACCGGCATCCACGGCGTCCCCGGGATCTTCGTCCCCGTCGCCTGGTTCAGCAGCATCATCAGCGCGCAGGGCCCGCCGCCGTAGGCGCCGCCCACCGTGCCCTGGGAGTCGTCGACAAGGGCGACGTGCACCTGCTCGTAGGTGGCCCGATAGCACACCTTGCTCGCCTCAACCCAGCGCTGATCGCCGCGGGGCGGGTAGACGTCGCCGACCTGGTCGTATGTGAGCATTGCCGGGGCACCTCTCGGCGCCCGTGCAACCGCCGCACTGTATCCCCTGCGCGCGCCCCAAGCCCCGTTCGTCCAGTGACGACCCGGGGCGTGAGTGTCGAGACGCAGTCATCCTATCCCGAACGGGTCCATAACTCGGGGAGTTGGTCTAGGCCCGCTTTGACCTGCCGGATGATGCCTCGGCGCGGGTCAGTGGCCGGCACTGGTCCGCACAGACCTTGCGGGTGTCCTTCGCTCCCATCCCTGATGGGATCACCAGGAGCGTGTCCACGATCCCGGGCACGGCCCGCACGACCACGGCCATGTACGGGTCTGCCCCCGCGGGCAGGCCCCTGTCGACCACGACGGGCTGGCCGACGGTGATTCCCCTTGCCTCCTGCTTGCGGGCGTGCGACTGCGCGATCGTCTCTGTCCTGTGCTGGTCCAGCATCGTCGCCTCTCTCTGTGCCCATCCCGGGCCCGGACCTCCCCGTGTGCGTTGGTGTCTCCCCCCTACTTGCCCTAGGCGTCGGCCACGTCCATCGCGGTGGCGACTAGGGCGTGGTGGATGGTGGGGCCGGTACCGCCGTGCGTGGTGTTGTTGAGCGATATTTTGTCCCAGCCTCCGTCCGTCATCAGGAGGGCGGTGTTGGGTTTCAGGACTAGGGCGTCTGGTCCTGTCCCGGCGAGCCGCTGCTTCGCGTTGATCTGAGAGATCAACCAGTCCTCCACCGCCACGCGGCAGAGGGTGGCGTTGGTCTCGACGTCCCAATGCCCTACGACGTAACTGTCGTGTGGAAGTTCGACGAGTTTCCAGAGATCGACGCAATCAAGGCCAAACACCGGCGCGGCCTCGACGTACAACGCTTTCGGCCGAGTCTCAGGCACCTTATCCCAGAGAGGCGCGTACAGGTCGTGAAGTTCCTCGGCGTTCATGGGTTCCTTTCAGTTCCCCGCCTCATCTGGCGGGCGTCACTATCGCAGTATCGCTGATCTGAACGGCCGTTTTCAGGACGATGGCCCATTTCGCCACCCGCGGCTGGGTCGCTGAGTACAGCCAGTGCACCACTCGGCACCGGCACGGGTGGTCCCTGATGATCGCCAGGTCGGTCGCGTACTCCTCTGGGGTCATCGTGGGGAAGTCGTCCCCGGAGTCCCCGTTCGCTCTTTCGATCACGGGGGACAGGAAGACCGTCAGATATTCGCCGCACCCGATCGCGGCGTGGTGCATGGACAGGGCGCACGCGATCCACTCCCGGCGGTCGGCCCCGTCCGGACCGTCCTTGTGCCGGTAGAACGACTGGCACCGCATGACGCTCCGGCCGGCGTACCAGCCCCCCAGGCTCGCCCGCATGTTCTCGTGCTCGGATACCGCCGGACGCACATACTGCGGGATGATCTGCGTTGCCCCGTACCAGACGGGACACACGCCCGCGGCGGCCTTGATGGCGCCGTCAATCTTCTCGAGCGCCGCCAGGTAGTTCTTCGGCCGGGTGGCCTCGCTTTGGCCCCAGGCTTGGATCGAGAGCCGATTGTGGGGCACCGGGGCCACCAGCTCGCCCTCGATGCTGATGTACCTGGCGCCGGGCTTGCGGGCCATGGCGGCTTTCAAGTACGGAGTATTGACGATGTCATTGGCCCACTTGTCGAACCCGCGGTTGAAGGCGGCGGGGGACGCCAGCAGGGATATTGGTCCGACGCTCTTGCCGATCCCCGTGGGCAGGCTGACGTCCTGGACGTTCAGGTGCAGGTGCTGATCGGCGTCGACGCCATCGACGCGGTGGTTCTCTCGGGAAAGGGACGAGATCCCGACGAGGGCAGTGTGCTGGCTTTCGATCACGGGCGGTCCTTTCGTTCGATCCAGAGTGGGGGCACGATCAGACGTTGTCCTTCGGAGCCGGTTGTGGGTGTTCGGGGGCACGATTCGCAGGCGTAGCAGTAGAAGGTGACGAGGCGGGTGCCGATCGGCTTCTGAAATGCCTGCCACAGCCGGACGCTTGGCGACTGGCAGACTGGGCATCTCGGCACGCCTCGCCTCCTACTGGATGAGTTCCCAGTCTTTTTCGGCTTGGATGGTGGTTTCGGGCGTGAGGTTGGGTGGCTCGGGTCGGAGCCAGTGGGTCACGTCGTCAACGCTGACGGCTCCATCCACGGTGTATCTCATCCAGCCGCGGCGGACAAACAGGGGGTACCCACACTCGATTTTTGGTGCCCCCTCCTCGTAAAAATGAATCAATGTGTCACTGGGCATCGGCGGTCGCCTTTCTGTGGCACTTCACATGCCGGGCGTGCATCACATCGTCGCCCCTAAACCAGTTGATTTCTTCCCGCCACGTCATTGCCTCGGCGTTCTTGACGATCTCGCGTCCGCACACCTCGCAGGTCGTGGCGTGCTGGATTCGTCTTTCGTACCTGTACGGATCACCGGGCATCGGGCGTCCCCTTCCTTGCCGCCTCGGCGGCTTCGCGGGTGGAGTAGCACATGGAGAGCGGGTGGGCCGCCTCTTCTCCGTACCCGGTGTCGTGCTCGTAGTACGACCTGTATCCGATCCACTCGGGCAGATCGCCGTCGTCCCTTGTCTCGTGACCACTTTCATTGAGCGCTCTCACCGTGTCTCGCCAGTCGTGAAGACCTCTGAGAACATCAAGTGCCGCGTCCTCTCCGGGGTAGAACACGGAGTCACCGTGCGAAACCACCACGCCGTCCGCCGTCACCGGCAACTCGCCCGGAACCTTCCGCACCACCACCTTCCCGCCCTCGCGCACGGCGACGTGGCCTTCGGGCAGGGCGAGGACTTCGCCCGTGTCGGTGAGGATGTGGCCGTCGGGTGCGCAGCATTTCCCGTTGACGTAGCGGAGCCCGCGAGGCGCCTTGGGGCCACGCGAGGAGTCGATGGACGCGGAGATGCGGCCTCGTTCCTCCGCCTCGCGGATGGCGGCGGCGAGTCGCAGGGTTCCGATCGCGTCCCGAATCCCAGACGCACGGCCCTTGCCGAAGTGGCCGCCGTACTTTTCCGCCTCGATGGCCAAGTCGTACAGAAACGAAATCTCTTTGTCTATCGCAGCGGTGTCCGGCGTCGGGCTGGTCGGCTGGGTGGTCATGGGTTCCTTCTCCGACGGGATTGCCTTTCTCGCGCACTCCGCACACAGGTAGTCGCCCATGAAGTCGAAGGCTCCGACGGCCCCGCAGCCGTCACACTTGGCGGCCGTTGGACGCTTGCCCGGAAGCGTAGGGGAACGGCCACTCGGAGTTTCGTGGTTCCACACGCACGGCTTGATCTCCTCACAATCAAGCAGCCACGGCCCATCGCCGTGCTTCCCGGCCAATCGCATCAACGAGCCGAGCCTCCGCCTCACTCAATTTCTGTCGAAGCAGCTGAACCTCCTTGGAATCCGCATTGAGTTTCTTGGCTTGAGCGGATGTCAGGGGTAGTACCACATCGGCCAGGCAGTCTTCATCGATTGCCGGGTACGCGATGCCGATGTTGTTTCGAAGTAGCTGCAGGTTCACGAAATCGGTCTGAAACAGTCGGGCAAGCGACGCGCCGTCAATGCTCGAATGCGGGCGAATCACTGCCAAGCCAGTCGAACACACCGCGCCATCCAGATGCGCCGGGACGGCACCTACGGTCTTGCGGTCGGGGCGCACCATCGACAACAGCACGTCGCCAGCCCGGACGAGTTTGCGCGCGCGGCTTGGGGCATCGCTCGTCGCCACCTCCTTGGCAAAGACAGTGCAATCCCTGGATACTACGTCAGAGATCTCGATGTAGCGGAATGAGTCATCGCCGAGCCGGCGCGGGTCACACCGATCGTTGACCACATCGGCGACATCCGAGAGACGTAGGAGGCTCCCTTGGTGTTCGACCATCGCGCGCTGGAGCCAAATAGGTAGACCAGAATGAAATGTGGCGTCCCAGCGAGCGGCCTTGGGACCAAGATCGATCAACTGGCCGACGCGGACGTCGGA
>ERZ724522.482-NODE-482-length-25508-cov-9.360586_pt1 | contig 25508 bp, 58 predicted proteins | sample MGYA00376055_ERZ724522 | MGnify/ENA primary metagenome ERZ724522 (study PRJEB28724, sample SAMN07190884) | wastewater metagenome | isolation source: effluent of sewage treatment plant in Hong Hong | place: Hong Kong | collected 2016-03-17 ...
TATTCACTGAATGTTACTCTTATCTATCCACTAAATCAATTCCTTTCCATAATTAAACTCATTTAATATATTTATTTACATATATTACATATATTACAATTGATTCATTATTTAAATCTATTTTGAATGTTTTCGAATGTTTTTGAATGTTTTTTGTGGGGAGTTTTGCACTGAAAAAGGGGGTATTGAAAGATCAATAAATTTATTAAATAATTTTCTTCACTGAATTTCCCCAAAAAACACCTTATTTTGGCATTTACAATCTTCACGATTTATTTTTCGCCTAAGTGAAAACTTTCGAAATCCACTTTTGTAACATTTTCTTCTCCTTATAATATACATAAATTACCGCAAAAATATACCTTGTGTTAGTATTCTCCATAAGTCATTGCATAACAACGACTTATGGAAGTTGAAATGATATGAATTAGTGAGTGAGAGAATGATATGGTAGAAAATATATGAGAAAAATGTCTGAAGTGGGGAAAGAATGGGGGAGGAGAGGATAAAAAGAAGATTTCCGCAAATTTAGTTTGACAAGAAGGGGAAACATGGTTTATATTGTTGAAGTCGGCAAATGAACCCAAACAATGGAAAGGAAAGACATGAACAAGAAGAATGCGAAGAGTGTGAAGCCAGTGAAGAAGGAACGGAAGAAGCGGGAGCCTACGGTTAAGGTGCCGCTGTTTGAAGTTCCGAATGTGATTGATCAAACGATTCACATCAATCAGACGCCGGAACAGATGGTTCCGCCGAAACCTGTGCGTGGTCCGAAAAAGAAGCGGGAAGTCAAGATTGTGGATGGGCGCAAGATTGGGCCTGCTCATCCCGTTCGTTCTGGATTTGGGGAACCTGTTGGGATGGTGCTTGGCAAGCGGATTGATTTTGCCAAGGATGGTACGGTGCTTACGCTGGAAGCTCAGAAGGCTGGGGCTGAAGTGGCGTATAGCAAGGTTTACATTGGGGCGTCTCGTGTGAATCTGAATTCTGGCGACAAGTTCAATGCGGCTGAAGGGCGGGCATTGTGTTTGGCGCAGATTGAGGAAATGGTTGCTGGGAATGTGAATCAGGTGGCTGAATCGCTGATTCCGTACATTCGGCCATTCCGGGATCGGTGCGTTCGGTACTTTACTCGGAAGCATTCTCGTGCGCCGATTGATGTTGTGACGCCGATTGGGCGTTCCTTCAAGCAAAAGGTTTCCTATGAAGCGAAGCAAGATGCGATTCGTTTCGCTGAATACGAGAATGCGAAGCGTCAATATGTGTCGCAATTGGCTGCGCAACACATGTCGCCGGAAGAACTGGCGCAGAAGGAAGCTGAATTTCGTGAAATTTGGCTTGCCAAGGGGCGGAAGTTGCCTGTTCTGATTGTTCCCCCTGTGCCCGCTGAAGCGGCCTCCTAATTGGCGGTTACTTCTTGATAAGGTGACACAATAAGATTCAAACCATTATTGTGTTGCCTTATTTTCATTTCTAATTGATTTGAAGTGGTTAATGGCTGTTGGAGGCGGAATCTCTGGAGTGGTTAATCCTAGAAGAAATTAGGGGCGTTTTGATTACTGGAAGAAAGTTTAAGATTTAGTTTGACTGGCTTGGAAAGCCACTAGAACAAATTTACGAAAAATTTTCGTAAATTTAGTTTGACAAGAGGGTAGGCTGAAGAGTATATTGGTTGAGTAAGGGGATGAACCTCTTAGGAAACAAACTGAAAAATGGAGTAAGGTATGAGTAAGACTGTTGCGAGTGCGTATGCTGGTGGTGCTGGTTCTGTTCGTGGTCCGAGTGCATTTCATGCATTTCGGCAATTGAATGGGGCGATGCCGCCTAAGATGGGAAAAGGGAAGGGGCAAAAGAACAACCGCAAGCGAGATCGTGCGTTGCGGAACAAGGAAGTTGCCGACAAGCGTGAAGTGATGTTGATGATCAAGGAGTCCGAAAGGCGTCATCAGAAGAGCGGACAAGACTTCAACTATTACGACTAGTTGATTTGAATGTAAAAAGCTTAATTTGAAAATATCCCCTTAAGGGGATATTTAGAATTAGGTTTTTTGGAGTACGAAACAAGAACAATGAAATGAGGAGAAGTGTTATGGCGAAAGTTGCGACGAAGAGTGTTGTATTGACGACTGCGGGATTGACTACGGCGCTGGAAAAGGCGCTTGGCAAGACTGTGGCTCCTACGGATGTGAATGGGTTTTTGAATACCCTTTCGCATTTGGGTGTTTGTGTGAAGTCTGCTCAGGTGGTTCCTGATGGGGAGCCGAAGAAGCGTGGGAAGCCCACCAATCAGTTCACGTTTGCAGATTCTGACGTGGAACTGGATCTCAGCAAGTACGTTGGCTAAAACAAGTCTGCCAATCAAAAGCCAGATAACGTCATAATTGGCGTAAGTCTATGGAACTGGCTATTTTGGGAGATATTAGACTTATCTCCCGATTTTTTCAAATAAGGTGAAGTGTCAAGAATGTTATTATGTTGAAGTGGATTGGTCTGAACGAATCTAAAGGTAGAACAGGGCGTCTTGTTGCTGGATAGGAGCAAAACAAATGACTAAATTTAGTGAATTATTAGGATGTAAGGTTGTTGGGGTTGATGAAACCTCTTGTATTAACGTTGTTACATTAGAAATTGAAAAGCCTGATGGAAGTAAGGTTTTGGTTCAATTGGGTGGGGAAGTGAAGTTACGTGTTGGTGCAGGGGAAATATTGGGACCAAGTATTGAGAAATTTAATGGGGATAAGTTTAAGTTGGCATTTAAAACAGAAGATGATAAAGGCACTACATTGGGATATGTTCGCAACGACTTACGCATTGATTTACAAGTGCCTGAAAGATTCTTTCAAAAAGACAATCAGATGAAGCCGTTAAGTGGCAAGTCACGTATTCCGAAGAAATTTAGATGAGCGTATGGAAATGGCCAATGATTAAAGGAGCTAAACATGGAAAATCGTGTAATAACTTTGGCTAAGACTACATATTGGCCAGCATGTGACAATAAAAACCAATATGGGAAGATGAATGAAGAAGTGATTGGAGGAGTTCCTGCTGGGGTTGAGGGAGTATTGATATATCGTTATCAAGTTCCTGTATTACGTGATGATCATCGGAAGTTGACATTTTGGGAATTTGTGCCGAATGACAGTAAATATTTGTCATTTGGTGGAGGCAAGTATATGACGATTGATGATCATTTGTACAATGCGTATTTGGAAGCTGGTGATTTACCTGGTGGTGCGAGTCATTAGAATATTTTCTTTGGAATTAGTTTGACAACTAGGACAAGAGAGGGTATATTGATTGCTGTTGGAACCATCTGAAGGAGAATTACGATGAGTGTAGAGGTTGGTTTTATTGAGAATCTTTGGAAAGTGACCAAAGAAGCGCAAGCTCGATTGGCTGCTGAAAAGCAAGCCAAGCTTATTTTTGCTATTGATAGTTTTGTTAAAGAGCTTAAGAATCAGGCTTTAGAATATGCGAATGGAACTGGTGCATATTTTTTTGAAAGGCAGATTTTCCCAGCTGTTAAAATATATGATTATGAAATTGATGCAACTTTACTGAAAGAAGTTGGCAATAGATTGGGGGAAGATGGACTTGGTTTTACATATAGACTTGGTGGGCCTGAAAAAAAATGGATAATTCGAGTATCGTGGTATGAAAAACAGAATGGTTTTATTCCACAAGACTCAAATTAAAGGGAATTCATGCAAATAAAGATTAAATCGCAATTTTCAGAAGTGAAGGAAAATAGTCTTTATTCGCCAGAAGGATGTGAAAATGTTCGTAACACTTTATTGGCATTTGGTTTTCACTTGGAAAAGTTGGATAAAAGTGAAAATCAGTATGACAAAAGAAGCACAAATGTATACAAGGTTATTGGCAATGATGACGAAAATTGTGTATTAAAAGAATTTGCCAATATTGAGGAATTACTGGCATTGGCTGATGCCCACAATGTAAAATTGATTTATGGAAATGGTGAGTGGACATTGTTTGATGATCCGTATTATTTCTTGTGATTAAGGGAAAATATGAACAGATTAATGCATAAAATTAATGAATATAAGGGATGGGAAAAGTATGTGGAGCAAATTAGTTTGCGTTCTGTTGCATATGCAACATTTTCTAGAATAGAATGCAAGATTTTTTGTGATAAAGAATGTGGCTTATTTTGGTGGAGAAAAACGAAGAAGGTTTCTGTTTCCTTTGAAATTGATGAGGCGTGTAGCTATGAGTTTGCTTATACTGCTAACGAAAAACAAATTTATCTAGATAGGACGAGAGCACTGGCTCAAAAGTGGAAGCAAGAGTTAATAGATTATGTAAATAAGGATGGAAGTGATAGTAGGAAAGAGATGATTGAATTGGCTGAAATGGCATTGATAAGTAGTGATCCATACGTCAAAGATCAATTTATTACGAAATGGCTTGCGTCAGTGAAACCCATTAACACAAATTAGAAGGAGAAGACATGAAAGAACAAATTATTACGACTACAACGACAATTATTACAACTACGGTAACGACTGGCAACAATCAATCTGAAAAGCCTGTTGAAAAGCCGAAGCCGAAACCGGGTTATGGTGAAGATGGACAGATATTGCCGCAATGGGCGTAATTTAAAAGGCGCAATATGAATATTTTCGCAATAGATTGTTTATTTCTTTTTTTGAGTATTGTTTGTGTTTATTTTGCAATTCGCATACATCCTCATTCAAAAGAATGGGCTATGGAACAATATTGGCAAATGACAAAAGGTGTAATTGGAGTTCATTGTGTTTGTGTATTAAACATTTTGTATTTTGTTATTATGCATTTTGCAGGGCTTGGTGCATGTAAGCCTTTTGTATTTCAAGTTATTTATTGTGCAATTATTTGTTTGTTTTTGCTGCTTACATGTGCTTTTGGAATTGTGCAGATTGCAAGTATTTACAAGCAAATGATTGTGAATATATTTACTCGCAGCATAGATTATCCAAAATATGATAGGGATAGAAGTTGTTTGTTGTGATTGAAAAAAGGCATTCGAATTAGTTTGACAACTTCAAGATAACATGTATAGTTCTATCAGTTCATAACTGAAGGGAAGTTGTATGCGTATTTTGAGTCCGATTCATGATTATTTTGATAGTGCTCTTGCCAATAGTGGTGGGGGTGATAAAACCATCATGTTTCTTCGTAATCCAAAAGAAGAAAACATTGTTGGTTTGTGTGGGTGGCCGTATGTTCCCCATATCACAAGCAATCTTCAAATTGATTTTGGAATTGTTGGGTTTTGTGGATTGATTTATCCATATATTCGGATTAAAACGTGGGATAAGATGCACTATGGTGAATTCATCAATGTGAAAGAACGTAATTATTACGATTTTGATGAAGCCAAGAATGTTTTGGAAGGCATGAAAGTGAAGATTGCTGCTACTCATGGTTATTTTCACTTTATTAGTTTGCAAGACATTGAGAATTTCTTCAACAATGCGAAAGCTAATGGGCAATTGAAACAATTGTTTCGTGAGAAGCAAGTTGCATATTTCCATGTAGATAGGTATAGAGAAACAAGTCGTATTCAATATTATTGTGTACTTAAAAAGCATGAATTTTATCGTGTTTTTTCTGTTACGGAAGCGTATCAGCAAGTGGAAATGTTTATTACGAACGTATTGGCTCCTCGTGATAATCCATATGAAGAACCTATTTCTGACAAACTGCATGCGCAGAAGAAAGGTTTTGACGAGTGGAGTTTTCGGAAAGTTGGTCGAAAAGGAGTTGGCACATGAATATTAATTTAAAGAATATCAAATTCAATTTTAATTTTGGTGTTTGGTTTAAGTTACTTTGGTTTATTCTTGGGGTAATTTTCACATACTTTTTGTTTCATTTGGGATTAAATGTATTTGGGTGTGGTTCCATTATTTTTGATGTGTATTTATTGCTCAAGTTTATTTTTGAAATAGGGGATGGTTTGCCTCATTTTGTTCAGTGGTTTGTTTTTGTTTGTTGTGAGGCTATTGTATTTACTTCTATATGTGCATTGCAATATCTTGATATTTATGAAAATAAATCAATTCCTTTATTTGGAAAAAGACAAGATAATGAGGTGTTTTTTGCATTGACAACTTTTTTTTCAGGGGTTGCTGCGCTTTGTATATATATTGGGGGAAAAGATGAAATCAAATCTTGCTGGCATCACATAAAGCAGAAATTAAAGGGAAACAATGAATATTAATTTTGGTGAATTAAAAAGATTGAGGAATATAAAATTTCCGAATTGTAATACCTTTCTTGTGAAAGAAGTTATTTTGATGTTGATAGGTGTGGGGATTAGTTGGGGGTTCTTTTCAGCTTCATTGGTTTTATATGCAGTTTTGTCAGTGATTTTTACATTTATTTGTTTTTTATGTATTTTATGTAAAATAAATGATAAAATTGAAGGAATAGTTCCTACATTTTTTCTTACATTGATTGTATCATTTGGTTTGTTTATCATTTGGTATGGGCAGAATTATATTATTACTCATCCAAATGAAGTTTTGGAAACTGTTTTAGTAGCTATATTTACATTAGTTGTTATTTCTTTTATTGGTGTAATTATTTATGCTGGCTTTGAGGATGAGATTAATGGATGTGTAAGAAAAGTGAAAAATAAAATATGGAGGAAATAATGAACTTACAGTTGCATTGTGTTATTCGTAAGGATTTGGGATTTAATGTTGGATTGATGTCGGCTCAGGTTGCGCATTTGGCGATGGAACAATTGCGTCAGATGATTCGTGATGAAGCATTCAAAAATTCAAAAGATTATGTTGTGGAAAATGTCATGAAATGGTTGGTTAAGCCATATACTATTGTTCATGAAGTTCCATGCAAGGAAGCCTTGGAATTTTATTTGGCGAAAAGTCGTTCACTGAATGTTAAGACATATGAATGGCGGGATACTGTTTTTGTTTCTTTGGGAAGCAAGAAAGAAGCTTTGGCGGATGTATTGGTTGGGTTCGCATTTGAAGTAGCTGATGCCGACCGAATTAAATCTGTCATTGGAGATCTGCCATTGCTTTCGTAAATTTATCCACTGAATGTTATGAACATAAGTTTTCAAAAGGCATGGACTGAAATAAAAAATTCATTCACAAAAATTTGTGATTTTGTTTTTAATTACAATGTATTGGATGAACGATTACTAATAAGACACAAGTATATGGTAGTTGGATTATTTGTGTTTTGGGTGTTATTTATAATTGGATTTAAATTTTGTGCCATCTATATACCTGAGATGGATTTGGATACAAAGTTATGCAATTCGTTATTGCCATTGTGGGTTTGTATTATATTATTAATGATCAAGAACATATTTTTAAATATGTTGACAATCACTTCTTTTGCCAATGTTAAAAGACAACTGAATAAATTTGAACAAGCAAGAAAAAGTTATGAAGTATTTAGGGAGCACCTAAACATATTAGGGGATAATTTACAAGAAGAGCTTTTAAAACAGAAAAATGACACTAGAGATCAAGCAACTAAATATAAGAATTGGTCATTATATTTGGCTCGGTATATGCGTTTAAACGCATATATAGTAAATTTTCAACGAAAGTATCCTAATTTTCGAACGAAAAATCGTGAAGGATTTCATTATGATGATGCATTAGGTACATACATCATAAGATATTTCAGTTTTGGATTGTATCATGAATTAACAGAATTTTATATTGTATATAGAAGAAATATTGAGGAGGCATTAAGAGCCAATATGGACAATATAGTTGCATTTTCTATTGTAGAACGAGTTATGATAATTGATGATGATAATATTTATTCTAATATTGAGGAATTGGCACAATTTATTTACAATATGATAATATATACACCATAACATGAATATTATAAAAAGATGTGTAAATTGGATTGTTGATTTTTTTTCGGGGCCTACAAGTGATTCTTTTCCAGAGGATTCTGAGCAAAGATTTATTGATAGGCTTCAAAGTGTAAATGAAGCTGAACAAATAAGAACACAAAGAATATTAAATGAGTGGCGATCATTGGTAAATAGTAGTCCACGAATGATTTTGGCAAATACTGGATTACACGACAGAAGTATTAGTGAACAAATGAATGCTATAAATCCAAGTTTGCCGATTATTACAGTCCAGCAAAATGATTCTACAGGAAGTAATCATATTACGATAAATCGCAATATGATTCGAAGCAGTATGGAAACTTATAGAGAACCACAATCTTTAACGATTGATGATATTTATAATTCTATACGTATAATACGAAATGCTAATAATTATCAAATTACACTAAATCCTATTGCAGTTCCACAAGTTCCACAAGTTAAAGAAGAACCTAATAAAGGATTAAGTACATATCAACAATCTCTTGAAAACGAAAAGAATTCTGTACATACTTCCCTTGAGTCTGACTCCATTGTTTTATAACCTACCACATATGTTCGCTCAATGTCAAGTGGTATTGAAAGGAAAAATGCATGTACCACATCATCAAGATAAGACACTCTAGAAAAACTCCATTCATGTGCAGTGTTTCACTTGCAGTGGCGTTACATCGTAGAGATTTCAAACAAAAAGTTCTGAAGTGGTTAAAGACTGATTCAGTAACTTATCGGGGGTTTGATTGGATTAGGAATCTGAAGTGGGCAATACAGAACCTGTTCCGTTCTAGACTTCCATTGGGCTAGATTTTATTTACAATAAAGTTTGACATGGGGAGGTTGGTTGGAGTAAGGTTTGATAGGAGAAACCAACCATGACAAATGTGAAGTCTGTGAAGCCCAAAATCCTGAAACTATCCAAGAGGATGATGCGTATTCCATTGAAAGAGGCATATGAGGATTTGGCATTGATGCCGTGTGTCATTGCGGAAACCGTTGCCAAGCAAGAGTATACTGGCGAGGAAATTTCCATTCAGCTTCGGGATGCCAAATTCGTGGCCGAAACGGAAGCGAAGCGCAAGCTTATGACGGACGAACAAATTGAAGAGTTCGCTGATGAATGTGATACTCGTTGTAAGGCGGCTTATCAGAATGAGCGGCAATGGTTTATGAAATGTGTACGAAGCAAGACCAATGTTGGTCGTGATACTTTGTACATGTATATTCGTCATTGGTTGTCCAGCTATTTGAAGCGGAAAGTATTGATTGTGAAATAAAAAAAGTAAAATTTTGCTTGCCAATAGCTGGATAAGATGATAATCTTATGAAGTTGCCAATGGTGGCAATGAAACTGAACTGAGACACAGGAGAACTGAATCATGAATCGTCGAGAAGCTCAAGCCTCTTACCCCACAATTTTGGGGATGGCACGTCAACCGGAGAAAAAGCGTCTGCAAACGTTTTTGGATGCTTTTATTGGTGGGGAGACGTTGCAACTGCAAGCGGATGACAAGTCGTGGGTTGATTTTGAAAATCCCAACTTCAATCCTGAAAATCTGCGTCGGATGCGTGTGAAACCGGGGCCGAAACCGTTTGGTTCTGCGGCCATTCACAAACTCAGCGGCAAGCTGATTCGCAACAAGTTGACGGGAGAAGTGCGAACGGCCTTTGTCGATACCAAGCATCAGGTGACGACCTACAAGAAGGATCGTTCTGTTTCGGCAAAAGAATTGCTGAAGGATTGGGAGGGGATTAACGGGGAGTTGCTTGGCATTCCCCATTCCGACAAGGCTCCTGAAATCAAGAGTTCGGTGAGTTCTACTGCGGTGCCCATGCCGGTTGTTGAACCGAAATTCACTACCAATGTGACTGGCATCAAGGGGGCTCCTGCTTCTGTTCCCTCATTCAGCGGTCTGCTTGGGGCGCATCGGATGCCGTTGTCTCAACGTGGTGGTCCCGTCTAACCGCATTCACAAACATCACAGTTGAAAGAAAGTGTTATGATTGAAAAAGAAAACGATCTTTCTTTCAACTGTGACCTCCATTATGTTGGGAAGAAAGAGTCAAATCCTATTACTAGAATTCAAGTGCTAAATGGTCCAGATGACAAGGGCAGATGGACATTTTTTGTGTATTGGATGGCGGATTATCATCCGGGGCATCCTGAAGGTGAACATGTTCGTCGAGAACGTGGACAGATTTTCAAGACAGCAAACATTGCCAAGTATCAGTCTGTCAAAACGATAGAAGATAAACGATCTGATGCCTTGACAAGCAAGCATCAATTTGCCACTTATGTTGTGTGTGAATCTTAAAATAAAGGGAGTGACATGAAGACTCAATTATTGATTGGTCAAGCTACTGAGATTGTTGAGAAAGTGACAAGCATTCAAAATGGATGGCAAGCCCTTGTCACTTGTGTTGCTACAATTTGTGTTGCTTGGGTAGCTGTAACTCTTATCAAAAATTTGTTTTGACAAAGTTACTGAAGGCATGGTAGAATCTGGGCAACCCCCATAGGAGCATGACATGAAGGCTGTTCGTTTTTATCAGGACTTTGGAACCAAAAAGGCAAAGCGGAATTTTTGGAAGTCCAGCAAATTGGCAATTGCTCCGAATGCACTTGCATTATTTACGGAAACCAATGAGGCATTGGTGGCAATTACGGATAATCATAATTCCCATGTTGCAACGTCATCTGTGTCCCACGAATACTTGCGCATGAATTGTGTGCGGTGTTCGGAAGAAATGGCACGAATGATTCATCCGAATCTTTTCAAACGCTTGGATGCTTAAAAGGAAATAAAATCCACTGAATGTTTAAAGGGGATTTCTATGGATACGCCGATTGAAAATGGAAAATATGCTTACCCGAGTAGACATTTCGGTGCTGACCGTTATGGTGAAGCCCCGCAAGATGAATTCTATAAACCTCCCATTTTTCATTTTCTTGGTGTATATAAGTATGATGGAGATAAACCGAACGCACCGAACACTTAAACATTTCCACTGAATGTTTAAAGGAAAATCCTATGGATATGCCTGACACGCCAATTGAGAATGAACGAATGAACCATGTGGAATGGTTGAATCGTTATTTCCCCATCATTGCACAACTGGTGTGCGGTAGTCAGAATGGGGAGGATTATTCTGGCTTAATTGGGGCTCATTGTGATAAAGGCAATGGATATGCCGATGAATGGGAAAGAATGGGATTGGATTTTAATCATGCCATGTGTTTGTATTTATTGTCACGTTGCAAGCCATATTGTAAACGTGTATTGGATACTATTCCAGATGGAATGAATAGTGAAATGACATGGTTCAAAAATGCCATACATATGATGGTCTGTGGCAATTGGAACATTATGGATTTAATTCGATGGATTGAATTGCAGAATCCATATTTCATTGGATCTTTGGGGGAAGTTCGTGACATTCATAGTCATGTTGGGAAATGTTTGTATTATGGGAAAATTACAAGATATCTTGTAATGAGTGATAAACTCATGTATGAAGTTATGCCAGTGCAACAAGACTCAAAATACACAACCATGTATTTTGAATTGGATACAGATCGTACTCTTTCCAAGAATCATTCCTTTTATTGTGGAATGTAACACATGCATTCCTTTTCGTTGCCGAAAGATGCTCCTGTAACGTTTCGAGATATGGAACGTCAATTACTGAAGTGGACAATTGCAGGAAACCTCTTGTCTTGCAAACGGCATTTTGGCATTCATACAACACTTCAGGTTATGACCAAGTCAGGCATGAAGTCTGTTGCAAATTTCAGTGACATAAAAAAGCATGTATATCCTGATTTGCCAGATCATATTGTGAGTTGGGATTCTTTGGTTGCAAATGGCATTCCCAACAAAATTTTCGAGGCGAAAAGAAATTCCAAGGCTGCATAATGTGTTGGTTTTCAAGAATTTATATAGCAATGTCTTGGAGGAATGAAAAAAGTTACAAAGACCGTGCGATTTTATTTGACAAGAGGGGTGATGGGGTGGTATAGTATGGCAGTCGCAAGGAATGTTCCTAGCGAATCAATGAAACCCTGAATGAGAGAAATGCATATGAACAAGAATCCGCATAAGAACCCGTATCGTGAAGGTGGCAACTACCACAAGTTGTTTGCCTTCATCCAGTCCAACAACCGGATTGTGACCCGCCCCCAGATGGTGGCCTTCGCCATGACCCTGCTCGATGACAAGGGAGTTGCCTTGACGGAGCAGGCGGCAGAGGCTTCGGTGACGGTGGTGATGTCCCCCCGCAAGGAATCCAAGCGTGGTGACTGCCGTGGCAACCTGTCGGCGCAGGGCCATGTCTACTACATGGAAAAGCTGTCGCTCGGCAAGGCCCCGGAAGGTGTGTCCAGGCGGGAACACAACAAGACCCGCAAGTTCCGTCTCTGCTGGCGGGAACCGATGCTGGAGCCGCTGAAGCGTGTCCTGAAGGACAAGGATGGCAAGCCCATCCTCCCGAAACGGGCGAAGAAGGCGGAAACCAAGCCCGCCGAAACCAAGGAAACCAAGGCCAAGGCGGAAGGCAAGACTTCCAAGAAAGCCAAGGTCGCTGGCAAGGCGAAGCCCGCTGGGAAGAAGACCGGCAAGACGAAGAAGACCACCAAGGTGGCCGAACCTGTGGTTGCCAAGGTGGCCGAACCCGCTTCTCCCGAAACGGGCGAAACCAAGGTGACTGCTTCGGTGGAAGTTCTCTCCCCTGATCCGGTGACGGCGACCCCCGCCGAATAACCCGCAAGGGTTAGTGAATTCCTCGCTCTGTAATGGGGCGAGGATTTTTTTATCGTTTGTAGTAAAGATCTGAAGTGGGGAAACGAACTAGGAGCGGGCTATATTTTTCTTAAAATAAATTGCGAAAAGATTTGACATAGGGGAGGGCTATGGGGTAGATTGATTTTGTTGCATAAGCCTTAGCTGGTACTGACTGGAGGGAATCTATCTCTAGAGGTGATGAAAGGTGCGGGTTCGAATCCCGCCACTTGCGGAGTAGAATCCGTTCATGGAAGATTCAAGTGGAGAGGAATCGTTCATCTTATGCAATACTTTTTCAACCAAGGGGATTACATGCCTTCCGAAATGCCTGATGTTTATGGTCCTGTTCCTGCCAATGGTGTCGAGTATTTTGTTTCCATTGGGAAGCAACAAACCACCATTTCCAATGAGGATGGTGTTCGGTTGTTGGCCGATGACAAGGGAAAAGCCATATCCAGATTTGTTTTGAATCGAGCCAAGTTGCTCAATCTTCTTACTGCCGAACAAGTGGATGCAATCAAACATGAATTGGCCTTGGATTGAGGAATCACAATGAAAACTGTTGTTAACACAAATGCCTTAATTAACATTCTTGTTGAAGGCATTGACATGCTATCAGAACAGAAAGTCAAAGATGCAGTGAAAGAGATAGCCTTTAAGCAGGCTTTTCAACAGGCGGCGGAAGGCAATACTAGTGGAGTTTTGTTCTTTACTTTTGATTCACAGCGTTACATTGGTTCTTGGATGTTGTCCAAATAAGGAATCACAATGCGTATCAATCAGAATCACGTTTTTGATGTTACTTTGTTTACTTACAACAAAGAAGATCAAACATTTGTTTCATTTATTTCTGATTTGATTGGGAAGGGAGATATTTTTGAATTGGCCAAGCCTATGTACGATGATGCTGCGGATCTTGGATTTGGCATTAGAAACCCAAAGTCTGGCAAAGTGGTTTATTTCGTGTATGAAGATAATTCAGGTGAAGATATGGCTGTTTACAAATTCACAAGCATTGGCTTTAAAATTGAATTAAAGTGTACAATCTTCGGAACATAATTCCTTGCTATTTTGTTTGACAAATCCCCATTTACTGGAGTATAGTAGGGAACACCCCAACTGAGGACTTTCCAATGCGTATGATTTCTCACGAACGATTCAAAGAATTGGCTAATGAGGCCAATACTGCAACTCGCAATGGATTGAGAGCCAGTTTGACTAAGGGAGTTTTCGGCCCAGAACATGAAAACCTGATGGCCACTGGTTACGCTCCCGACTACAGGCTAGTTTTCCTGAAAAGCACGAACAGAGTTATTCGTGCTGAAGGCAATCGAGTTTTTCTGATTGCAACCAATGGAGAGGAGCATTGTTTCACTTTCTCCAAAGAAATCAATTTCGAAGCAGATGCCTAACCAACAACCCAAAGGGACTGACATGAAGACGAATACTGTGAATATAGAATGCGTCTAGGATAAACCCTAGACTGGAGGGATAATCTCGCCTCTACACACAAAGAGATTCATTCCATACGAAGCACAAATAGTTTGGAATGCTATTGTATGATAATGGTAAGACGAACAGGAATTTGTGCATTTCTGTTGACTTGCGAAGGCTGTTGTCGCAAGGGATTGGAGTGAACAGGGGATTGACGCAGAGTAGTTACGAACCTGCGAAAATGAGAACCTGCCAATCTTGTCAGCTATTATCTCTAATTAATATTAGAGATGATTATATTAGCTAGTTTCCCATTCCATATGGGAAAGCGTGAATCGTCTTGCGTGAACAGTGGATTGACGTAGCTTTTCACAAGCTACGGAAAATTGATCCTGAAGACACCCAAAACTGAAATGAACTTATATTCATTTCAGTTTTTCTTTTTCGAATGCATTAAAAAGTGTAAATTGTATAATCTTCTTGAGGCAAAAGAAAAAACGAAAAAAGTTGGCGAAAAAGTTTGACAAGGAGAGGTACTGTAGGGTATACTGGTTTTGCAGACATGGCCTTGAGGCAAATCTTGGATTGGTTAGCCGATAAACCTTTCTAAGTGTCTTGGATAATGATCGGCACTGTTCATTGATAGGAGAAATAACAGAAGGAACTTATTAAGACGTGATTCGTGTGTCTTGGGGGCAGTTCCCTTGAACATTGCAACATGGAAATCGCTGGAGTTAAAGTTGGGTTCAAGTCCTAACCTTGATAAGGTTGTGTCGTGATCGATAGCGATATAACTATGCAAAGACTCCTTGAGTTGGGTATAGCCACAGGCTATATGAGGAATAACAGAAGGCGATGAAAGTGTTGGATGTAACGAATACAGGAGACATTCACTCCGACGTTAGGGACAACTGGCTTTAGCGGCTGGTGAGAATACTTGATAAAGCCCGAATAATGATGGACGTTCGGGAAATCGTAGGTACTATCTTGCCTGCGTGACTCATTCACCAAGGATGAGCCTTGAACATTAAGACTACACAAGTAGATAGGCTTGTGTATGCCAATACCAGAATGCTCCAGATGCTGGTTTCAGGGTGGTACTGAAAACGCAGATGGGATTGTGTTGGTGAATAACTGTCTTCCTATTTGTCCCAAGTCAATAACAACAACCCATTGAAGCATGGAGAGTTGTGACATGGGTGGGGGGGGGCAAGCACTAGTTCAATGATAGAATAGCTCGCTTTTAACGGGCCGAATATGGGTATGCAATCCCATGTGCTTGCAAACAAAGCAAATAGAGTTATTGTCGGTTCTTTTCTTGGATTGGTTGCAAACCAATTGGCCACTGTAAAAGGCAAGGAAATGCGTATAGCAATGCTTGCTATGTGGGAACACGAAAAGATGGACGAACCCCATGGGTTGTACGGTGTATTCCGTATAATTCATGGGGTTTTTCTTTTTCGATTTTTCTTTGCGAATTTGTTTGACAAGTCATGGTTAGGCATGTTATATTCCTTTTAGTCAAGAACTGGAATTTTCTGAAGGAGACTCGTCATGTATGTCACGATCACGAAAGTGAATTTGAAGCAATTTTATTTTGTTAATCGATACGTGTTTCCTGATTACTGCATCATTGAAATTTCAGTGGATTTTGAATCTGAAGCTGAATTCGGTGCAGGTTGCAAATTTGAAAAGGAATGTTCATTTGATAGAGATTGTAAATTTGGCGATTACTGCCAATTCAAAAAGAAGTGTAAATTTGGCAGAAGCTGTGTTTTTGGGAATAGTAATGATTTTGCGGCAAAATGTTCTTTCGGGAACTTTTGCAGATTTGGGGATAATAACAATGTCAGGAGAACATCTGTTTTTGGTGAATGTTGTTATTTTGGTAATGGCAATTACTTCCAAAATTCCTGTAAATTCGCTCAGTCTTGTTACTTTAGAGAGGCGAATGGATTTGAAGGTAAATGTGAGTTTGGGGAATACAATACTTTTAAAATGCTTTGCAAATTTGGCTCTAATGCTTACTTTTGGGGGAAATGCCAGTTTGACATTGATTGTTCATTTGGAAGTAATGCAACATTCCATACTGAGATGGTTTTCTCAGGAGGAAAAGCTACATTCGGCAAGAACACAATTGTTGAAAAAGTTGGCAATGGAAGCGGCCTCAAGCTTGTCAAGATGGTGTTTGTTTCTAATTTGGATGGATCTTGCAGAACAATTCAGATTATTTTACACACCAAAGGTGTTTTAATTCGGGCTGGATGTTTCACTGGTTCTGTTGAACAATTTGTGCGTAAAGCCTCTGAGGAAAGAAAATATTACTACGCCGCCGTTATTCCAGCAATGGCAATGCAATTGGAACGAATTTACTCGAAAAAGACTTGACGAACCATTTTTCTATGATACATTAAGCATAATCCCAAAAAGGAGTTTTATGGCATCTTCCCTTCCCAAGTCCAAAAATCATCTTGAAAGGTTTTACAAACTTTGTCAAGAAAGCATTGGTGTTTTGATTAACGGTAGCATTTTCGTTGCCAAGCATAACATCTCAATGAGTGACGATGGTGTTGTGAAAATCAAGTGGACGGATTCTCAAAACACCATGGAATTGATTTTTGATAATATTGGCAATCAAAACGTGGAAGTGGCATTCGAAGATGTGGAATTTGAAGGTAAACCCATTGGACAAATTTCACTTACTCCAAGTGTCAATAGGAAAGTTGTGAATGGACTTTCGGTTGACATTTTTCCTGTGCCAGCCGTTATGGTTAGTTGGAGTGGGAAAGTTCAATTTCATTTGTTGCAATTCATGGATGTGAGAAGCCTCCAAACAGGAGAATGAACATGGAAAAGTTCTATTGTGAAGTGTATTCAAATGGATATTCTTCCTTCTTCATCATCAATGCCGACAAGAAGCCGAAATATGATGACATTGTGGCTATTGCTGTTCGGGAGAATCGTGTTGGTCATCCTGATGATGTTGAAGATGCAAAAGTTATTACTGAGCAGGAATATATGACCGCAATGGAAGGAGACAAGTGATGTGGCGTTTTTTTTGGGAATTGTTCGCTAATATTGCTATGTGGCAACCTTTGCCATATCGTGATTCTGAAGGCAATCTTGTTTGTGACAAGGATGGAATTTTATTTTCCAGAATTTTCTACAAGAAAAGTGGGCAAGTAAGTTTTCAGACTACTTGGCTGGGGAATAAGTGGAAAAATGCTTTTCTTGATATTTCGTCCTTTTGTCTTCAGAAAGCTATTCGGAAAGAAAAAAAGTTGCGGAAAGATCTTGCAAGGTAAGGGGATAAGATATATACTGATTTTGTATCTCAAAAAATGGAAGTGTAGCTCAGTTGGTTAGAGCATGGGTCTCATAAGCCTAGGGTCACAGGTTCGAGTCCTGTCATTTCCACCATTTTTTTTGTGATCCCAATTTTTGTTCTTTGAAATTTCAAAGCTCTGGTGGTGGAATGGCAGACACACAGGACTCAAATGGGTCGATTATCACGAAAGTGGTAATTAGTAAGCTGTAAATTCGGTGAACGGTTTCAAATCCCAACGCCGAGCGAAATTGGCTAGGTTTAACGATTTAGAAGATTAAAGGGTGTATATTCTATATTCCCTTGCGTTAAAACGGAATTCCGTCTTACGGTGCCAAGACGTGTAGAGACTATAATCAGCTACCTAAAATAGTTTAGATAGTGAGTAAGCGCAAATGCGTCACAAAGCTATCTTATTATTACGGTAAAGGCATAGTCCAGACCACAAACTCAGCAATGAGGTAGTGAAAACTATAGTGGCAAGTAAAATCCTGAGTTACATCATATGGACGTGAGGGTTCGACTCCCTCCCAGAGCACCATTTCTGAAGAAACATAACTTTATATAAAGGAATATACGTCTACCCATAGAACATTTTTTCTCCAAAAAATGTTTGACAGGAATCATTCTTGTATGGTAATGTATTTGTAATGGGAATTGTCCCATGGAATGATTCACGTAAACCCGCATGCAATTGAAGGATGCTTGACAATGAATGGACAGATGACGGCGCATATTGGCGAAAACACCAAGAAACCAAATTCCCATGAATGGAGTGGTTTCAAGAAGCCCAAAGCCGATAAGCAAGGTGCCAGACACGAACGCAAGGACACTCGCCAATTCTTGCAAAATCTCCGTAATGGTGATTTGGGAGATGACGATGAATAAATCATTTTACATTGCAATTGTTTTCGTTTCATTTACGGTGTCATCTTTAACGAGCGCTCTCAGGAGAATCATACAATTGCGAAATGAAGTAGATGTGCTTAAAACACAAATTCATATTCTTGAATCGAAGGAACATAAGTGAAAATCACAACTGCTCAACTTATTGCCTTGCTTCAAAGGGCAGATCCAAGTGGAACAATGCATGTCGTAAAGGCGCATAACAGTGATTCCATGATTGCATTGCCCGAAACCTACGTTGCGAAGGTCGCAATGGTTAATCCAAAAATGGTGTATTATGCACACGGAAGTTTGACCGAGAATGATGTTGGTCAAAATGTTGTTGTAATTTGATTTGACAAATCATCTAAGATTTGTATTGTATGATTCAACCCCATTGAAGGAATCCAAGTGAAAAGCCAAACTCTTACGTCTGATGATGCTGTCGCCATTTTGGATTTTGTTGGATTTTGTTGGATTTGTGGCAAATAACTTTAACAAGCATCTGAATCAAAGTCTTGAGTGTTACCATGCTGTACGCAAGTTGATTGCAGCTTTGGAAACAAAGGCTGTGCAAGTTTTGCTTGGCGACAATAACAATTGCTCATTTCGTCATCCATATAATGGCGATCATATGTCTGGACATGATTTTCTTCGTTTGTTCGCCAATATGAAGAAAAAATTGGTTTTCAAGGATGAACTTACTGGTTTTGTTCCTGAAGTGCCGGATGATCCGGACAAAGTGGAAAAACTCATTCCGGTTACGGTGATTGATGCTTTGCTTCCAGTTCCTCCATTGCCGAATTTGGTTGTGTTGGGACAAGGTGGAACTTTCCTTACTGGTGGGAAGAAATTTGATGGCTACACTTGGCAGCCGTGTTTTTGCATTCAAGATAAACACTCCAATAATTGGTCGCCTGCCAAGGGAGTTACTGGCAAAAGTCAAGCGCAATTCTATGCTGTTCCATGGGACTCTGAAGTGGCCAGACTGAATGGACATAAGAATCCCCTGACTACTGCTGAACTTCTTCATGGGCCTTTGTAAGATTTATTCAAAATTTGTTTGACAAGTCCCCATAGCCCTATGGTATGTTTTGTCAGGAGCTTTAATTTTATGAAAACTGCCGTCTCGAAAATCGCAACCTTGCCGCCTGAAGTTTACTTGCCATGCATTTCATGGCTTAGTGAAACTACCTTCCGTCTTTGTTTTGGCACTCCAACCCAAATCTTGGGGGAACTGAATGCGGGGGCAGAACCAATCCATACAAATGGGCGTGATTGGGTCAAGCGGCAATCAAAGCTGAATTTGAAGGAAAAGCTTTGTTTGGATTGCACAGGTAGTGCAGAATATTTGCAACAATTGCGCATGAAGCAACGTCCATTGGACTACGTATCTTAAGGAACCCCCAATGAATAGAACTGGCAAAGTTGTAAAGAATGAACTTGTTCAACACTTTCTTGTTTGGGCGAAAAGGTGGTATGGACAAGGTGATAATTCCCTTATGGATATTTTGAAGATTCAAACGATTCTGTATGAACTGGCTATGCCTACAGAACCATCCGAAATTCGGAGTTATATTAAAAATTTGTGGAAGTCAATTGCAGAAGAAGGAATTTACTTGGGCGGGTTTCTGGATGGCATCAACTATGATGGATTGTTTGCTGAAATGTCAATTTGCCCTGACAACATTATTCGTGGGTTGCGGAATTGTTGTGTTCACCAGTTTGATAGGCGAGATGATTGGATTCCCAAAGAACTGTTTGTGAAGAATTTCTTGTCATTCAATTCAAAGTGTCAATTGTGTACTACAATTGAAGGTGGAATCGAGAAGCCAGCTTTGTTGAACAAGAATGGATTTTGTGAGAATGAAAAATGTGGCTTCTTCACGTATCAGCAATGGGAATTGAAGGGACTTGAAGGGCATGCACGCAAAAAAGAATTGACCCCTTTTACTGAAGAAGCACAATGAAACTTCCTTGTTTAAATTCAAGACAACAGGAATGCATCAATCATGCCAAGGGTTTGATTGCAAAGAAACATTCAATGTGTATTGAATTGTGTACTGAATTGAATCAGCAATTCAGTAATGTGAAACATATGACGTGGTTTCATATTGCTTTGGCAAATTATTTGATTGAAAATACAAAAAAGTGGCAAGATTGTGAACTAATTGTGATTGAGGATTGAAAGGAATTAAAAATGAGACAATATTCGCTTGAATTACATCCGGACTCAGGAAATCATTGGGCGGTTGGTATTGGTGGAATGACAAAAGAAATTGCTACCATTGTTAAACAAAAAGGTGGATTTGTTCCAACTGACGGCAAAGGAAACACTCAATTCGTATTGATTCAATTGGGGGAAGACAGGGAGTTTGGTGTTCTAACTCATGAACAAATTCGTTTGAAGTTTACCATTCAAGAAGCCAAATGGCTTATTGGTGAAATTGAAGATGTTCTTTGGAGAATTGAGAGCGATACTTCTGAAGTGTCGTTTGCATTGCCGCCTGCGAGTCCTGTTACGCTTTCTCCTCCTGATTTTTCCAAAATAAGTCTTGACATACCAAATTAGTAGAGTATTCATACTTTATGGAAACTCCCAAAGAACCTAAAGAACATGAATTGCTGGCCTTGGTAACACAAGATCCATACGCAATCAATAAGATCAAAGATCCTTCCCTTGCTGTGCAATTGGCCGCAATTCAAGGTAATTATTACACTTTGAGACTGATTAAGAATCCACATCCCAAACTCATGCAACGCTATGAAGAGTGGAAATCCAAACTTCCCAAGGGCAAAAAAGAAATTGAAGAAATTGAAGAATAAGGTTTGACAAGTTCATGGCATTTATGCTATGTTGTAGATCTACCCCCAACCCGGAGTCTGTATCATGCGCTTCTCTTCCTATTCTCAGTTTCTTACCGTTTTTCAATGTGAAAAGTCGTGGACGAAAAGCAAACGGCAAGCATTGTGGAATTTGTTTCGTAGGTTCATCATGTTCAATGTTTTCCGTATGCGTTTTGTCAAGGATTCTGACAATTGTTTGTCGGTTCGTATTCTTGGCATGACCTTTGCGTATTACAAGGGTGAACCTGTTCTCATGACGGACGGGATTTTTCAAGAAATTGAAGGAAAACGTGAATTTGGCGAATCGATTCGGCCACAGGAAACATAACAAAGTTTTAGTTTGACAAGCCAAATTCTTTCAACTATGTTGTAGATCAACGCCTAAAAAAGGAGTCTTCAATGGGATGCCGTAGTGATTATCTTGAACCGGATGCCGCAGAAAAAAATTCCAAAAGGGTTTGCGCTCTTTTGATTTATGTTTTGACTGCGCTTAACCGAGCCACTGAAATCAAACCAGTGATGCGTCATGGTGCCGACAATGTTTATGGCGATATCGGGTATCTCAATCGTGGTGTTGTCCGTTTGTGCTCCTTGTGCAAGAACATGACGCAACAAGAACAATCCACAATTATTTACGATGGGCGCAATGAAAAAGCACGTGACTTGGCAGATTGGTGGGAGGAACACCAAAAAGCTGACGCTGCTCGTCTTGCAAAAGAAGCTCATGATAATGCCCAAACGCTTCTTGCAAATCAAGCCAAGGCCAAATTGTCGCCAGCCGAATTGCAAGCTCTTTTGGATGCTAACAAGTGAACAATGAATTCAATCCCTATCTTGCCAAGACCAGAATTGGCAAAGTTTTAAAAGCACGAGAAACTTCTGTGCTTATGGTTCCTGTTATTGGAACGAAAGATCCACGTGGACCTGATAACAACATTCGGGTTTGGATTGATCCGAAAGAGGGAACTCTTCATATTCGAGTGGAGAAAACCAATCGTTGCTACAAGTATATAAACACAATTGTGGCAGATGGTTATGTTGAAATTGTGGCAAAATAGCAAAAATAATGGTTGACAAACCAAATTATTTCATGCTATTGTATGTTGCAACCCCTTTTGGAGAATCCCGATGAAAGTCAAACCTGAAACTCTTGATCGTATGGCCATTGCCATGCGGGCAGTGATGAACCATCTTTGCACGAAAGAAAACTTGGAACAACTTCCAGTTGGAGGGCTCTTTGATTGGTGGATGCTTGCCTTCCAACATGCCACTTGTAAACATGCTGACAAGCGTTTTGATCCACCTGTTTCTTTTGTGAAATCCCTTTACAGGGACGAAACCTTGCCTCTTTATCCTGATGACACGAATGATGAAACCTTGCATACCGCCTTGAAAAAGGTTCGGGATATGATTCGGGAAACCTATGACGACTTCGTGATGGTTTGTTTCCCGAACATCACAAAAGAGCTTTGTGGTGTGAGTTACTACAAATTCAATCATAGCAAGGCATTCATTTATTACAATGGAGTTGAAGTGGAAGTACCTCGCAAGGCTTTGACTTCTCGTGATCCTTATGTTTTGTCACAAATTGCGCATACGTGGCAAACTATGGCCTCGCCAGTTGTAGAGAATGCGGGGGCAGTATGAAGACACACAAACAAGGCGTTACATTGGTGGAAATTTTGGTAGTGGTTGCTACCATCTTCCTGTTTGTGGCTATTATGTCACCTGCATTTAAAAAGCCACTTCCTGGTTATCCTGCTGGAACAACTGTTGTTCGCATTGATGGATGCCAATACCTTGAAGGAGGCACCTATAACAACTTCACAAGAACCCACAAGGGTAACTGTGATAATCCCATTCACTATCAGAATCATTCGAATGTCAACCCCGAAAGGTAATGGACTATGAAAATCCGTGTTGCTTGCATTGCTGTTGATTCCATGGGACTCGCAAAACTATTTCTTTTTTCAGTTGACACTAACCATGAATCAATCACTGCCCGTATTCATCTTCGATTTATCGAAGATGAAGTGGAAAATCGTGGGTATTTCGGGGCGATTGCATTTGATGAAAATGACATGCCCGGGCAAATGATTCACTTGAAAAAACGAAGTGAATCTCAATTTGAGGATGTTCTCAATCCACTCAAAATTTTTCACGAATTGTATAATAACAATCCAATGAAATTCAATCCCGAAACTTTCGTGAATAAAGAGCGGGACATTAACAAACCTGCTTCGCCTGATTTGTTGAAATTTGTCTAAATTTGTCTTGCAATCATGATAACAAATGCTATCTATGATTTGTCATCTTCAACCCTAGGAGTTTCTCATGTTCTTGCTTAAAATCATCGCATTCATTGTCCTCATCTTTTGCGGGTTTTGGTCTATTTGTGTTACGATTTTCGGCGTTATCGGACATTTTTATTGTACGAAAAATGGAGTGAAGCAAACCTTGTATGGATTTCAGGCATTCATGGTTCGCATGATTTTCCTCGTGATCGCTGCTGTTTTGGCATTTATTTCTTATTTGTGTTACAACTTCGTTTTTCATTAAGGAACATACCATGAAGGATTTGCTCGTTGTTGTTTTGGGTGTAATTTTATTTGGTTTGATTTTTTGGATTTCATTCACAATCAAACGCAAATGCAACTTCAATTTGTATTACAAATCTGAAGTGGCCAATATGTTGGCTCCTCTTGAAGCCCGCATCAAAGCTTTGGAAGAACTCAAAAAATGGGAGAATAAGAAGTGAAAAAATTACTTGCTTTGGTTGTTTGTGTTTTGTTTGTTTCTTGCACAAATTCTACTTCACCTGAAGTAGTGGCAGAAAATAAGTACAATCTCGCTCAATCGGGATTTGTGGTTGGAACATTTGCGGATGGTTCTGAACTGCAACGCTGGCAAATTAGTAATGGCGCAACACCATCACACTTTGTTTATCGTGTTGTTGCGAAGAAGCCAAATGTTTCTCCTGAAACAACCACAATCAATTATCAAGTTCCTGCTGGCAAAACCACTCGTACAGAAACCATTGTTCTCATTGATGGCGTGAAATACGTTCCTTTAATTGAGTCTTCGAACAAAACCGAATGAAGTCTCAACCTATCCAACCCATTTCCTCGCCTCTACAATGCGATTTGCCGACTTGTACGAATAAAACGCCTATGAGTAGCAATTCTGGATTGCCTATTATTGTAGAGGATTCTGGAGGCATGACGACGGAAGAAATAGAGCAAGCGGAAGATATTTTGCTTGCTATTCAGAATGAAGCATTTTAAGGAGATGCCATGAAGCCTCGAGTTTTCAAGTCTAATAAGGAAATTGACAAGTTTTTGACTAAAAATGGATATAATTGGCCACTTGCTCAAGAAGAGGGTTGGCATTTGTGTTCCAATGACGATATGACACTGGAAATTTGTGCAGTTGTAGAACCTGACGATTATCGTCCTGCTAGTTGCAAGTGTGCAAATAAACTACGTGGGTATAAAATTCCTAGTTGTACTGCATGTTTTGCAGTGGGCTATCAGTATGTCCCACCCAAGGTGGCAATATTTCCCTATGATGCAGATGCCATCAACTTTGTGTTTCAACAGGCATTGTACGGGAGCAAGCGGCATCAGTTTGCCATTCAGACTCACTTTGGGACTAAAGAGTTTTATCCATTTTCGGTTATTGAATACGGAGTACATGGATGTCATGTTCTTCGGTGTTTTAAAAATGAAAAAGTTGCAACACGTGAGTTTGCCAAAGAAATTTCTGCATATGGACTTGAACCAACCGACAAGTGTTTCGAAGACGGATTTGTCGACATTGAAGGTGGTTTTCGTGTTGTTTTGATTGCTGGAGGTCCAAGGAAAATTCAATGAGTTTGCCACTATTCATTCTTGCTTTTTTCTTTGGTTTCATTCTTTGTGGGATTGCGCCTGTAATCCGCAAAGAAGCTACAATCAAAGACTTGTTTTTCTTTGGTTTGGTTGGGGCAGTAGCCAGCGTATTTATCTGGAAACTCATTTAAAAGAAACACAATATGATCTATCAATTTAAAAAAGTAACTGATAAGAGTGAAATACGTAAGATTCTTCATGAATATATGTTGAATCCAAAAAGGCGGGAATCTTTTTTGTTTGAAATCTTTTCAAGAGAACATCGCCAAGGTGGTATTATTTATGAAGGGGCACGACCATTGTCATCATCTACTACAAGTGATGAAACTACTTATACTTTAACGAATGGTAGTAGTGGATATACACAACCGATTGCTGTACTGAAGTTGTCACAAATTGAATATGTTACGGAATTGCCTTCGTAAAATTTCCTGCATTTTTCATTTGACAAT
>ERZ724522.484-NODE-484-length-25382-cov-4.547795_pt1 | contig 25382 bp, 32 predicted proteins | sample MGYA00376055_ERZ724522 | MGnify/ENA primary metagenome ERZ724522 (study PRJEB28724, sample SAMN07190884) | wastewater metagenome | isolation source: effluent of sewage treatment plant in Hong Hong | place: Hong Kong | collected 2016-03-17 ...
TCCACAATATTTACTGGGATCGTTCGCCAGTATCTGATCCGACAAACTACATGACTTTGATTAAACACGATGGTACGGGCTGGGCTGGTGTGCCCTGGCGTGTGCGGATCACAGGTGGCTTAGGTGACTACGACACGACCCGTTGGGATGCCAGCCGGCTAGTGCAACTGAACCCTGACAACTTGCTAGGCACTACGGATATGTTTGTCGACGTATCGAATATGCCAACAAGTAAGTTTGCACTTGCTGGTAGTGGTCCGTTCCGTAATCCCGATCCAACGAAGACACCACTATACGCCGAGATCCTCAAAACGAGCGCTCATTGGCCGTTGGATGAGTCGACAGGTATTACAGCGTACGAGCGAACTCATAATGGAGTTGATGGTACGTTGAATGGTAGTGTGTCGTGGGTCGCGGGCAAGAGCGGCAATGCAGCATCATTCCCGGCGGGTGCTCATAACATCAGCATTCCAGACAATACAGCCATCCGACTGTATACGAACTCGACGATCTCCTTCTGGGTTTGGTTGAACGCTTGGACGAGTGGTGTGGTGTTGTCGAAAACCAACTCGGCTTTGTCAGGCTTCCGTGTGGAATCGGGTACGCCGAATCACTTCTACTTATCAGAAGGTGGTGGTAACAAGTACGACTTTGTAACTGGTGGGTTGGGTCTCGGTGCTTGGTATCATGTTGCAGTCACCCTCGATGCGTCAGGCTCCCCAGTGTACAAAGCCTACTTGAATGGAACGCAGGTGAGTACCGGAACCATGACAGGTGGTGCCTGGCTTGGTGACGCATGTCCACTGCGGATCGGTTCTGCGGTAAATGCGTTTTATAGCTCGGGTACGAATTCTGCCAACATGTTGGTTGACGGTGTGCGAGCGCATAAACGCGTTCTGTCGGCAAATGCCGTCGCAGAAATTTACAATGCAGGAATATAGTTCATAATTCAACTTAACGAGAAACAATTATGAGTGCTTCACGAGTTGGATTAAACGGTTACTTCGGCCCAACGGCCAATTCCATTCCACGAGCAAGTGGTGTGGGTGGTCGCACGTTGAAGTCATCGGGACTGACTATCAGTGACAATAACTGCTTAACGATTCCTGGTAGCACGATCACTGCAAACGAGCCAGTTCTAAATCTTTCACAGATTTGGAATAATGGTAGTGTTCGATTTGATAGTGTCAAGTTGGATATTACTCGCACCGCAGCAGCTAATGGTTCAAATTATCTTACATTTTACAATGCGGGTTCAATTGTAGGAGGGATTGAAGCAAATTCAGGGGGTGGTGGTACATTATACTTTACTACGGGAGCATCGATTAAGCTAGGTGCGGCAACAAATGCATCCGCACCAACATTCTTCTTGTCGGATAGTGGTCCGATTATGAAGCCAACGGCTTATGTGTCTTGGTGCTCATCCACCGATTTAGTGACGCAAGATGTCTTACTTTACCGCGACGCCGCCAATACTTTAGCTCTCCGTAATGGCGTTAATGCTCAAGCTTTCAATATCTATAACACTTACACGAATGTAAGTAACTACGAGCGTGCTAAACTTGGGTGGAATGCAAATGTGTTTGAAGTACGCACGCAAGCAGGCGGAACTACCGCTCGTGCGTTGCGGTTTGCTACCAGTGACGCCCTTAACATTTACCTAAGTACGAATAACACAGATCGCTTTTATGTTTCCGGCAGCGGCGGACACTTTTTAGCTAACGTAAATAACACTTATGATATCGGAGGGGGAACTGATCTTAACCCCCGCCACGTTTATGCTTCCACCAGCTTACAGGTAATCAGTAATAGTGGTTATCTTGGCATTGGTGCAAGTGCTCCTGACGTATTTTTATATCGGGAAGCAGCGAATACCTTTGCTCAGCGGAATGGCGTTAATGCTCAGACACTCAATGTCTACAATACTTACACGAGCAGCACCAATTACGAGCGTCTAGGTATTTATTGGTCTGGTAACAACGCCTACATACTCACCCAGCAGCAGACAGGCAGTGCAAGAGCACTAAATATTGGAACTGCTGGTAATGTCGGTATGTATTTTCATACCAACGGCGGTGCCAAGTGGTATCTCGAAAGCGGTGGCAACCTACTTTGCTATACTGACAACACCTATGATATTGGAGCTAGTGGTGCTAACCGGCCGCGAACGGGTTATTTCGGTACGAGTGTTGTAGCTCCTAGTTTCATTGGTGAGAATAGAGTTGCTTCAAATGGAATAATCTCAGAACCTTCAATACCTATATCGCATTATAACACTTTATTCAACGCAATTGAGATGCTTTGTATTCCACCGTTGTTAGGTAATCCAAGTGGAATAGTAAATACAGTTACGGCTAATGGTGGCACAGCCACGTTAAGCCACATGCGTTGGAACAGATTACAAACAGGAACAACTGCTAATGGAATGGCAATGATAAGGTGGAATGACGGCGTGTTGAACAACACTGCCACGTACATGCACCGACAGTGGGGAGTTGATGGTAGAAAAATCCCGTGGAACTTACCTACCGTTTGGAGTTTTATGATTGACTTCGCGGGAGCAGGTATTTCCACCAACGGCATGGTTCGTTTATTCGTTGGAAAGAAATTAGATGGCAATGCTAATCCATCTGGGGCAGGTGTAGGTATCAGGATTAACTCGTCCAAGCAATTTGTTCTGATCGTACATAACGGCACTACGTTAGTTGAGTCATCGCCGATAGCAGCTATTAGTCCTAATATAGATATCGCTGGTATGGTTATTGAAGTGTTACTATCCAGTGACGGAGCGGGTGTCTTGACAGCGTACGTTAACCAACAGTTGATAGGTACCCTGTCAGGTGCTCCTACTACGCTTGGTGTGCAGAATGAGTGCTCTATGTGCTGTGAAGTTAACAACGGGGGAGATGCTGTGAACAATCAGTTAAATGTGTCGCGTTTAGCTTTCATTAGACCGTAGGGTATAACCAATGCCGAAACTATTCAATATTGAACAGCCTGAAGTTGATGAACTTCAACAGTTGGCCGATGGTATTTTGATGAAGGGCGAGCAGGTCGCAGAACAAATTGTGCGATTCTATCGCATGATGAAAGAAGACTTGTGGCAGCGTTCTGCATTAAGTGACGGTACACCTTTCACACTAGAACATGCCCAGACCATTATCGACAAGATGGGACCTAATGCCATTATCGCGTTTCAAAAGTTGGGAGCATTAGGACAGTTCATCAATACCACATACCCAGGTGAGTTAGAGCAAGCCGAACTTAGCTCACCCGTTGCATACACCATCGAGAATGGGCGGATCGTTCTCGATCCCGAAGGTGTTTATCCAGGTCCGAAAACTAACTAGTTCTTTTTCAGGAGAAGGAAGATGAAGTCGCAGGAACAAGAAATTCGTTGCATCGAGTTCACCCAACAAGAAGCACAGGCCGCAATTGATATGCTGCAGATCGCTACACAAGCTCGTGGATTGGAAGTGGCTGAAGCAGCAGTTCATTTACGGAACAAGCTGTTCAGCGCCTTTCAAGATCAGCAGACGGAAGACGTTGAGACAACAAAGGCAGCATCCAAAGGTAAGAAGAAGGTCGTGACCGAACCAAAAACGGATCAATAATGAATACGCTGTTCTTAGAAACAAATCCACCTGATAGTGGTTCCGTTTATTACTTCCAGTTCTGGAATGAAGCTGGTCAAGGATGGAACGGTTCTGCTTTCGCCACGTATAATACTACGCGAGATACCTGGGACTTTCCGGCAACAGAAATTGGTGTCACAGGCGTCTACACCGTAACCATACCAACCTTCGCAGACGGTACGCTTGTTCGCTGGTCGGGCAAAAAGCAATCAGGAGGTTCACCGAGCCATGCAAATGACTCGGTCTACGTGGAAGGAATTAACGTCTATAAGACAGGCGTTGGATTTGTGGAGATCGACGCGTTTACCATTGGTGGTGATGCCATTACGATTGAGATTCCCCAATGATACTTGAATTTACTTGGACGGCTGCTCACCCTCCGGATTCTGTGATACTTGCAGATCCTACAGGAACTTACGGCGTGCGTCGCTGCGTCGACGGTGTGGTGATCGTTGCTGCTGGTCAAGTAGTTACTGAAGTTGAGGAAGATCATTACAGCATTACGTTCAATGATCCTGATGGTTTGTTTGGTATGTATGAGGCGTGGGTGGAAATCACCTCCGCGAGTACAACGTATCGACTTCACAAGTTCATACGAACCACAGGATCATCGGACAACGCAGAAACAATTGATTCCGCAGCTTTAGTGCTGGCTGAGATTCTGCGTGAGATGGGCTATGCATCTAACCCCATAGAGATTAACGCAGGCGACGACCAGGCGATGTTCACCTGGCCTATCGCTATCCGTGCCACACAAGACATCCCAGACGAGTTCATTACGGCATATGACTCTGGTGGTGTTGTGGACATGATTACTTACGATGAAAACAACAAACGAGTTATAGTTGAGCATTGCGATGTTCAATTGCGAGTGCGTGGAAAACGTGACGACTACATGGGCGCTAAAAGTAAGGCCCGGTCACTGAAAGAAATCTTGACCAACATTCGCAACTACGAGATCTCCATTTCTAGTGAGATCGAAAACGAACCACCCGAAATGTATCGAGTCAATGTCGTGACACCTCTTTCCAAGGAGGCGTTCATTGGCAACGACGACAAAGGCCGCCCGATGTTCACTGTGAATTTTCGGACCAGTATTAACAAGGTTCCTGCATAGGAGAAGAGAAAGTGACATACGATGACTCGTATTGACGACGGACATAGTACACGGATCGTGTTTACCTTGATCCGTGACTCGATTACTTCATTGGTGACCGCCGCTCCTATCACGTTTACCAATGGTGGTATTCCTAGTGGAGGGACGGGTGGCGCTTCTGCGGAAGGGCCTGGAGTTCCTGAAGGTACGTCCATGTGGGTTCGTGAAGTTACGCCTCCGGGTATGAACGGCGGTGGACCAAACGACACGTCCAACATGCATAACACCTTGATGAGAACCATGGCGCCCAAGAAGCTAATCACAGCGACTCCTATGTCGGCTGTAGTGGCTTACGATCCCAAAGTTCTCAACATCGTGAAGCGTCTCATCAACGTGAACCAGCAGATCTTGGTAGTTTACGCTGATCTTTCATATCACGAGATTTGGGGTTGGTTGAACTCGTTCACACCAAGCGTCTCGAAAGAAGGTGCCCCTCCGGAAGCCACCATCGAGATCGAACCGTCGAACCAGGACAACAGTGGTAACGAGAAGAAGCCACTGTACTACGCTCCTGGTGTTTGGGATGTCAACACTGATTACGTTGATTTGGGTGGTTACCCTAAGTAACATGATTGACTTCGTAGTAGCAACGATTGGAGTTCCACAGCAGATTAAACGCCTGAAGCGTCATATCGATGAAGGCGAAGTGGCGGCTGAACGGGCGACAATCAGTGCGGCTGAAACCTTGTTGAAGTTGGCTAACGAGATATGCCCGATTGCGACTGGTAAATTGCGAGACTCCGGTCATGTAATTGTTGATGGCGATGGATATAACACCGTTGCCGCAGTTATTTATGATGCGGAGTACGCAATTTACGTCCATGAAAATCTCGACGCCTACCATGAACCACCCACGCAAGCCAAGTGGCTGGAGGAAACGCTTCGCACGTATCGCGGTGATATAAGTGAAGCAATTCGCACGGAAGTGTATGAAGCATTCGCTAGAGCAGAAGGGAATTAGTAATGTCTGAGCAAACTGGTGTCACACCTCGCAAGTTCACTCTCAAGTTGAAGGAAGTGCCCATTCAAATTGAAGGTACTGATGGGCTAACTTATGACTATGTCATTCGTCAAATGACGTACGCTGGTCGTGAGGAGTTCAACATCTTTCAAGACACACACATTAAGCGTGGCGAAGACGGCAAGGCGAAGATCGCAGAGTGGCGAGATTTATACTCGTGGCTTGTCTCCAAGATGCTGTTTGATGACAAGAACGAGCGCGTGCCGTTGGCAAAAGTTCGTGAGATGCCCGACCAAATGGTCGAGGACCTATACCAGATTTGCCTCGAAATCCAAGAACAAGATGGAACAGGAGTTGAGCAAGCAAAAAACGAATGAAGGACATAGAGTACTATACGCTATATGAGATGGCGTATGAACTCAAGATGTCCCCCCAAGAGTTTAAGAATAGTCATACTTCTTCTGAGTTTAACGATTGGATAGCGTTCTTAGAAGAAAAGCGAGAGCGTGACTGGCATCGATTAGATCAAACGCATTACTATTTAGCACAGGTTGCCTTAGAAATTGTTCGTATGGCAGTCACGCCTGAGGAGGCCAGGAAACTAACACTGAATCAATTTCTGATAAAGTATGAGCAAAAAAGCAAGACACCTGAAGTTGAGATGACACCGGAGAAGCGCAAAGAGTTTATCTATCATCAAAAGTGCCTCTTTGGAGCGATTTTTAACGCACCCGTACCAGATGAGTAGCGATGGATACAGAAGAAATCAAAACAGTACTCACGGCAGAAGACAAAGGGTATACGAGAACCCTTAGTAATGCTGCCAAGGCTCTCGAGAAGATTGAGCAGCAAGAAAAGAAGGTCGAAGAGCAAACTGAAAAAATGGCCGCGGCGATGACCAAGGCCGATAAGGCATGGACCGTCTTGAATGTTGCTGCAGACACTGTGTTAGCTGGTCTGACCCTTGTCAATGAAGCTGCTCGCAAAATGTTTGCGACATTCGAGAAGAACCTGCCTTCGATGTACAAGACAGTTCAGACCGCACAGCGTCTTGGTGTGTCTGCTCGTTTTGTTGAAGGGTATTCATTAGCTGCCAAAAAGGCAGGTATATCAGCGAACATCTACGAGAAAGCTTTAACTGGAGTATCGACTGCGTTAGGTAAGGCGGAGATGGGCAATAAGAAGGCTGTGATTGCTTTCAATGACTTGGGATTGTCATGGAAGAAGCTTGCTGATCTTGATCCCGAGACGCGCTTTAAGGCAATTGCTGATGCGGTTAGTCGACTACCAAAAGAACAACAGTTGGCTGCTATCAATAATCTTTTGCAGGCCGGGGGTGTCGGTGGTAGTGCTCGCAGTAAGTTGACACAACAGCTAGCTCCGATGTTCAAGGAAGGGGCGGCGGGCATCGAGAAGATGATTGAACAAGGTGACCGTTTTGGAGCAACCTGGGACGCGAACCTTGAGAAGACGATCAAGCATGCTGGTGATATGAAATTAGAGTTGGACAAGTCGTTAGATACATTCCAAGAAAAGTTGACCGCCGGCTTAGCCCCTGCTATGGGTGAAATCTACGAGACGTTTGCCAAGTGGATTGAAAAAGCCAACGCCATGGGTGACGTGCAGAAGTTGGCTGAATCCATCGGGGCTGCATTGAAGTCGGCTGCAGGTTGGGCTAAAGGAACTGCCGAGTACATTGATCGAATTATTACAGGAGCGAACTCAACTGATCGATCAACAGTTGCCGAAGAGTCAGACCGCAAGAAATTAACGGCTACGGCAAATTCAGAAACTTCACGACTACTACGAGCTCGTGATAATACGAATGCTTATACTCGCACTCTAAGTCGTACTAGTGATTTGGTTGGTATGAGTACGCAGGACTTGAAAGGAGTTGCTGACTACAAAGGACATTTTGGAAACCAAACCGTTAGTAAATGGAGAGGCGCTCAAGCACAGGCACTGTTGACCTTACAAGGTAAGATGGGTATTGGGCGTGACACATTGTCCAAAATGAACTCTGGTTCAGACTGGATCTCAGTTTTGGAATCTGAAAACACGCGACGTTCCAATAAAGCCAACGAAGCAGTGATGAAGCGTGCTGGTGTACAGCAGTATAAGTATGGGGCATCGACACCTGAACATTTTGTTGGTGGCAAAGAGAACGTTCCGCTGACAGAAGCCGAACAGAAGCGACTTGTCCGCGATGAAGAACGCAAGAAGCGGCAAGCTCTGCAAGATCAAAAGCGTGCTGCAGCAGAAGCCGAACGTGATGAGACGTATAAAAAGCATCGAGCAGCGCAAATTGCACGCGACAAGAAACGTGTCGAGAACGCACAAGAGCGAGTCGTCGATATAGCTGACCGTAAGACAAGTTTACAGAAAGAGATTGATGGAGAGTCGTCTCGCAAAGATCGCACGTGGCACGCGGCCGAACGTGGTAGCGCTGAAGCATATCGTGCAGGCCTTGCTTATCAAAAGGCTGACCCAACATCTATTCGCCAGCTTGAAGAACAAAAGAAGATCAACAAGGAAGAACAAAAAGCAAACAAGACCCTCGAGGAAGTTCGCGACGTGTTACGGAAGGCGCTCGAGTCACCAGAAAATCGACCCAAACCTATATTTGGTGGTAAGTAATGGCTAGCATCATCTATTGCAAGTTCTCTGAAAATGTGGATCGGGGCTTTCGCTACGGTCGTGGTGAACGGGCGACGTATGAACTTATGTGGGACGTGAAAGTGGACGACGGTTCACTGGCAGGGCCCGTCGTTCTGGAGATGGCCCGTTCGGTGGCAGTGTCGTCCGCCTGCCCTAATCCCGTTGCTCGTTACAATTACACGTACGTATTCAATGGGTTCGAGGATGGTGGTTCGTTTGCACGTGAGTTTGGTGGACGTATCAAAGATGTCGACAGCGACGGTACTTTGTGGCAATTCACGGCCACTTACGTACCACCCGAACCTACTGAAACTACTTCTGCGCTACAAGACCCCAACCCATTGAACTGGGCTCCTGAGTATTGGATCGAATGGATCGAAGAACAGATCCCTGTTGAACGGGCGTACTGTTACACCGAGATGCAGCAATTGCGTCGTGGGCCTCGTTTCTTGCCAGGCAACACGTATGGGAACGAAACGAACGAACCAGGTCCCATTGTCAATGCAGCCGGTCAACAGACAATTGATCCGTTAATGACCACGATCATCCGTCCTATTGTCTGTGCCGTGTTTAATGCACCAACATACCTCGACGCTGCTTACCTAAACCGTATGTTTGGTAATACGGTCAACGGCGACCATGATCCTGATGTAAATGCCTATAAGAATGTAGATAGGTTTTTAGGCGACGACGCTCGTACTTGGAAATTTTTGATGGCCACGAGTGATCGTCGTCAGCAGCACACGCTGAAGTACCCATTGAAGGAAAATCCGATAGAGCGGAATGTCACAATTTTCTATTACCCGACTACGGTGAAGTTGCAGTTTCGTAAAGAAACATGGGACTCGAAGGTACTCAACAACGGCATGGTGGCGTACAAGTACACTAAGGGCTTTTATCCAACCAGTCAGTTTGGTTTGGCGTCGGGGCCAAATGCAGGATTTTTGCTGAATGTTGGTTGTGATGAATTAAATGCGTACAAAGGTGATGGACATATCCAAACTGAGGACGCAAAGAAGATCAAAGCCGTCTTCCCGTGTCAAGTCTATGCGTCACCCACATCTCGTACGCGGGTGGATGCGGCTGAACCACAGTTATTGAATCTTGATGGTGTTCAGCAGGATCCTCGTTGGGATTATCCTCCCGTGGCAAGTTACATCAATTACCGTTTTTTGGACGAGGTGCTGTACGGTGGTAATACCGGAATGCTGATTCCGTGGAGGGCTGGACTGACACCCGACTTCACGGGAGTTCTTAAGTTCTATCAAAACTACAATATCTTCTAACCATCATGGCGTTCGAGATCACACAACAAGATCAGCAGGCCCTGCAATCGATGCGGGATGCTATTGTAGCCCGTGGTCGTATCTTTCCTGCTGCTCAGCGTCGCCGACGGATGCACTCTGGGGGTGCTGTAGTTGCTCCTGGAGCGTCACTTGATATTAAGTATGTCTTACTCGAGGCGGATATTAAAGGTGTTACTGAAGATGATCCAACTTTGTTTATGACAGATACCTATGAAGGCATTTTGTCAGACGCTGAGCGCGCAGCGAGTCCGCCTTGGACTGTTGTGTTCCAAGACCCCATGGATAACGACTATAACAAGAATCATCTCACGAAGTTCAATTTGTTTGGTTACACGGGGCGAGCTGTCGAACTTAAGTATTTTGAGAATGAAGAATTAACACTCAGTGGTGTTTGCTCGTCGAACGGAACAACTACAACGGTGTATCTACAAATAAACAATTCATCTGCCATTACGGGTGAATACGTAGGCGATACGATTGAGATCACCGACGGCCCAGGCGATGGTCAAGTCGGTACTGTGATTGCTTACGATGGTTCCACACGAAAAGTCACGGTAGATGCTACGTCATGGACAACCGCACCTCAAAAGAACAACTCATCGTACACACTGACAAGATCGAGGCATCGCCGACTCGCAACGAACGTAATTAGTGATGATGCAAATAAGCGTAAGATTGTCCGTTATGCGTTGACCACCATTTATTATGACGATGGCAAAGATTTCAAAGTAGGTACATATAAAAGACTTGACTATCCCGATTACCCTGAGAATGAACAATTCCCTCCTGACGGTACTGGAACGTATCAGAAGATGAGTGATACATACTTCAATCGTAAGTATCGTGGTATTGCTATTAACAGTGTTCTGGTTGTCGGGTTGTGCAAACCATTACCACCACCAAAACTAATACCAAAGTAGTATGAAAAATGGTCTCAAAGGGTATCAGTCCGGCTGTACCCCTCCGTTTGACGTTTGGGGTATTTCTATTAACGCCCCATGTATCCAACCATACATGATTGAACCAGGGCCGATCCAAACCTGGGCAATTGGGTTTTCTTATGACTTGTATGGTTCTCAAGCAAATACACACCAAGGATCTGAGCCCAGACAAGTTAAAATTGTGCCGGATTTATTTCCACGAGTTAGTGGTGGAACATCCTGGCCAATGTTTGCAGCTAAAGTCCCATCATCTTACCCCTACGGGAGCTGTAACCACACCTCTACTCCAGACAGCAGTAAAGCAGATGGTACTTGGTCCGTTGAGTTAGAAACAGTAATCGAACATGGCGAACATAACGAACAGGATACAATAGATTACTGGAGATGGGTTTTTCAGTCACGTGCAATTTATGTTGATTGGGAACAGAAATTTGTAGTATATCGGTTCTCATCAAAACACACAGATTTCGGACTCACTGTGTTCCAAGCCACACCCGGTGCTGAAGTATTTGGTACATTTTCTGTTATTGACATCAAGCAACAAACAATCCCAATTAGTATTGATACGACGTTCTCCGAGTACACTATTGATGGTAATTTACAACAGTATCAAAGTACACAAACTGAAATGGAGTATGGTTTTCCTTTTATACTGTTGGATTCGCCAGGGACTTTCAACAGTCAACTCGGTTATGATGACTCCCAACAACCCGTTGCCCAAGCAATCAGTTATGGTCAGGAATACCTGCTTGCTAGTTCATACAATCCAAATTCTACATTTGGTGCTAGCTGGTTGATAGGTAGAATAAGATACAGAGGCACTAGATTAGGTGTTACTCCTAGTGCTGAATTTTTTAGTTCACGTCCTTTAACTGTTGGCACTGGACAGTACGTCAATCCGTTACTTATCACCTTGCCCAGTTGTCGAGTGTTTATCAAATCCGATGCCTTACAACCAGATGAATGTTGGGTTGTAGCTATTTCCAATAATAATGGTATTCCTAAGTTAGCAACAGGTAGATGGCTGAACAAAGATTACTCAATTGAATATGGTGATGGTACGGAAGAACATGGTTTTGCTGACGGCACCTTGCGTGAAACAGAAGTTGAAAATTGGATTATCAATCTTGACAACTCTTCTCAACACCACATACAACCTGTACCCGGCGAAAGTTGGGATGATATTAGAGTGCGCTGCTACAATCATATTGATGGTCAAGATTTATTGCTCTTTACGTCAAATTCAGCGGGTTCGGAAAAAACAGCAATACCCACAGCAGATTTTGAAGGGGGTATTGATTCAGGATTGCCCGATGGGTTCAACTTTATAAATGGCGGCACAGCTGAACTTGATATTTGGGTCCCGTCAACCGATTACAAAAAGAACGGTACGTACTCTGCCAAAACGTCATTTCAAGATGTTACAAAAAACGCTGAAGTCTCCATGCGTCTTTCAGTGCACGTTGTTAATAATAACAGCACCTTAACATTTTGGTATATGCACGACAATCGACGGTACGGCTATCATCAAACTGGTCCGCCGTGGACATCTTTGACAAATTTTCCGGAAGTGGACAATGTATTTGAATTTAGAGTAGACGGTAATCTTATACCAATTACGATTGATGGCAATTCTTATAACACCAGCCGAATTGATAACGTCTTTGTACCCAGCGACAACAATAACACTGAAGCGTGGTACTATACGTGGAGACACGTATCTGTTACTCTTTCTGCCGGAACTCATACATTATCTTGGACTACAAAACAAGTATGGCAAGTCAATGGACAACTCCAAACTTGGCTTGATGATATTGTGTTTCCTCTAGTGTTGATTTCAGATGATGTTGATGCAAAAAAGCGTTGGTTTTATGCTGCTGGAAAAGTACGACAAGCAAAGTATTGGGCTTGGAAAAAACAGGATGACGAAGATGATACCACTATAGATGAGCAGCGGACAAGCCGCACAGTTCCTGATTTTATCACAATGGATCGGCAAGGCAGAATTTATTATGGTAACCCTCATTACGTTTGTCGTATACTCATTGACGACAATGGTGATGACTATATTGATGAATCTTTTGGTGGTCCTCCTTTCAATGGGGCGTCAGGCAATGGTTACGTGAGATTTACGGCCACAACGAACATAGAGCAAGAACCACCATGCCTTGACCCTAACATAGCTTGGGTTTCAAACGATATTATTGATGACCCAAGGTGGGGCGCATTTCAAATAATGCCAATCGAAACCGGTATTCAAATTCGTGGGGCTAATGCAGCGATTCGAGATGCCACTGAAGACCCATTGGACAAAGACTCTTTTACATTCCCCAAAAATAAACACGGTTTGGATAAAGAAACATTCGTTTATTTCACTAAAAGCTTAGGGCGTTGGTCACAAAGAATTTCATCGTGGAACATTTCAGACGATGGTAAAAATGCTATGCCACACATAGAAGTTTTGTGGCGTCCTACTTCTCAAGCACCTGCATGGCCCGATGCCCCAGACAATGGTGCAACACCAAAATGGCCTTCACCTCCATACCGCTCTGACTTTGAAACCGCCAAACCCAACGATCCTGAAATACTTGCTTTTATTGGCGCTCAAATTGGTGCGGTAATGCGGCCACGAGATATTTTCAACCTAGATAAAAATGATGAAAGTACTCGATGGTCTCATATAAACTATGTTATCCCACGAGGTTACAGTGATGCTTTGACGCAATTGCCGCAATACGTGTGGTGGCGCGAATCCGACGACCCACCAAGTTGGGATGGCATGGGAGATATGCCTGAAGGATATTGGCACCCTGACTGGCCTGTTGACTATGCCCAAGGTTTAGGTGTGCGAGGTGGCCCTTATCCTAGTGTGGATTGGCATTTAATTCAAGCTCGATTTGATCCAACTGGTTGGCGATGGCACGCCTGGCAACAACAAGGTAGTTGGTTAGAGCTGATCCATTGCCCAGATGACGACGAAGAAGTTACGACACAACTTTATCGTTGGGTTATTGAACACCGAGAAATGTGGTGGCCTTACACTGATTTTGATGCCGTTGATTCAGGTCAAGGTATTTGTTATGAAGAAAATGCCTAAATGTAAACACGAACAACAACCTATGGGATACTTAAAAGTTCGCTGCCTGGAAGGGCAGAAACGAGTACAGTTTTCACCAATTGCCAAATGCGCCTTATACAAGCGATGCTTACCCAAATTCAAAGGTCCATGGGATATATCCCAACTTGAACACGAAGCGACGATTTTCAAATTGTGTCACTTAATAGATGGCACTCACTGTGTTGATTATCAGGCGAAGGAGAATTGAGATGACTCGTGGGCTATTAGAAGATGAACTTGTGCGCCACAAACACCAAATTGAACTGCTCTCGAAAGAACTGCAGGAACGAGATGAAGCCGGTCAGCGTCGCATAGAGAAAATATGTAAGGAGCACGCCCACATGCTAAAGACGATTGAATCATCAATCGAGAATCACACAAGACAGATCCTGGTAATTGAACGTCAATTAGCCAATGTGCACTACGTGGCCTAACTCGAACTCAACGTAGTGTGTAGTAATGATGATCTGCACCCCCATCTTTTCAGATAGCGTCTCAAGCATCTGGGCTACTTTGGGGCGTAGAGCTACAGCAACATTTTGCCACGGCTCATCAAGAACAAGTACCCGACGACACTGAGGCATGGAGCTTACAATCGATGCCAACCGCAATGCAAATGCAGCAATATCGACCACACCGCCGCCGGCAGCGTCTATTGGATCGACCGTCAACCCATCACGTTCAAAAATTGGGACGGCTTCAGTACGCCCACGCTTACTCACGAAATCTATCCGAAAGGCGTAGGGATTTGGAAAGATGGCGGCGAGACATGCAGTCACGACAGCACAAATTTGCTGATGCACTGTCTGCTGAAGCTCTTGCGAGATACGCTGCACGATTGATTGAACTTCACGCAGAGCAGCGGCATCGTCGTGGAGACTTTGCAGACTGGCTTGCTCGATGGCATGAGAAGCTTCGGCGGCCTGATACTGCCTAACAAGAGAGTCAATCTTCGTCTGACTCTTCTTCAAGAAGTTCCCGGTGTTCGTTGTAGAACTTGTTGAAGAGCTTCTCGAACTCAGCTTCCTTTTGTTGGTGCTCACGTGTGAGTTTCCTTAGCTTAATCTTGGCTTCCTTCAATGACACACAACCAAATTCCTGTTTTAGTCGTTTCAGGAGTTGGTCGAGGGCACCTACGTGCTGCTGTCGTTGACGTTCAATTGCGTCGAGGCGTTTTTTGAGCTTTGTGTACTTCTCTAATGTCGTCACGACTTAAACTCCTTGAGTATGTCCTGCAGTAGCTCCTTCGTGCGAGTTGTTAAATCAGAGTGCTCCGCGAATCGTCGAATCTGCTCTAAGAAATCAACTCCCGTCGACGCTAACTTGTGAAACTCAGTCATCAGGGAACTTGCATCGAAGGTGTTCTTGATCTCTTCTTTACTATCTTCCGCGTCGTTCCAGCTATAAACTGACGTATCCAATTCTGTAAAGTGTACGGAACCATCACTGTTGAGAATCCAAATTCGCGGTGCTTGGTAGAATCGTTCATCTATACGACGCTGCAAAAAACAACCACAGTTGATAACTGTTTGTGTAATTGGGTCACCTTTACTTGCACACCAAGTTATGTGGTTGTCACCAAACACCGCGAACTTGTATCCGTTCAGACTTTCTTCAATTACCGGGAGTGCTCGTGACTTAGACGCCCCGATAAACGAGTTCAGTGCGTTCGACCAAACGTAGCGATGGATCAATGCAATATCAATTTTTTCAGGGTTTGGTTTGCTTGGTTTTGGTTTTGTATCCCATGGAAAACCAGTTACACGAACATTGTCCCCGATGGCAACCCGCTCGTAGGGTTCAAGGTTAGTCAGTGTGCCCGCTTCGACCAACGTCCAATAGGCGGTACGTTTGATGTTCTTATACTGGTGATGTTCAAGATCATGCTGGCCTGGTATCGCTAAGCCAGGAGGCAGTTCGGCCATTGCCATATTGATGACGGCCGCGGGTTCGTTGAACGTGTGAAAGATGTCACCCGCGTACAGGATTGGTATTTTTTGTTTGGCCTCCTGTGAAATCTCGTCCTGAACTTCCCGCAGTTTGGATAGGCATGATTGCATGTAACCATACCAATCTTTTTCCGTTGAGCGAGCAGTCGGGGGTTTATCGCTGAGATGCAAGTCGGCAACGGCAATCGCGACTGGCTTCATACGGGACTTTGATCGGTTAGAATTCCGTAGCACAGTGGACAGCGCCCGTTCAGCTTTTCTTCGATTATTTGCTTTTGCTCTATCTCGTGCTGTTTGCATAATTCAATTTCCTTCGTAATGTGACTGGCCTGCACAACGAGTTGACGTAGGCCGGTCCGACGTGTGGTCCCTTGTTGCATCGCGTGGGCATGCCGTGTGAGGGCGTCGAGGGCTGGCTGATTCACGACACGACGCAGGGCCCTGTGGCACGCAGCACAGTGGGTCAGGACGCGTCGTAGTGCGGCAATCGTCATGTTTTCACGGGTCAATTGGGCGTGCGTCGTGCTCAAGGCCTGCTCGTCTGCTGCGAGCCTGCCCGCGTTCGCAATAGAGGCACGTAATTCTACGACGTTTTCTATGGCAGTGCGTATGCCACCGGCGTGCTTGAGCAGCTGCGGTAGCTCGTTTTCGTGCAATTTTCTTAATTTTGTAAGGATTTTCTCTAGATTTTTGACATTTTTTAGCGAACGCAGAACCGCCTCGGCCTGCTCTTTGCGTCGCGTGCAAACGTCGATCCCAACCGACGTGACGCGTAACCGTTTCACAACCCACGCCTGCACCGCGTCGATTGTCTGCAGGTCGACTAAGCGGTTCAATTCACGGGCCAGTGTTCCTGGAGATAACGACAACCAAAATACTGGGTCATGTTGCCGTTGGAAATTGATCTCGGTTACATTGATTAAGTTTGCAATCTCACGAGGCACCTCGTTGCGAAAGGCTTTGAACTTCTTACCATCCAATGAGTACACGTTCTTCTTGCCTGATATTCGTCTCACACGACGCCCATCGATCTTCATCGTCACACTGCATAAAGTAGCCCCGTGCCGCACGTGAGCAACGCCACGAGGCTTATTCATTGAGTTGTAACGCAACGCTCGTAGTACAGCACTCTTGCCCGCATCATTATCTCCTATAAGCGTTGTCACTGTAGGAGAAAATGTGACGGTCAATTTCTTGAAGCGCTGAAAGTTATAAAGATCGATGGATTCAATCACATGAGCACCGTCATGTTACTTGTTGGTAACTGTTGCGGCATCTTGTTGTTCTTGAACGCCCAACGGCGTAGCCAACGCTGAAATGTTCGTACTGAAATACCTAATTGATCTGCTGCATGAGTTCGATTCTGTAAGTGCTCTTTCAGCACAGCATTACAATACCCTTCAATGACTTGATCGAGTGTGTAATTTTCATTGGCCATTGCCTCGAGGCACGCAATCACAGTGGGGGACAAGTTGACTGGTTGTTCTTTATACGGTCGCATGACTTTCCTTTGCCTTTCGTTCAGAAATTTCAAACAGTTCAAGCACACAAGCGGTGCATAGCATTTCACGGGCCCATTCAGGTGTAGGCATCTCCTCACATGCAACCAGTATCTTGCGATATTTATCAGGGATGCTTGCAGCGCCACAGATTGCATTACACCCAGGACCATTTTTATAGTGGTGGTATCGTCCAGTGTCGATGCCCGCGACCTTGCGAATCCAATGAGGCACTAGTACTAAGCGACGAATATCACTCATGCGGATGCGACTACCGTTATAGCAAAAAGCATCCAATGAGGCGGTTGTTGCATCGATAGCTTTAGGATCGTCACTTATCATTTTCAAATGGGTATCGAGTTGTTGGATGCAGTGATCGAGATACCATCGAGCTTTCTTGAGGTCCTCAAGTTTCTTTTCCTTCTTATCAGACCGTAAAATATACTTTACGACGTTGCCAAGGCTGAACCCAAGATCCCATGCGTCAATTACTTTGATCGCCTCATACGGATTGTCTGCCCGCCGTAGTGATCGGGGTGATTAACCATTTCTTTTGGCATCTTCATTCTCACTTTCTTCAATCGCGGCGAGTTCTGCATGGAGTTTGACAAACGACTTCCGACACTCTGCAATAGCTCCCGCACGTTCTTCCATAACTGCCTCTGCCGCCTTTACCAAGCGCTCGACGAGTTCTGCATACTCATTCAGATCATCCACCCAATCAGGGTGAAGGTCTATGTGCTCATTGTCCTCTAGAAAACCGGCCAACACTTTCAACTCTTTACTTATCGTATTCATCTCACCTCCCATGTGGGCTGCCTTGATTCCTTAGCAACAGCAGGTGAACGGGGCATCTACGTAGGTCGTCTTATCCCAATTGAGGGGTCCTCGCAACACCTCGTAGTGCTTCCAAAATTCAGGGAACTCCTTCCACACGTCTTTGTACTTCTCACTGTCCATACGAGTGTACTCACCGTCCCGGACATAATCATCTGCTGCTGACATTAAGTCAACGAGCGTGATGCTCATTTTTTCAGCGAAGTTCTCAATCCACATTACTGCTCTCTTTTTAAGAGCCTCAAGATCTTCGGTTGGTGGTGTTTTGAGTTGTTCTCGAACGGTCTGCGACTGTTCAGTAAAGCGCGGGTGCGTCCACACGTGACGCAAGGCCGTAATAGTATTAGGGAACAGGAACACCCAAAACCGCGTACCCTTCTTGATCTTACCTGACAAGAATGGATCGACGATACCAACCGGAGGGTTGTCTATGTCGTCGTAATCTACGATGCCCATTAGTTCGAGGTTGTCTTTTGCCCAGAATGAGACACACTGTCCTGGTATCAAAGAATGAGCAGCCACCGCCGGGTAGATCGCAATGTGAATGGCGTCCCGCGTAGGGTTCTCGTGCGTGATAGGTTTACCTAATGTGATTTCTTGGTCACTGGCCATCGTTCTCTCCTTTGTGGTTAGGCTTACTTAACTCTTGCTCGTGTAGTTGATCCATTGCAGCGAGTTGTTGCTGCTCGTTCATTGAGTCCCAGCCAGGTATTCGTTCTCGATGCCACTGTTCCGCGTCTTCAATCAGTTCTTCCCACGCATCGCCTGTGGCAGGGAGCCATGTACCTTCACCGTCCTGATACCAGTCTTCTCGTACACAACCATCCTCATCTAAATGGTCTTCCATTTAACTCCTCGCTTATTTGGGTATCTTTGCTAATAATTCACGTAAGTGGTCCGCGCTGATTAGTATAGGGCACGTCAATGACTCGAGATGGTCGTGCTCGTCATTGCCCCACACCCAGACACCCACGTTACCGCGTTCTGCAAGATGTATTATGCGTTCTCGTGTTGTGTAACTGTGTGCTTTTGCAAGTACTTCTTTCAAGCGTTCTTGGACATGAGTCGTTGGGCGTGCCGACGTACCACAAACTGTTTTGCTGTTGTAAAAGCGATCCAACGCATTACACACATAGTACACGATGTCTTGATAGTACGCTCTGCGAATTCTTTCTTCGGTAAGTTTTTTACTGGGTATGGTCATGGCTTCCTAATCCATTCGTTGGTAGATCGTTATCTCCGGGACTACTTGCTGTTCACTCTTATCTCGATACAGCACGACCCGACTGATTGTAAGATCTGACTTTAGCAGAGCAGCAACCTCGGGAGGAACATGCTCTTCTGCTTGCGGACCCGATAAGAAAAACGTAGCCCGTGGATTCTCTGGATATGTCCCACGGATAATGAAGTAACGCGACATAATGACTCCTTAGGGCCTCTTGCACTCCTCACGCCACCACTTAGCAATCTCTTTGATCTGTTGTGGCTTGATTGTCGACAAGAACGATTGCAATGGCATGCCGGTGAAGCTCACTTTGCGAGCCATGTGGATTAACTTTTTCTTGTGGTAAATATCAGGGACTCGCGTGATGACGTGAATCTGACTACTAATTTTGTCGATGCCCGTCTTCATCTTAGTTAGCCGCAAGTACAACCGACTACTCAAGAAGATCACAGGCACTTTGCCGAAGCGTCGTACGATCAAGGCCCAACCAAGTGAGTTCGCATTGATATAGGCACCACAGGCTTGCTGAACCCACTTCGAGAACTGATCGACACCACCGCCACGTTTTCCGTCGACCATATCATGCACTGACGTGCCTTTATACCCCGTCTTACACTCAAACGTGATTACACGCAGTAACGGTGCCCCGATGGGGTCAACGGCACAGATATCCCCATGAGCCGTCTTAGTGACTTTGCCTCGGCGTGCTCGAACCGTGGCCCGTCCACCAGACATTGACGAACGCCAAAAGACGTCAGTTCGACCACACCACCATTCTCCTAACTGATCGCTAATGGCACGTTCAAACGCACCCCCTTTACCTTTGCCCTTTGCTCTGCGTTTCTTAACAGGCGGTTTTCTTTTGGCCATTGTTCTTCCTTTTGTAGTAGCCCGGCTCAGGATCGAGTGTCCTAATTCCTAAGCGTTTCATGGTCGGTCCCCAATTGAGATCGTCGTCTACGCGAAGTTCAGGGACCGGTGTACCTTCAAATGGCAATTTGACCAAGGCTCGGTTTGTTTGTAAGATGCCTTGAGCAATGCCTTCTTCGATCCGTCGATAATATATCGATGATTCCTTTAAGTTGCCTCGTAAGTACTTGACGGCCGACGCCTCACCCACGCCAGTAATGCCTGGGATGTTGTCCGTGTTGCATCCGGCCAATGCCTTCACCGCGATCCATCGCTTGGGCGAGATGCCGTACCTTTCTTTGAACGTGTGCTCCATCAACCAATCATCTTTATAGGGGTTGTAGATCGACACGTTTGAGCGTAAGAGTTGGAACATATCGTGGTCAGAGGACACGATAACCCCGTGGTCACCTTCAGGTAAATTGAAGGCAATCGACGCAATTAAGTCATCGGCTTCGTAGCCTTTATAGAAGAAGATGTTTTTGTAACCAATGGCAGCGAGGTGTTTTGTCTTCAACTCACTGATCTGTTGACATACCGCGGCGTACGCAGCGCGTTCCTTTTCAGATGACTCTCGGCGTTCTTTACGTTTGCTTTTGTACGTCGGCAACAGTTCATAACGAAAGCTTTTTCCATGATCGAAACAAAACACCAACTGCGAATTGGGGTACTCGCGTTGAATACGCAAGACCATCGCCAATGTGCCGTAGATAACACCGGTGGGCGTGCTATTATACTGCAGCCCACCGGTTGTGTGAAAAGCAGCCCACGCTAACTGGGTCGCATCAAGTAGTAGCCATGTGATTTTCATTGCATCCTGACCGTGTAATTGGTTTCTAATTCATGGATCGACTCGAGGCGATCCAACAGGGAGCCCATGATCTCATGGTACTTCTCGTTGAACAAAAACAACTTCGTAGTGGACATACTCTCTAATGTAGCACCGAAGCGCAGGTGCAACTTGTCAAGTAGCTCAGGTTTGTCGTTTCCGCTACGAACGACTTTACTTTCTTTGAGTAACTCACTTAGTGTGTTGCGCTTCTTAGGCTGCATCTGTTCGGACCAGTATTTCTCGACGGCCTCAGGACTGCGTCCCAGCACGTGTGAGAAATATGCGAATGGTCGTCCTTTCGTTCGCATCGTGCGAATAAATTTCTCTTCTTCTACTGTATAGAGTTTGCCCGTCTGTACGGGCATCGCAGGCATGGTGGTCCACATTCCGTTGTAAAGTCGTCGTAAGATTTCCTCGACAGCCTTTGCCGAGCGTCCAAGTGCCTGACCAATCGTCAGATCTCCCTCACCACGAAGATGTCGTGTGAGTAAGCTTCTGCGGTGGGGGGCCGTCCATGGTTTGCCTTCGTTGCGTAATGAGCCGCCTGCCCGTTCGGCTTGCGTTTTCACATACACGGTTTTCTTACTGGCGTAGGGACTGGGTCGAGAGCGTTTTGGATGTCGTGTACTCATGTTATGCGTCCCCTTTCGGTACTGGCGCTACTACGATGATTGGTTTGTCTGGGGCAATCTCACGCAACGTCTCGATAGGCGACTGCGTACGTTGTCCCGTACCTCGTGTGAAAGTCCACTTAGGAATATCATGCAGATCACGCAGGATTGGTTCACGATCATTGAACGCCCCCCAATCAGTCACTCGGAGCGTCTCATGTTGCACGAAGATCGCTTCTTTGAGGTCGTCCCATGTTTTCTTGCGAGCGAACTCGTGCGTAAAAATCGAGTGACCCATGACCCATTCGGCGAGTTCCTGCATATCGCCAAAGTTACACCAATTGCGACCAGTTAAAGCGGTCGCCACGACATTCCAAGCGAATGTCTTTGTTTCTGGTAATGTTCTTTCGGTACTCACTTACTTTTCCTTTGTGATAGTTCGCACAGGACGTACAACAATATCCCAATACTGTTTACTTGAGGAAGCGTCCTGTACCGGTGTTATCGAGTATCCTAAATACTGTGCCACGATCTCGACTTGTGACAACGGGCCAGACTCTAGATCGGTACGGATGAGTTGCAATAAACGACGATGGGAGACGCGAACTGTTAAAGAGTTCTGCGGCTCCCCAGGTGTTGGTGACGAGGTGCTCACGTGTCGTGATTACCTAGTATAGGTTGTGTTGGTCACCTTCGTCAGGTCCCCCGTTCAGTTGTGAGTCATCCTCGTCTTCGTCGTCATCTTCATCATTCTCGTAGGCACAATCCCAATCGTCTTCGTCCCCATCGTCTTCGTCCTCATCGTCCTCGTCTTCGTCTTCCCAATCATCGTCCTCGAAACCTTCTTCAAGATCTTCTTCGCGGGACTCCGCGAGCTCGATGATCTGATGTAATTGAATTCCTTCGGTGCATGTTTTGACGAACTCAAGCACTTCTTGGAACGTCGCGGCCATTTGATTCTCCTTGTGGTAATAAAATGCGTGGCGTGGTCGAGTCAACGTGACTCGAGGACCCTTTACTTCCTAAGCAACTTCCACAAACCAAATTGTTCCACGCCACGCATAAGCCCCTTCTCCATTCCTAGTGACAACGGAACATCCATGCACCACCCTCCTCGGTTTGTCGCACATCCATCTATCCTTTTCACCGTTCAGCACACTGCATGACGAACGGGCACGACGTAGGTTCCTATTTGGTGTATCCTATTGATACCGCATTTGGCGGTCAACCGCACATGCCTCTTCCACAGCCGACCACACACCACCGACGATCTTTTGTAGCTGTTGGTACGAACCATCGAGTTCGATTTGTTTGACCAACTTATCCCGCACTCCGGTGAACTCAAACTCAGGTGCCGTAATCTTCGCCGCCTTCTTTTCCCAGTGCTTCATCTTAACCAGGTAATCGATGCAAGAGCCAATGTCGTCGAACCCGCCACCCCCGTTCTTGAACTGCTCAAAGATCGGAATCGTCACGGTACGATTTTTGCCTTGTACGCGATTCTTCTTGACTTGCATCCGCGAAAGAATACCAATCGGGATCTTCTCACCACGATAGTCTTTCTTAAGTGTTTGCTTGCGAGCAGTCCAAATTTCAAGCGTGGCGTAAAACTTCAACGCATGACCACCACTGCGAGCTTTTGACTCAAACATGCTAAACGAGTCACGGGTTTGACAGATGATGCCTAAAATACTGCCTGATTTCTGCAACGGTGTCATCAATCGTCGCAGATACATCGAATTTAGTTTGGGCTTGGCCGCCCCAAATGAGCCTTTAGCCTGAGTACCTGCTTCGTGGGCTTTCTTTTTCTTAGTGAAGTGCTCTTCGTCGTCGCCCGTCATCAAGGAATCCATCGAGTCAACGAAGTAAATAAATGGTCGTCCATCCTTTTTCCACTGTTGGTGGGCGTTGTCGATGTTATAGTAAACGTCTTCGACGCTCTCCGAGTATACCGCAGCGCCGTCTTTGTCGACACGAGGAGGTTCCAATCGCGAGGCCATTTTGCGTCCATAAAACTTGGCCATATCAAACAATGCCCCACCCTCAATATCGTCAAAGATTAGTCGATAATTGTCGAAGTGGGGATTGTTTGCAGCCTCCGCCAAGATCGTTAGCACAAGAATGGTTTTGCCTGATGCACTGTCACCCACGAACAAGTAATACTTGCCTTTGATAAGCCCACCTAAAGGGCGACCCGTGCAAGCCAAGTTGAGCATTGTACTCCCGGTACTAAGCAACATGTCCGACGTGATACGTCGCTTGGGCTTGGGTTTGCGATTGAGCTTGCTTTTTAATTGGTTGACCGATACCATCTTGTGTGCCCTTAAAATCGAAGAAGTAAGACCGTCGCGGGTGGCTGGTAGAACACCTTAACAAGCCATACCACCCGCGACGTACCACAAAGGAGAGCTACGGATTACTCTTCGTCGTCTTCGTACTCCTCGTCGTCCTCGAGTTCGGAGTCTTCGCCCTCGTCGTCGTCTTCGTACTCCTCCTCATCTTCAAGTTCGGAGTCGTCACCTTCGTCACCCTCTTCTTCGTCGTCCTCGAGTTCGGAGTCGTCACCTTCGTCACCCTCTTCCTCGTCGTCTTCAAGATCGACTTCCTCATCTTCGAGTTCGGAGTCGTCACCTTCGTCACCCTCTTCCTCGTCGTCTTCGAGTTCTTCGTCCTCTTCCTCCTCGACGACCGGCTTCTTTTTCTTGGGCGCCTTCTTCGCCGGCTTCGTTTCCTTGGCCGGCTTTTCCGCCTTGGCTGGCTTGGACACTGCCGTCACGTCGATAGCAGGCACGTTCTTGTGGATCTCGCCGTCGCTATCCTTCAACGTGAGTTTCTTGCCATCGTCGCTGACGCGAAGCACGCGGCAGATGCCCAGGTCGTCAGCATCCACCTTGTCACCCTTGTTGAACGCGGGTGCCTTCGACTTGGCCGCTGCCTTGGCTGGCTTTTCGGCCGACGTCTTCTTGGTGGTCTTCGTTGCCTTCGCGGGCTTTTCAACGGCTGCCTTCGAGGACTTGCCGGCTGCTTTCTTTGTCTTCTTCGTGGCCATCTCAGAACTTCCTTTCGTTGTGGTTGACTCCGACTCACTGTCGTCGTCTGGTAATTGTAAAAACACTTTGCGAATCTTGTCGTACGAACGTCGCACGACCAACTTATCTAAGCAAGGTGATTTGTCGATAATGTCTTCGGTGTATTGCTTCTTGCGAGTCTTGAAGTCGACACGTTCTACCTTGAACTGCGACTTACCTTGATAATTGTCCTCCTCAACTAAGAGTTTCAACGTGTATCCCCCTTCGGGGTCAGCGAAGAACTTGAAGTCGCTGTCTTCTTCATCTTCCGCGGCTGCCTGCAGAGCCTTCTTCAGAGCTTTACCAAAGAAGAAGTGTGGTACGTCCCAAATCCGCAAAGTGCGAGCAGGATCCTCGGTGTCGATAACGCACAAGAGCTGACGCTTTGACGTCTTGCGCTGTTTTTTGTACGTCTCGAGATCAATGGCGCCTGAGTGCATCAGCCGTTCTGCCTCAACACAGATAGCACAAGGCTTACCTAACGTCGCTGCATGACAGATCTCAGAGCCTTTGTTGTCGGCACCAATGCCACGATGGGCGAAGTAGTTGAGCACCCAATAAGGCTCCCCTTCGTCGGCCATCGTATTCACTTTGCCAACGCGATACGGAATTACGTCAATGAGTCGCGTCTTCGTCGACTCCAGTTTGAATCGGGGAAGACCTTCCGGTATGTCCA
>ERZ724522.485-NODE-485-length-25379-cov-4.236416_pt1 | contig 25379 bp, 27 predicted proteins | sample MGYA00376055_ERZ724522 | MGnify/ENA primary metagenome ERZ724522 (study PRJEB28724, sample SAMN07190884) | wastewater metagenome | isolation source: effluent of sewage treatment plant in Hong Hong | place: Hong Kong | collected 2016-03-17 ...
ACCTGCTTCTTATCCTTGGGTCTGATCCTTCAGCGGCCATACCGTCATATCTAGCGCGGGATATGAGGCCAGCATTTCCTTTTAACCCCATACGCTCACGCTTCATGCGTATAAGGTCCTCATTCATCGCATTCCTCTGTTCCATTTGGGTCTGTGTCTAGTCTGACGTTAGATATTTTGAAGCCGTAAACAAAAGAAAAAGCAGAGCTTATCTTCTTGTCCTTGCTTTCATAAATACCCATGAACTTGTCATACTGGGGCTTGGTCATTTCCAACTTGCACGTCAAGCCATTGTTGGTGATTATTTCACGTGCCTTTCTGAATTTGATACGACCTATTTCCGACACCAACATGTCCTTCAATTCGATGTAGCTCTTTTGTTCAAGCTCTTGATATGACACGGAGTCGCCGTAAAACTCTTCGAACTGATTCATGGTTCCCCCATAAACAAGATCGATCAATAGGTTGACGTTCTGCTTACTCTGCTTTGACATACTTGTATATGATTGCTTCTTGGTTTTCCTCATCCCACCATGCATAATACTTGTCGCTTCTGTTCTTGGATGCAAAGAACAGAGAAGGTATGGATGGGTTCTTCATGTTCTTGATCTTATCCTTCAGGCCAACCAACTCTTTGTTGATCTCGTCGTCGTTGGTGTTTATGTTCCTGAGCACATCAAGAGAATATTGGATATCATTCTTCAGGAAATCAACGATCTCCTGTTTGAATTGAGCTTGATTATCCATTATCTGCTTGATGGTATGCATCAAAGAAGGAATATACAATCAGTCTTTCTTAAAAAGAAGTTAAGCTGCTGGAGGTGCTCCAGCGGCTGGTGTGGCAGGACCTCCAAAAGTGGCTGATCCAGCATCTGCTTGTTGAGTCGCCCCGCCGCTCATTGTTTGAGCTTCTGGTGCTCTAAAATCCTGCTTGCCTTCCTCCTCTTGGTCGCCACCGTTCGGAGAAAGCATTTTTTGTCTCCAATCCTTTTGCCAAGTATCATAATAGTTGGCCAGATTGGTGATGATGTCCTTATTGGATTGGTCTATTTGCAGTCCTTCGGTTTGAACTCTGAACCCATTCGGTATCGAGAACATCCAAGTCATCTCCCCCTGATTGCCAAAGACTATTTTGCCATTGGCGACAACATTGATGGGGTCTCCGTTCTTGAGCATGATGACATAACCGTTCGGCTGCTGATCGAACGATAGGACCGCATTCGGGGAATTGGCCACTATCTCGTTCATTTTGTTTTGGAAGTCAGTTATGTCGCTGGAATTGATCTTGGCGATGTTTTCGAATTTCTCATCGCCTTCTCGAATGCCGAAGCGTCTTGAGTTATCTCTTTCCATATTGCCATCGAACAATATCTTGTCAAGCTCATCAATTGTCATTTCAGGAGCCTCGTGAGGAGACACCTTCTTGCGTTTTCTGAGTTGTTCTACAGCAGCATCATGTATCAGCTTCTGTATCAATTCCATCATTTGTCCTTTTTTCATATCTGGTTGATGAAGAATGCTGACTTCTCCCATAAATACTTGTACTGAGCCACAATCGTAGATCGTATCATTTCTTTCACATCCTTTTTGGTAAGGAACTTACCGTCCAGTTTGTCCATGGCTTTTTTAAGCTCTTCGTCAACGAGCTTCTTTATCTCTGCCTTGGTAAGGTCGGATTCCGAAAGTTGTCTTCTTGCTTCTGATGGTTTCATTTTCCGTATTTCTTTGCCAGCCTGTTCAACATAGCTATAATGCGATCGTCAGGGTAGAGATCGAACTTGTCCTTTCTTACCGTCGTATGCGTCCAAATACCGGGAGTGGTGTTCTTTATCACGGACTCGTTGTAATCGAACCAAGTGTAGTCGAATGATTTTTGCACGGGTATCTTGTACTTGGTTATCAAGAATTCAAGAAGACCTTCCAACGATGTGATCTGGTCGTCCGTTAGTGACTCGTAGTAGCTGAACCCTCTGAAATCACGTTGCAGCTTATAGACATCAGAATCGGGTATTACCGTTGATGTGTAGTCTTTTGGCCAAGCATAGTATTTGCCGTTTATCAGCTTCAAGGGTCCATACGCACATAGCTCTATGCCTATGGATGCTTTGTCCAACCTGCCCTTTGTTCCCTTGATGCCCAAATGGTAGCTCCAATAGTCTGGATTGAAGCATTCATAAATGGTGGCATCTTGGCCATCAATTATGTAGGCTGTCGATATTTGAGGTTCATCGCTGTTCCAATAGTCGATAACGTTCTTTGCGTTCGGACCACCAGAAGTATAGTGGATGAATATCTGGCTCTTTTCAAATACCTGCTTGATGTACTGGTTCGGGTTGAGCTTATACTGGGTGGTGACTGGAAGCGTATAATCAACGGTTGGCCTGACAACAGCAACCTCTTCTGACTTACGTGTCTGTGACAGCTTCAGTGCATTATAGGTCGTATCATCGACCTCTTCAGTATTTGGAAGTCCAGCCTTTTTTTGGAAGGCGGTGACTGAACGCTTGCTTCTGGGACCGAATTGACCATCTATAATAAGGTCATATCCCAACATGGATAGCAGCTTTTGTATCTCGACCACTGTTGGTCCCTTATCTCCTAGCTTGATTAACATCGCTGATTGTGTTGCTCATAAATAGGCTCTGAAATGCCTGTGAATAGGGTGAATAGGTCCAGATCGAAACATTATCTTCGCCTTGTACGTATAGTAGGTGTATGAGCATCACAGAACACATCCAAGACGTGGCAAACAACATTGCCGCTCAGCGTGTTGAACTGTCTGAAATCCAAGACCAGCGAAAGCAGGCTGGCCTCATGACAGGGATCTGGGCCCTGATCTATGGCGCCGTACTGATAGTCGGAAGGGCCGAAGCACCATTCATTGTCACAGGCCTTGCCTTCTTGGTGTTCAACCTGTCCCGATTCATTCGCTTTGAAAAGGCGTTCCGCCTCACCAGTGTGCTGCTGTCAGACAACGAGCACTACAAGGAGATCATCGTGGATGAAGCCTATTCTGGGAAGGAATTTGGCCCTCAGGATTGACCTTCCTGCTCCCTTTGGAAGTTGTGTGCGGCTCCAGTTCCAACGCGTGCGGCGTCCACATAATCCCCCGTGGCTTGATCCCACTTCGGCATGGAGCCTCCCTTGAGGAAGAATTTGATGTACTTTTCGGCGCGATCGGCGTTGTTTAAGGTCTTGCCACCCAGTCTCTTGGAAATGATGGAATCAACAATTCCAGCATTGTTGCCAAGAAGAGCTTTGAACTCCTGCACCTGCTCGGGACTGGCATACTGAAGTAGGGCCATTCCTTTATTGGGGTGCTTCAGCAGGTTGACGATCATCTGCTGGCGCCTAGCAGGGTCGTTTTCCTGCTTGCCCCCACCGCCGAAAATCTTACCCAAGATACCTTCGTCGAGGTTCAAGGAGTTCAACTCCTCCTCCAAGCTCTTCTTCATTTCGTTCAGATGAGCGATTTTGGCCTTCTTTTTCTGGTTGGCAAGCATCTCAGCGCGGATTTTCAAAGCCTCTTCTTTGATGATGCTATCCAACTCTTTCTTGGAGATCTTGGAAAGGTCGATTTTCATAGTGGATCAATTTCACATAAATAGAGCGAAAACTCAGGTGCTTAACTTCTTGTAGAGCATGTTCATCAGGTTACCGCTCATTTCGACGGATTTACGACTGTTGTCAACATTGTCAAGCACTTTGGATACGACTTGATGCTTTTTGGTCAGGAAGTCGTAAATATCCATGTCTATGGTATCGTTGCACAACAGGGTTATGATCTGAACGTTGTCATGCTTTGTGCTGGCCCTGTGGATCCTATCCTCAGCTTGCTCCATATCTATTTTTCTAATATTTATGTACATGGAGCAATTCGAAATCAAAGCCAAGATGATGCATGGCAACAGATATGACTATAGCCTAGTCAATTATGTCAATGCCAAAACCAAAGTGAAAATCGTTTGCCATGAACATGGTGTTTTCGAGCAGATGCCTTACAATCATTTAATGGGTAAGGGATGTGCATTGTGTGGTGGCGCATCAAAACACACTATCGACACGATATTGCCAATCTTCCTTGAGATGCACGGTGATAGATATGATTACTCTCTTATTCAAGCTATAAATGGAGTATTCAATAAGGTGAACATTATCTGTAGACAGCACGGTATATTCTCTCAGACGGTTAAGGCTCATTCTGATGGAAAGGGATGTCCAAAATGTGCAGGGAAAAATCTTAGCAGAGAGGAACTGCTTTGCAAATTGAGATTAGTACATGGAGAAAAGTATGACTACACCAATAGTACATTTCAAAGAGCTAATGACAAAGTGATTATTGGATGTGATATACATGGCGATTTCGAGCAAACTTTGTATTCACATAAAGCTGGGCAAGGGTGCCCTAGATGCCAAAAATCAAAGGGAGAGTCCAGTGTTAGAAAATGTCTTGTAAACTTAGGAATTGGATTTGAAGAACAAAAAACATTTAGCGATTGCATCAATCCAAAAACAAATAAACAGTTGCTCTTTGACTTCTTTTTGCCAGCACATAATTTGTGTATTGAATATGATGGAGAACAGCATTTCAAACCATTTCGTTTTTCAAGAAAGAACAATCACAATAGACTTGTTCAGGCACAAGAGCGTGATGCATTAAAAGATGCGTATTGTAAGAAAAATGGAATATCTTTATTAAGAATCAACTACAAACAACTTAGCTCTATATCTGCTTTGATAGGAAGTACTCTTTCAGTTGTGACATGATATTTTGATTGAGCACATTGGCTTTCTTGTCTGAGTCAACATTATCAAGAACCTTAGATACAACTTGATCTTTCATTCTGAGCATTTGATGAATGTATTCATCAATGGTGTCAACGCAAATCATGGTTAGAATTTGTACATTATCATGCGTGGTACTTGCCCTATGGATACGGTCTTCAGCTTGAATTTGATCAGCAGGTGTCCAAGCCTGCCCTAGGAACAAAAGCTTGTTGGCAGAGGTCAATGTGATTCCCACCCCAGCGGACATGATGGTGCCTCCGAAAACGTTGACGCTCTTGTCGTTCTGGAACCTCTTCACGGCGTCATGCTTCTCGGCCTCCTTCATGGATCCCGTATGGATGACAGCCCTATCTCCGAATATGTCCTTTATGCGCTGAGCAGTAGGGAGGTAATCGAAGAATAGCACGATCTTGTCTTTGGAGTCTATCACGTCTTTTATGAGTTCCGTGGCCCTATCGAGCTTGACAGACTCGGTGAACAACTTGATCTGATGGATCTTCTCCATGAAGGTCTTTGGCACCTCCTTCTCTTCATTTCCTATTTCACCATTGGCATCGATGACCTTTTTAGTGGCCGTTTCAAGCTTGGTGTATTCCCTCATTTCGGAAGGCTCAAGCTCAACGCGTATCTCGGTGAACGTCTTTGGGGGCAACTCGGGGAGGACATCCTTTTTCAGACGACGCAGGTAAATAGGGGATATCCTGTTGTAAAGCTCCTCGGTGTTCGACACTCCATCATATACCCAGCCAAAGTTGTCCTCAAAAGCCGCGCAATTCTTGGAACACATACCATAGGAGACATAGTTTCCAGTAGTTGTGGTCAGGGTATACACATTCGCATTTTTCTCGTGTAGTTCCACATTGATAATCTTGACTGTGTCAGTCATGAATTTTCCAGCCTTGTTGAAGAAGAAACTTTTCAGCTTTCTCTTCAGAATTGGAGAGGTGGCTCTCCAAAAATTGATGAATGTTTTTCTACCGCCTAATAGACATATTGTTTTAGGTCCTGTACTATATTGAAAGCCAAGTTTCTTCAGTCCCATTTCTATCAGAGAGAACACTCTTTTATTGATGGACTTACTTTGTGAGATTACATTGTAAGAACCCTCAGCATCATAGATGCCGCCAATGAACCCTTTCCAAAAATCAATACTCGCAGTTTCGAATGGATCTTGAGAAAAGAAACTGTATGCAGCAGAGTTATTTGACCACATAGAGTACATGTTGGTTTTTTCATCAAACTTGTGATTGAAGTTCAAGCCAAAATGTGAACAGTATTCAAGAACTCGATCAAAGTAGGCTTTGTCTTTGGAGGCAAACCCCACTCTATGATGTTTCACGAACTGTGTCTGTGTTTGTTTGAATGCATGTGACTTTATACGCTCTTCCTTTGAGCAGTGTCCATCTCCATAAAATGAACCTAGAACATAGCCTAGCTTATACTCTTCATTGAAACATTCGCCTATTTCAACATTTCCATCTATGGTCACAAGTCGTTTGCCAATCTCTGTTTCTACAAATTCACTTGAATTTTTGACACCATTCAGCCATTTATGGTCTTTTGTACAAAAGAGAATTCTTCCATCGGACATGGTTACTTTATAGAGGTCAGATTTGCGAACAAGCGTATTAAGAACTTCTGATTCGCATAGGGTCCTTACTTTCAGTTTGTTTCTCTGCTTGGCTTCCCATCCTATAACCCTATCGCCTATCTTGACATCTCGTATAGGCTTTTCTGAAAAATCAGCCATCAAAACAGGAGCATTCTCATCAAAGCAATACCTCTTGCCGAACTCATGCCTGTCATTCCATGTCTTTGGGTCCAAGAAGTTCAATGGAACAAAGAATTCGATGGGCCTGCTCTTGATCGCTGTACCAGATAGAAGAAGCTTCCTAGGAATGATGCTGAAGGCACGTTTTATCACCTGTGTCCAGTCCGTCTTGGGATTCTTCATGCGATGGAACTCATCAATGATGATCAGTTCGTAATCGCTGGGGTCAAGATATTCTCCTTCCTTGGTCTTGAAGTACTGAACACCATGTATTCTGGTCTTGAAAGTCTTCTTTCCAGAACAGATGGGGCACTCCTTCATCGTCTTGTTGAGGTTGATGATCTCAACCCCACATCTTTTCATCTGCTTTGAAACGGGGTCCAGCTTGTTACCTTGACATACATGCTTGTACTCAAGCTTGATGAATGAGGCAAGGCCTTCATAGTTGATCACGTGAAAGAGAGACTCATCCTTCGGATGGTTCACCTCTTTACTGCGCTTGTTCGGCCAATACTTGAACAAGTGGGCTTTTTCATTGGTGAACTTTGCTATTTCATCCTTCCACATGAGCTTCAGGGAAGCCGGGCAGATAACCAGCGATTTCTTGCGATGCTTGGTTGCATATGCGAAAGCCGAAAGGCTATTATGTGTTACGATATAGTGTTCAGTCAAATACGTATTGTCAGGTGAATCAACGGCAATACACTGCTGTTCCACATCTCCAATATGTTCTACAGATTGAATGTAGCGCGATAGATATTGTTTGGATGGCTTCCATTGGCTTGCCTTAGACTCCAGCTTGAATGGACACATTGGAGTTCTGATAGCAACTCGAAATTCAGCGCTCTTGTTTTGGTAAGACCTGTTATACTCCTTGATGTAAGCTATACCTCCAAGTGATTGCACCAACTCAACAACGTCTTTTGCAAGAACGCTCGATGTTGTATGATAATTGACTTTGTTCTTGTTGCAGCTTCCATCAGTATCCATCAATCCATGAAGAAGTTCAAGGCGCTGCTCGACCGAAGCGTACATGTACTTCTTGGGAATGAACTTGTCGCCGGAGTGGACGTTGAGGCCGATGGAGCGAATTTCTCGTAGATAAGAGTTGCCGTTGGGTTGTGGTTCTTGATTAACAATTGTATAGGAAGGACACTGACCCTCATGTCTGGTGAGCTTCATGTGAGAAGGAATAAGCGCTGCTATTTCTTCCTTAATCTGAAGTTGGAAGTCTGGAATTGAAATACGAGCAGCGCCCCCAATCATGGATCCATCGCCAATAAGCGCACCCATGATATATGGAGCAATGACGAGGTCTACAGTTGGGTACTGACAAGGCTCTGTGAGTGGTATTTCCCACTTGTTGATAAGCTTTCTGCCTGTTCCTTTCCTACTGGCGGACATGGGATATTGAAGACCGGAGTCAACGAGTTCTTGCAAAGTCTTTGTTGTCCATCCACGACCTCGCTTCCTGCGGTTCATGTCGCGCACGACCCAGATGTGGTCCATGCTGCAATTCACAGTGTAGCCGTCAGTGAAGGTCACGCGGTAGGATGGAATGCTCCCTTGAGGATAGACACCAGTCACGGTATGAGCTTTTCCATCGCTCGCAAACACTTCTTGACCTACTTGAATATCGCCCATTTTCATAGGTCCCGATGGCGTGTAAATGACTGATTTACAGGCGATAGCTTTGCCTACCCCCGGTTGGTCGCCAAGTATAGCTATGCCATCATTGATCTCGAAGAACTTGATGGCTTTCTTTTGGTATTCATAGGGTTGCAGCTTCATGAAGGAGTAATCTTCCCCGGTGATATCCAGAGACTCCTCCTTCAACTTTAGAGCTTCCTTGATGCGTTGCTGCCTAGCGTGATACTCTTTCTGTATGTCTTTGAGTTCAGAGTCTGTTATGTTCTCCAGTTCGAACGGTATGCCATTATCAAACAGGAATACGATCAGATTGCCTATCTGAACGTCCCGTATGATGCGCACCCAATCCTCCTTGGTTGACCCATCAGGCATCACAACATTATCAACACGCGTGCGCTGATGCTCCCGAGGGAATGTCTTTATGAATTCGGTCAGGAGCTTGCTGTACTGATACCTTATTTCATAGTTGGTCTTGAGCTTTCTGATGTTCACCATCAGTGGGCCCTGTTCTTTCTTTTTGCTCACGATTTTCTCTCCTTATTTGTTCTGATAGCCTCATCTTTCTCAACTGCTCTTCTACCACCTCATTAGATGCCAACTTCTCGTTTTTCTTCTCTCTTTCTATGGCGTTCTTCTCCTGTTGTATGACAGCCTCCAGTGCATTGTTCTTTTCCGCACCAGAATCCCTCATCTTGACCATGTCCCTCATGATCATGCATAGTATACGTAGGTCATTCATGCTTTTTCTAAGCTCTACTCTCGGCATTTTGCTGCCCATTATGACCTTATGGGCTTTTTTCTCAGCCGTCTTTAGCACCTCCTGCATCTTGTAGACAAGATCCAGTTCATTGCAGTCCCTGAGCCGCTCAAGCTCAGGAAGGGTCATTCTGCCTTTCATCAGGACCTTCTTCATGCCTTTTCGATTATTGCACCATTTGATACAAGCATCTGTCGAGCGGATGCCCAATCAACGAAACCCCTATTGGACATTTCGCTATCATATTTCAGTGGGCACCCAAGCCCAGCATCGTCTATGTATAATTGAGCGTAAACCTTATTAGATGATGTCCATGTATGTTGTGTAGGGTTTTTCTGAATACCCCATAGCTTAATGTCGTTCTGTTTGAACCACTCTACAGCAGCGTCAAGAAGTTCGCCGCTTCTCATTGTAAGGAGAATAAGGCTGTTGTTGTTGTCAACCAATTCACGTAGGACCTTTGCTGCACCAATATCCTTTCCCACTTCTGGGTAGGCATGTGTTACACAGGTTCCATCAAAATCAACAGCAATGATCATCACTCAAGTATTAAATTCTTGTAATAAGGATTGTCCATCTTGCCAAAGATAGGCTTATTAGTCAGAATTGATGGCTTGTCGAAATCCTTTACCCTTGAGGCGATGCTTCCTTTTTTTATGGAGTTGATGTGGGCAATCCTCCTTTCTTGCGGAGTATCATATTGGCCCTTTTTCTCCCTTCTTCTCTTTTGAATATTGCATATCCAAGAATCTATCCCGTCAAGAAATATGTTGAACCTCTCAAGAAGAGACAATGGAGTGTGTATATCGGCCAGTTCCATTGTTCTTCTTCTTGTCTTGGGAGATACATAGAGCAGTGTCACGTTCTTGAAAGTGACCATTGCACCCTTATCATGCTTTACTAAGCGGGTCTTGCATGTTCCTTTCATGAAGAAAGAGACGGCCCTATATGCCCAATATTTCATAGGGTTATATGTTATGTCTTTTATCATTGTCGTTCGTATTTATCAGGATTCAGATCGATTCCATTATAGGTGTTTACGGTATCATTGTCAAATGACTTGAACATAGCAGATTCAAACTTTTTCACAATCTCAGGAGATGGCTCTGCCTTGTCAAAAGCCTTTATTCGCTCAGCAAGAGAGCCTGATTTGATTCTTTGTATGAATTCTTCTATATCCTTTTCGGAGCGACTTGCGCTGGGAGCAAGGCCGCGCATTGATTTGAGTGTTTCATTTCTGAATTGCTCATCCAACGATTTCATGCTGGGTATCGATCCGGTGAATTGCGAATTGTTCAGGGTGTCTATCTTCTTGGCGAATTTGCCTTTCTTGACCTTCTCAATGAACCTCTTTCTTTTGTCTCGAAGGATTTTCGATTGTCTGTCATCACCAAGGATGTCTCCAAATGTGGCGGGCTTCTCTTTCTTGGGGGTCTTGAACTTATTCTTGACCCAATGATAGAACTGCGTAATGAAAGTGTCAAGGTCATCCGCTGCTCTCCAGATTAAACGCTTAGCGGGAGAGGCTTGTACAAGCTCGCGTTTTGTGTCGAACTCAGTTAAAAACGTTGATTTCGCCCTTGGTGAAACATAAAGAAATGACCTGCTTCCAAAGCGGAACAGAAGCATTTTTCCAGCCTTGGAGGAAACATCCATCCATCCTGATGATGAACTTACGAGTGAGTTCAGTTTAAGCCCAAACATTCTAAAAGGGCTGGATACCGTAGTGATAATTGACTTGTCAAGCATGTGATAGGTTTCCTGTAAATAAGAATCAATTCCCATTTTGGGAATCAAGATGCCATTCGATGCTCCATCAGTAAAGTCTTGTCTTGGTGGAAATTAGAGTTGCACATTGGATGCTTGCCACCCTTGTATTTACAGAACATGCACGGCTTCTCATCGATCTTTGGAACGCCATTCAACATCACCTGATTGCCTTTCTCATCAAGAACGAACTTGGCTTTTGGGAACCGCTTATCGATATGAATGGAGCGAATGGTCTTGGCCACCAATGTCATGGCGTTCTTTATCTCCGCTTGGGTGCTTGTCATCGGCACTTCCTGTATTTCACCAAACCCTTTCTTGGGATTCTTCTTATCAGCAAGCCTGTTCAAGACCATGTACTTCACATCTATCTTGGAGAGATTGACATTGTTCTTTCTCGCCCAGAAATACTTGTACATCTTCATTTGCATCAAGAAGATGACATCTTCAAACTTGTACTTCAATATCCATGCTGCGGTGGATGTTTTCCAGTCAAGTATCAAATACCTACCAGTTTGCTTATGCTTAAGAACAAGATCGATGAACCCCTTGAAGTAGAAGTGTCCATATATCCTTTCATATAGCGGCTCTTCAACAGCAACGATGTCATATTCGGAAAGAATGGAAGAGATGTCAAGTTGTGCTATGATGTTGCAACCTTGGTCCATAAAGTCATGCAAATGAGCATAGTCTGGTTGGCCAAGCATGGTATCGTCCATGTTCTTTCTGAACCTTGCCCTGAAGTAGTTCAAGCGACTTTCCATGTCCACCTGATCCATGAGGGCCATTTCTATGGTGGCATGAACAGCGTCTCCGAATGCAAGATGTATTGACGGCGGTTCGGTGTCAAGCCCAAGGTGCTTGAACACCAAGTGCTTATGGCCGCATTTGTTGAACAGATCGAATTCAGAGAAGGATATGTGCTTGTTGCCACTCTTCTTTCCCTGTTCCATAAGAGCGAACATTTCGCTCTTGCCATCCTTTTTGTTGGTCGTTGATACCATGAAACCTATTTCTATCTTCAAATATAATCATAGGCTCGTTCTATTTATGCTAAATGGGCATAAGTTCTCCTCATAAGATAAGGCTTATGGAGCTTGCTGGACTTGATTTCAAGTCCATTCTATCCGAAGCTGACCCCTATAAAAGGAGCAACGAGCGCGTTCCTTTCAACAAGGAGTTGATGCAACAGGCGATAGAGTACGGCTTGGAGGTGGGTATTCTTTTCCAAAGCAACAACAAGAAGTACAAGATGCCCATATCAAAATACAGGATCATACGACCTGTGGCATTAGGAGTTGACAAGGAAGGTAGAACCATGCTCAGGGCGGTTCACGTTGAAGGCCAGTCGGAAAAGGCCGCTATACGCACAGGAAAGCGTAGCGCGGAAGCAAAGAACGAATGGCGTCTTTTCAACACCAGCAACATCAAGAGCATGTTCTTCACGGGGAAGACCTTCTCCAAAGTGCCGCTTCAAGGCTACAACCCGAATGATAGCGCCTTTGTAAGAACGATCATTGCATTCAATCCCATGGATGCGAAAAAGAAGCAGGCTGACTATAATCGAGCCAAGGCATCAGAAACACCAGAGGCGAAGACCCAGCAAAGACAGGGAATGATACGTTCGCTTTTCAAGAACGACGTTAGGCAGCAATCCCAAGTAGGAGCAGCAGCGCCTCAGACGTGAGCTTTGGCTCGCCATTCAGCGAAAAACATGGCAGCCTCAACGGTGTCTTCAAGGGTGTTGTAAGGTTCAAGGTTGGCATACTTGCGACCAATGTGGTCCAGATATCTGATCTGTAAAGCGTCATCCGGACGACCATACACGACTCTTCCACTCTTGACATACAGGCCAAATTCGCAATTTGTTGTAAGGCCTTCCATTCCGGGCAATTTTCTTGGCACCCAGAACATGATGACGTCCGCTAGGTCGAGATGATGAAGCTCCCACTCGATCTGTCCGTCATATGTTGTTGAATTGCCGTTGGAAGGGCGCGGCACGAACAGACGTCCCATGAAATTGCGTTTCTCGAACATAGGAAATGCCTCGTCACGCCAATCAGGTGGGAACCCTTCGCCATAACCTCTTGGGGAGGGCCCTGCAAGGAAAATGGTGGGCACGCCTTTTAATCGGGTTGCCCATGGTTGGTCAGAGTGGATCAATTGACACATGGGAAGACGTTTTTGTCGTAGTGTTTTTCAATGGCATTCTTGACGAACAGGATCTCGGTCATGCTCACAGGGCGATAGTGCCATGCGTCAACACCTACGTTGACCATGTTGGGCTGCACTTTCCAAAGACCATGTATGTGGCCAACGATGTTGAATGCATCCTTGACAGCATTCACGGGGTAGTGATTCAGGTATAGTGAAGTACCTTCATAATTGATGTATACTGAATCCAGTATCGTGTCAAACTGCTTTTTCAGCAAAGGCATCTTTTCCGGCTTATCCAGATCATAATTCCCTAGGATGAGCGTTCTGTTCTTGCACTTGATGCGGCTCATCAAGTCGATGCCATCAAGGTCGATGGATACATCACCAACATGATAAAGGTCGTCATCCTCGGATACCACCTCATTGATACGGCTTATCATGGTCTCATTCTGTTCTTCCACGCTCTTGAAGGGACGAAAGAAGGGGTTGAACTCGGGTGTAATGCGAGTTTCATTGAAGTGCCAGTCCGAGGTAAAGAATATCATGGTTGTTGAGGTGGTGTTTTAGACTGCTCCTTTACCTTCATTGCTTCCATTTTCTCAACACGTTCCAGCAATTTATCGGCTTTGGATTTCAGTCGTTCTACGTTTGAATCAGTGAATATGTTGCTTGTGCGCAATTGTTTTAGCCTCAAGCGCATGTTCACTTTTTCATTGCCGTTTGACATGGGCCTGAGTTCAAAGGCTGAAATGCCGCGACGTATCTCGAATAGGACGCTGTCATTCGAGGAGCCTTGAAGATTGTTGCTGCCAGAGACGCATTTCCATGTAAGGCGATCGGTAGGGGTTTCCAGAAATTGGATGAGCTTTCTGGCTGCCTCTTTTCTCTCTTGTTCACGAATGCTCTCTCTTTCTACCCTCTTCAGTTTTTGAACCTTCTCTTCGACCTCTTTCTTCTTCTTGTTCAATAGCTCGTCAAGCTTTTTCTTTTCACGCAGCTTTACCTGCCTTTTTGCCTCTTCCTCCATGGAGAGGTCCTTCTCGGGGTCATCCTTGGAGGGTATGGAAGACTCCTCGCGATCACGTTCTTTCATGATCTGATCGAGCAGCATATCGAAAAGCCCCTTCTTCATCTTCTTATGAACAATCTTGATATACCAGCCTTGTCATCCTTTTCCTTAAGGGATTCGGATATGACGTCTCTATCTCGCAAAACTTCTATGACATGGTCTGCGCCCTCCTTTACCTCATCCAAGTGGGTTATGATAATGACGTTCTGGTATTTTGTTTTCAGGTATTCCAACATGACCATGATGCTGTCTCTCAGTTCAGGACCTAAGGTTCCGAAGCCTTCATCGATCATGATGATGGATGGCTGCACTATTGAGTTCTTGCTTATGTAGTTTAGAGCATCCTTTATGGCTATGCCGATGATGAAGTTCTGTGAGCCTGATCCGCTTGCAAGCGGAAGTGAATCCCACTTGGTGGATGAGTTGTAGAATAGCTCTGTCACGTTTCCTTTCGTGTCGATAGAGAACTCCATCTTGAAATTGACCACGGTCTGTAAGATGGAGTTGACCTTGTTGTTGACCAATGGCAATTTGGTCCTGATGACCATGGCTGGTATTCCTCCGCGCTCGACAGCCTGAAGGTAAATGGAGTAGAATTTGTACTTCTTATCACCGCTCTTCACCTCATTGAGCTTCTTTACTTTATCAGCAATGTTGCTACTGAGAACACGCATATCCGCCACTAACGAGGTGATCTGTGTTTGCTGCTTATGGATGGACACCTTGTAGGTGTTGATCATGTCCTGAACTGAGGCGATATCGGCTTCTGTTTTCTTGTTCTCGTTTTTGAGCAAAGTATTCGAATCGAACTTTGACTCCTTCTCCTGAAGCTTTACAAGCGCTTTTTGCTCGGAATCCAATAAGAGGGCGATCTTCTTAAGTTCGGCCTTCTTGATTTCGATGTTTTTGTTGACCTCGATGAACTCCTTGTTCTTCTTGAAGTTCTCCAGTTCCAGCTTCAATGAATCTATGACCTGCTTCTTGGATATTAGCGATACCTCGATGCTGGAAAGGTCTACCTTCTTTTTGGCAACAATGTTGTTGTATTCAACGACCTTGGAGTGCGCATCCACTGAGTCCCTGCACTCTTGAATGGAACTGTTGACCTGAGCGATCAAGCTGTCCATACGGGCAACACCAGCCGGGTCAGCCTTTTGTATGGGCTGTTTGCATGTTGGGCAGTTCTTGCCCAAGAATACAGTGCGCTGGTTCTGATGCTCGTTCAACTCCTTGTTTAGCGCCTCTATCCGTTGCGCCATCGCCTTGATGTCAACATTTGGCAGTTGGCGCTCTGGATTGCCTGTGATCCACTGCTTCAATTCGGCATAGGCGGTCTTTTCCTTGGCATATGATTCCCTGACCTTCTTGAGGTCGACTTCTATGACCGCCTCATCGCGCTTGGGGTCCACATCAAGGACCTTCATGGGATTCGTATCAAGAAAACCTTCCAATGCCGCCACAACGGAGGACATGGACGATATGGACTGCTGCTTCTTGCTGATGTCCTTGATGATATCCTCCTTGCTGGCGTAGTCTATCTCCTCTATTTTATGGATCTTGCGCGTCAATTCAATGACCCTCGCTTGCGCGTCATCCTGTTTCTTGGCCCATTTCTTGCGCTCTTCCTCAAGAGCATTGTACAATCTCTCCTTTTCAGCGGACTGATCTTGCAGTCCCTTTATCTCCAACTCTATGTCGAGAGACTCGCCAAGCAATTTCTGTTTGGCTCGTAGTTCATTGTACGGCTTTTTAACATACTCATGACGTTCTTTGTATGATTGCAAGTTCAGATAACGAGCTATCAAGTCATTTTTCTCTTGTTGCTCCAAACTGAGATATCCATCCTTCTCGTTCTGTGCATGGATGCTGACCTTGGTAAAGTCATCATAGGTACCAAGCGCATCGTTGATCATGTTCTTCACTTCCGTATTGTCGGCAGTGGTATTGTCTGACAAGGTGTTGCACCAGCGGAATTCAAGCTCTCCGCTTTCATTCCTTGTTTCTCTGTATACTTCGAATTTGGTCGGATAGCTGTTACTGGTTTTCCCTTTATGTACTTCTCGTGTAGTTCTGTATTTAACCCCGTCGATATCGTAGGTGTTGATGACATATCCCTTGTCAGAAGTGGTGTATATGTTGACCAGATACTTTGCATGGGCTCCTCCCATGATGTGCTGGAACATCCCCCAAACAACGGCTTTGAGGAGATTGGATTTACCACAGAAGTTCTCTCCGAACACTCCGGTTATCCCTTTGAGCTTGTCCCAATGGATCACAGTGGGTTCAACAGGGAACGAGAAGACATTGCTTATCTCGGTGGAGAGCAGGACATACCTCCTATTGCCTTTAGAAGTTCTTTTAATGTCTATTTCCCGTTCAAGTTCCATGGCGAACTCCATGAATTCCTCGCGCTCTCCGTCGTCATCAAGGTCGAACTCGTTCTCATCGAGGAACATGTTGAGCATCTTCTCGATATCCTCGGGGTCCATTTCATCCTGTTGGGACTCCTTTGAGGCTGTGGCCTCTTTTTCAAGTTCTCGGAACTCTACGTGAATGACCTCGCAGCCGTGCTTGTCCTTGACCAGTTGCTTGATCTGATTGAGTTTCTCTATTGAATAGCTTTCCTCAAAATCCTCATATACAATATAGACTCTGGTCTTCTTCTTGTTGCTGCTGAACTGAATGTTGTTTATGCGCTCTTCTATGTTCTCGCCACGAGTGATGGTCATCTTGTACCACCCATAATCATTGGGTATGTATCGACGCACATGGCTTACATTCTGGCCATCTATGGTCCATAGGTTATAGCCTTTGTTTATGGACTCTCCATATCCCTGCTGGATGAGTGATCCTACATAAGCTGCCGATGGAATTATTTTCTTGAGTCTAACCTTTGCCATCACTCAAACTCATATGTTTCTTCATCAGATCGTACAGAGATAATCGAATCTGCACGTTGCCAACCTTGCTGTATGAAGGTCTTTATCTTGTCTTCGTCCACCTCAATGAAGTGCTCTCTATCGAAGGTTTGGTATTCATGAATGTCCCCCATTAGAACAGCATCATACCCATCAAACATGCTGAGTTTAGCCAACCCATCCCCGGTGGCATCATAGCCGTTATCCATTTTGGATCCGTAAAGAGTACCATGCCAAATGGCAACATAGGTCTTCTTCGGGTCCTTTTCAGGTATCCTGACTATCCTGTTGTCCTTGCATGAGAAAATGCCATAAACAAGATCTGGTGATATGTCGAACAGGCCGCTATTGGGGTAGTAGTATATTGCTTTGCGAGAGAAGTCGACCTGCTCCTTATTGTCCTCGGTGACCATGACCGCCTTATCCTCCTTGTTCAGCCTTTCCGCTATCCTGAATATAGGAGACAAGGCATCGCCCTGCTCCATTTGCCTGAGATTAAGATCATGATTCCCAAGTATGACATCCGTTGGGGCGATGTCAGCCAGATCGAACATGAACTTGGACACAAGCTCGATCGACAACGGAGAGAGTTTCACTTTGTCATGAAAGATGTCTCCGGCAACAACGATCCGGGCAGGATTCTGTGAAATAAGGTCATCGCAGGTTCTTTTGAACACCGTTTCGAATTCTTCATGACGCTTGCCATAACGAACCTGAATATCAGCAAGTTGTGCAATCCGCATGCTCATGGTAAGGAATTCAAATATAAGGAAATACCATGACTCCCTTTAGGCTTTTTCCTGAGCCTCTTCCTGCTCCATGATGTTCAGGATGTGGCACACTCCCACCACGTAGGCATCCACCATATCGAAGTTCTCATCAAGCAGTTTGCGACTTTTCGGGCCATATAGCCAGTTGATCTGAGGCTCCAGCGCAACTACTCTTTTCCAAACCTCCTGTTTGGCGGTCGTTTCATTGGACTTCGGCATATTCGGGAAAACAGTGCCCCTTGCATGGTTCACATTGTAGTGTACTGGCTTTACGCCGAAGATCCTGAAGCACCGATCGCTGATTATACCATTGAAGAAGTTCAACAGGCCTATGGTCGCCGCAGAACTGTGTTTTCCTTGTATTCTCAATAGAGGTTCTTCTATGGCCACATACTGGACTTCGAGAATTGTGCCGTTCTCCAATTCCATACGCCTCATTCCGGCAACCTTCTTTTCGAACAGTTCAGCCTTTTCAAACAGGTCCTGCTCCTTATTGGAGCCGAACTTGATGTGGTCCATTTTGTGGAGTATGCCGTCAGAATCGAATAGGCATATGCCTATTACGGAGGTGGATACGTCCAAAGCTAGGGTGGTCTTGTTTATCATTTACCTAAGAAATATAGGCAAATCTAATCACAAAGCCAACAGCAGCCGCAAGGATTAAACGTCGATCTGCAATGAGAAGGTCATCACTCCGGTATAACCCTTTTCTTTCGGTCTGTCCAATTTGGCAATGGCTATCAACTCATCATTCCTATTGTACAATCCGATCTCGGTGACATAAGTGGTTGTGAAGTTGTTCCCACCCAATTGATATTCATCAAGGTTCGCCTCGAAATCCCATGTTGGATTGTTCGAGAAGTAGAACTCGTTCGGCAAGGCCGTTGTCACAACAGTGGTTTTGTATTCAACCTCTATGTCGTAGAAGGAAATGCCGCTATTGGCAGAGAAGCCTATATTGGTCGTATCACCTCCCGTATTGGTCGTGATCGTATCGCGTACCAAGAGTCCATTTGACCAAGTGACACCCGTGGTCAAATAGGGATGCGTTATGACAACGAATCCTTTATCAAGGGCAACGAAACCAACTGGTATGTCGTAGTTGTAGCCTTGGTTCGTATTGGTGGGATATGCCTGTGATATGTTGACAGCCTTCTTTACACTTGACCAAGAGCGCTGATCTGTATTGATGTCGCTGGTTTGCAGATTCTGATAACTTACAGCGGCAGGACGATTAAGATATGTCGCAGCAGACCATGATGTAATGGTAGCTCTGCTGTTAGCTCCTCCATCGGTGGTGCCTGTATAGGGTCTGTTTATTGCATCAGAAAAGAGAAAGGCGATGTTCTTTCCAAGAAGAATGTTGTTTTCTGATTTTGAAAGAACATTATAGGTTGATGATACACAAGTTACTCTGGTGTTACCGCTAGGAACGGTTACAACGATAGAGCGACCATCTATCATTTCGTTATAGTGGTCTGGGTGTATTACCCCAAGCAGAAAGGTGTTCGTATTCAAGTGCTGCAACTCAGGATATGCCAAGGAAAGGGTTGATGCACTTGAAAATGCATCTGATTCAAATGGCAAATTGAAAGACGACGTGTAATTGGTCTCCCATGCAGTAAGGTCTGTCCTGTCAACCAAGGTCCACAGAAAGTCTGTATAGGTTGCTGAGGCTATGGTTACAGGCGTTAGGGTCTCCTTTCTTGTTGAGATAACGCTTTGTACGTTCTTATGGAAGTTGCTTGGCATCTTATCTTACCTGATTATTGTTTTCCGTAATACCTCCTCCATTATTCGTGTTCGGGCTGAAAGTGGCATCAGAATTAGTGAACGTGTTCGTTGGGATACCTCCGGTGTTTCCTCCGGAGCCAACATTGGCTCCTCTATAGTTGAATCTCACTTCAAAACTAACAGCCTTGTTCACTCTTGATGTTTGTTGCCCATATGCAGTAAAGCTGAGTTTTCTGTATCGAATTACGCCAGATGTGGACGGTGTTCTTCCGTTGTCAATCCACTTATTGAGCGCAGTGATGTATGCTGGTGGTACACGCTGGATGAAGTCTTTGTATCCATCATCATACGTGTTGTTCTTTTGACAGAATGTGACATACATTGTTCTATTAACGGTGGGGCTTGTACTGGATGTATTTGGATAGTGTATCTTCAAGAAAAAAGACCCTTCGCCCGTTTCATTTGTCAATGGTATAACGGCTTTGTTTCCAGTTCTTAGCCAAGTGACCTGAACTCCTTGTGCATATGGACCAAAGACACGGAACGGTTCGTTAATAACACTGCCATTGGTGTTATTGACCGTTCCAAACTGGACTTTCTTGTTCAGGATGCTGGATGGTTGAGGATTTGTTGCCATTATCTACCTGCTGTTGATTCGTTAAATCCAGTGTTCTTAAAGGTGTTGCCATTGTTGTTGTTTGGACGTCCTACAACAACACCGCCTGTTCCTCCTGCGTTTCTGTCCACGTTGGGAGCATCTGTTATTAACCCACCACCGCCTGCTGGCTGAGTTCCATCAACTCCAACAGGGATATCATTGCTTCCGATGTTGACATCAACGTTAATAAGGTTCCCATTGGCATCGGTAGTATAGTCTATGTCTTCAGTAATGACACTATCAAAGTTCTGATAGAAAAGCAGGTTTCTTTGTTCGTAATCAAGTGCTGTTTTCAAGCAGCTATCATACTTTCCGCTAATGTCGGGAACCCATCCTTCTGGAAGGACTTGGCTTGTTTCATAGTTAACATCGGGATCGCCAAGGGTGAACGTCTCAATTTTGAACAGATCTTGACCAAGGCTATTGAAGCGAATATTGTCCCTGTTGAACAGATACTCCCTTCCCTTGCTGGTCAAGTATGCCCTTGCATATATTGTGGCTGCTGAAGCGAGATAACCCATGGATTTCTTTAGTAGTAAATAGTAACGCTGTCAAAAATCCATTTCCAATTGTAGAGTCAGGAAAGTGGAATCATTTTTCTTGATGGGATTCGTCGGCTTCCCAACGGCAACAAGCCTATTCTGGTCATCCAGTACCCCTATTTCTGTGATGTAAACGCTCTCGTCAACGTCCGGATTGAAAGTCAGATTTTCTGATTCATTGTGCTGCTCATTGGTCGCCTGAAGTGATATGACGGTTTTGTAAGTGGTCTTCATGGTAGCAACCTTTATGTTGCCAAAAAAGAACGCCTCATTGCCAATGTTCATGTCAATCGTATTCCCAGAAAGCCTGTAGTCGATATTGTTGTCATTGAAAAATGAAGACCTTGAATATGTGAATCCAGTTTCCAAGTCGCTTGCATCGACTACGAACTCATGCGTTATGGCATAGGAAGGATTTATGGTCGCTGCCCCATCTTCACCACCTTCATAATATCCTCCACCAATGAGCAATTTCCAGCCATCAGAACCAACATTGTCAACGCCAGTATCATCGTCCGTATTGATTTCCTTCATCAGGATGTGCATGGTATTGGCATTCCATCCCGTTCCTGAATATGCGGTCATTCCCACTGAATCGCGCATGTATGGGAACGCACGGGCGGGGAATGTGGCAGACAGATAGGGGGAATAACCATCATCATCTGTGCTTCCGGTTATTTTCTGTATGTAACTGCACGGATAGAAGTTCTTGTATCCGAATGCGCTTGAAGATCCAAAACCGGAATCCAGAAAGACCCCATATGTGACATAGTATGTCTTATCCGCCTGCAAACACCCTGCGACATCATTGATTGTCAATCCGGTTCTTGGGGTGGGTCTGGGGGAAAGATTCAGAGGGGGCAATGTCCAGTTGCGATTGCTCTTGTAAGTCAAGGCCGTCAATAGTTCAGGGTCTGTGATGACCGCGAGCTTCAGCTTTTGGTAAACTCTACCCACCACCCAAGCGTCTGATGATTCGTCATCTTTTAGAAGGGTATAGGTGGTTTGCGATGCTTCATCAAAAAATACATCACTGCCTCTATCCAAGAATCGATGACCGCCATGTTCTCCTTCTCCGGGGTTTGACGGATGTCTATGCCAAAGCAGGTGCGGTAAGTCCATTTCAAAGCTTCCCGGCACAAACTGCTCTTGATAGGTATTTCCAGTGTATTCGTTCGTAAAGTGTATGAATCCGATTTGTCGATAATGGTTATCGAAGCCGAAGAAGTGCTTTTGACCATTATAGTCGGTCGACCCATAGGCCGTATAGCCGCTTACTCCAAGTTCAGTACCTATCTCTGAGCTTGTACGAACAATGTTCATGTTCCAAACCTTGCAATCTACTGTTATTGCGGAACCATACCATTGTCTTATCCCGTTCCAAGGGTAAAAGTGTATTTGTGAAGATGGGTTGTTGACTGCGGCGGAGAAATCTGGGAACTCTCTGTCTGCTGTGAGGCTGCTCGTATCTCCTGTGACTCTGTACCACAGCGCCGCAAATGGGGCATCAGAGGTTATGTTGGCAGATCCGTTGACGGCTGGATTGCTGAACACAACAAAAGCCAGCGTACCTTCAGGAGGGGAGTAGGAAGAGCTTGTTAGCGTAACGACATTAGTACCATCAAAATTCGTTGCATTGGTGTTGGCTACCCCAAGCCTGAACTCAGAACTGATCATCAGGTCCCTTACGCTGGGAATTGTTCCACCCGTAGCTATTGCTTGCGTACGAGCGGAATAAAACCCTCTGGATTGACAATCGGCGGTTACGACAAATGTGCCACTGAACAAGTTTGATGATATATCTATTGCAGGGGTGCCATCGAAATTGGTGGGTGGCAATCTTGGTTGATCATCTTTTGGAGCCATTACCCTGTTGAAAAACAGGTCGTTCAGACCGCTTCTGTCTATGTTGTAATCGATTTCCCTGTCGGAATACACCACCTTTTTGTAAGCAAGCTTGCCTTCTGACAGCAAACGCCTACCCGTGTCAGTCAGCTTGACATTGATGAATGTTGTATTGGGATATTGAAGAAGAAAGGACATAAGGTCCAGTTTGTAGTAAATACTTCGATCAAGAATTTACGTTGTAGCTGGACCAAAACAAACAAGTATCGCCACTTGGTTCTAAAACCTTTGTAATCGTTATTTATGTGAAACACCAACGGTAATGCCTTTTGGCCAACCAAGCTCCGCGAACACATTGTCATTGAGATTCCGACCGGGGGAAGATCTTAGGAATTTCCCCACCGCATCTCAGTCCGTGTTCACGCATGGCAACTACCGCATGGAGCGCGATTTCAGCGACAACCTCCTTAGCGCCTATACGAACAGCCTGAAGTTCGATGGCTATGAAAGCATAGATAGCATGAACATGACGGGTATCACCGATGCGGATACCACATTTGTTCATGCAAGGGAATTGAAGCTTGTTGACAGAGAGGCTTCAAGCTACGTTTACTTTGGATCCATGAGAATGGAGACGCTGGTTGCGATGAATAACATCATCGACAACTGGCCATATGCGGTTTTGGCGCAGAACTTTGGTCAAAGCGGCATTACGATATACAGCTATACAGCAATAACTGCTTCTGCTTCAGGAATAGGTAAGGACATTTCACAATTCAGGGTTCCATATTCTGCCATTACCAATATGGGAGGTGTGGTCCTGAACTCTGGATCGACCAGACAGGGAAGGAGCCTTTTGCTGGATACTGATGATTTTGTTGTTCAGCTAAGCGGAAGCGCTGTACAGCATTCCATTGTCAGCTATACGTTCTCTTCGGGGGAATATCTTGAATTCCAAGTGTTGGATAGCCTGCTTAGCAGCGCCACGTCATCTTCAACAGTAAATCTGTACATCAGGCCGAATGACAAGGTGGTTGAAAACTTCAAGTCATCCTTGTCCCCTCTTGAGTATCACATTCTCTATAGAGGCAACTGGCTGATGCCAAACCCATATTTTGACGATGGAACAACGATCCCGGTATCGTTTACTTGGCCAAAGTTGATCGATGGATTCAATCCGGACATAACAGGAGATGATTTTGAATCATATCGAAATGAGCTTTTAGAGTTCACGGAGAAAATGGACATTGAGAAGACCGATGTCCTTATGAGGTCTGTAATACCTGAGAACTATCTGGAGCTTGATTCAGAACAGGAGATCTATAGGAACATCGTTCAGGCATACGCCCATCAATTCGACATCATAAAGAGATATGTTGATGGACTTGCATTCGGACATACGATAACGTATGACCAGAAGAACAATGTTCCTGACAAGTTCTTGTTCAAGCTTACACAGCTTCTTGGCCTGAAATTGCCGAACGGGTTCAATGAAATGGACTTCTTCAACTATCTGGCTAGCGATACCCATGATGAAGAGACCACAATACAGGAGTACAACATAGAGATATGGAGAAGAATATTGGTGAACATCGTGTGGCTGTTCAAGAAGAAGGGCACTCGCGATGCGCTGATGTTCATATTCAGGCTTATCGGTGCGCCAGACTGCTTGATAAGGCTTAACGAGTTTGTCGCGGACGTTCAAAGAACGATAGATGCTGATGTCGTATATGATGAGTTCAGTGCTCAAACCGCACAATCGACATTCAAAATAACCGCTGACGGGTTCATCAACTATGATGCTAGCGTATACAGATTCCAAGAAGGCGGGAAAGGAAGAGGGAATGGCGTTAAATATCTGGACCAATGGAGGCCGGAGTTCGATCCAGTATTAAGGGTTGATAACATAAAGACATATACAGGCGATAGCGTACAGTTCATAACAAATGATGTGGTGAACACAAAGTATCTTGATTGTGCATTGGATCCTGCGCAGTCAATTGAATGTGATGTGTTCAGCTACTATCAACTAAGTGGAACATGCTGGGTTTGGGGTTCCGAATTGCCATTCCAATTCGAGAACATGAACGTTCCATTCGAATATGCCCTAGAAGACTGCGATCTGGTGAATCCGGAATCCATAACGGGCATGACGTTGGCAGAATATGTCGATTTCGTATACAGGTCGAATGTTGATGTGCCGACCAGAAAAACCGGAACAGGAGACCATACGGCGTTCCACTACAGGCAGCTAAGGAACATCTACATGCACTATTATCTCATGAGTGAGCCGGAATCGAATCACTTGAACATGAGAAAGCTGGAAGGGTTCCTACAGCTTATAGAGTTGAACTTCTTTGCCTATTCAGAGCAGTTCATACCTGCTACTTCGATATTAAAAACGCAAGGAACAGTATACAGAAACACCGTTTACAATAGGCAGAAATTCGTATACAAGTATGGCATCAATGCAGGCAGTGAGTTCCAAACAGAGGTTCCACAGTCCCCTGCACAAAGCGGGATAACAGCTACCATAACTGGCGTTCTGGACACAATGCCAGCATCAGAAATAGTGCCCGTAACGATAACTGGCGTATTGGACAATGAGTTGATCACGACAATAACGCCTATTTCCATAACCATGCAGGTCATAACCGAACTGTCTGACAACGTAGATGCATTCAGGATCGAAGGCGACATAAGCCCGACAGATGAGGTAACGGAATACGTTGAGTTTGTCGAGGAATTGGTGGTTGCATGACCATCAGGACAGCCAAAGCCGACAAGAGTTCATAACAAGGCCAATGAACCTTGTTAAATGCCTTGCGAAATATCGTCGAAGCTCTGGTTGAGATTGATGTCCTTGATCTCTTGTCTGATGTCTAGGTTTCCGTTGTTGAACGTACTCTTTCTGGTCAGGAGCAAGTATTGCTTGTACAGATTTCCTTGGTCA
>ERZ724522.486-NODE-486-length-25366-cov-29.149856_pt1 | contig 25366 bp, 34 predicted proteins | sample MGYA00376055_ERZ724522 | MGnify/ENA primary metagenome ERZ724522 (study PRJEB28724, sample SAMN07190884) | wastewater metagenome | isolation source: effluent of sewage treatment plant in Hong Hong | place: Hong Kong | collected 2016-03-17 ...
GGATGTTTGCTGCTAACCCCTCGCCGTCAATTTTTTATTTTTGCAAAATATGCTACCCTTGTCGCATGACTAAAAGATCATTTATAAGAGTCTCAATCTAATGACACTCCGCTCAGAAGGTTTTGCGCGACTGGATGCTTTGATTGCCGAGCATAGCGAATCGTGGCTGTTATCCGCATTTGTCTCCCGGATATCGGAGGGGGAATCGCCACAGACGGTAGCTACCGGATTGGGGTTGCCGTGGTTTGTGATGAGATCGTGGTTGGAGGACTCAGCCGATAGGATGAGTCAGTGGGAGTTGGGGAAGCGGTGTTTTGCTGATGGATTGATTTGGGAGAGTTTGTCTGCGGCGCGTGATGCTGATAGTGAGACTGTGGCGGTAGCGCGATTGCAGGCGGATCATTTCAGTAAGATGGCTGGTCGGTTATCGCGTGATGAGTGGGGAGATAAACAGCATGTTGAGATTAAGACGACGCATACGGTGGATATTCGAGGGTTGCTGGAGGCAAGGGAGGCGAGACTGATGGGTATTGGATCACCGGATACGACGCTGGCGCAAAGCGCGGCGCATTTACCTGTTACGGTGGTGCAGGCGGATTACGCGGACGGTGTGATATGAGTATGACTGAATCGCAGGCAGCGATATTAACGAGGATGTTGGGTGAGGATTTTTACTTCAGCCCGTATAAATTTGCTATTTGGGCATATGCGTGGGGAGAGGGAGATTTAAGGTCATTTGATGGGCCTCGGAAGTGGCAGCGGGAGGTTATGGAGGATATTGAGTCGTATCTTCGTAATGAGATACACAATAAACGCTCCGGAAAAGACATCGGGGATTTTTACCGCCATTCAATCGCATCCGGACGAGGCCCAGGTAAATCGGCGCTGGTTGGGATGTTGGCGCATTGGTTTATGAGTACGCGGATTGGCGGATCAGTGTGGGTCGCGGCAAACGGGGAGCCGCAGTTGCGGACGAAGACGTTTCCTGAGATCAGCAAGTGGGTGGCAAGGGGGATTAACAGCGAGTTCTTCGACACGAATGCGATGTCGATACAGCCGGCGACATGGTTTCGGAATTACATTGAATCACCGGAAGGGTTAAATCGCTCGACTCGGTATTACTACATTTCTGGGCAGCTTTGGAGTGAGGAATCTCCTGACGCATTTGCTGGCGCACATAACTTCGATGGAGAGTTCAGTATATTCGACGAAGCATCAGGTATTCCTGATCCGATATGGGGTGTGCAGAACGGGGTATTTACCGAGAATATCGTGGATAGGTTTTGGTTGGCATTTAGTAACCCCCGGAAGAACAGCGGGGCATTTTTTGAGTGCTTCAATAAAAACCGGGATTTATGGCGCAATACGCAGATTGATTCTCGAACGGTGGAGGGGGTCAGTCAGCAGACCTACCTTAATATCATCTCAGAGTACGGTGAGGATAGCGACGAGGCCAGGGTTGAGGTCTATGGACAGTTCCCGAACGTGGGGGATGAACAGTTCATTGGACAGACGGTGGTGGATGAGGCGATCAGACGGGCGAGATATGATGACCCGGATGCGCCGGTGATCCTGGGGGTCGATGTGGCACGGTTTGGAAACGACAGTACCGTGCTGGCGGTGAGGAAGGGGCGTGACTTGTCGGCGGTGATTCGCTACTCGAAACTGGACACGATGGAGGTTGTGGGGCGGGTGATTGAGGCGATTGATCGGTTCAAGCCCGACTTGACTGTTGTGGATGAGGGCGGGTTGGGGGCCGGGGTGATCGACAGGCTTGCCGAGCAGCGGTACAAGGTCAGGGGTGTCAATTTTGGCACTCGGGCAGACAGTCAGGCGTATTTGAACAAGAGAGCCGAGATGTGGGGCGCGATGAAGGAGTGGTTGAAGACGGCGAGTATTGGTGATGTTGGGAGTATGAAGCGCCAGAACGACCAGAGATTGAAGGATGACCTATGCGGCCCCCAGTACAAGCTGAACAGTTTGGGTGCTATTGTGCTGGAGTCTAAGGATGCGATGAAGAAGCGCGGGATGGCGTCACCGGACGTTGCGGACGCTATTGCGGTAACATTCGCGTATCCTGTATCATACCGAGCCAGAGTTCGCAACAGTCGTGAAGATACGGTATCCTACCGGATGAAACGGTACGGCGCATCGCAGGGCAACGGTTCGTGGATGAATTGATCGGGTTAAAGGAGATAGATCATGGGATGCAAGGGCAAAGGGCGCAAGCCGCCGAAGAAGTGAATATCTCGTCTGACAAGGACTTACTATGGCTACAATGAACCCCGTCACGGACGAATACAAAGAGGAAGAGGACGAGAAGAAGTCCGATCCGCTCCATGAAGTCCTTGAGCAGTACAAGATTGCCGACGAGTATTGGTCGGAAGATCGAAGGATGGCGCTTGAGGACATCAAGTTCCGCAACGGGGAACAGTGGTATCCCGAAGACCTACAGTTACGCAAGAACCGCCCATGCCTGACTGTTGATAAGCTGAACCAGTACATTCGCCAGATCGTCAATGACGGTCGGCAGAATCGGGCGGCGATCAAGGTCAGACCTGTCGATTCCGGCGCAGATGTCGCCACGGCGAACGTGTTTTCCGGGATCATCAAACACATCGAAGAGCGCAGCCACGCCGATGCCGCCTACGATACGGCACTTGATTCGGCAGCTACAGGCGGCGCGGGGTATTTCCGTGTTCTGACCGAGTATGCGAACGATGACACGTTCGACCAGGAAATCTGCATCAAGCGGATTCGCAATCCCATGTCGGTGATGATTGATCCGGCAAGTGAGGAAGCGGACGCCAGCGACATGAAGTTCTGCTTCATTGTCGAACAGATGGACAAGGATGATTTTGAGAAGAAGTACCCGAATCACAAACCGGAAGACTTCAAGACAAACGACAAATATACCGATTGGTATGGTGAGACTGTCCGAATCGCTGAATACTGGTGTGTCAAGGAAGAATCTCGCACCTTGTTCCAGATGCAGGACGGCACGGTAATTTCACGCGCTCGTCTTGACGAACTGAAGGACGCCGGGATCGAAGTCGATTCGCTGATCCGCGCCGAGCGGAACATCCCCAAGAGGACGGTGTATCGCGGTGTCTGCTGCGGTGCTGACTGGATTGAGCCGCTGAAAGAGTGGCCCGGAAAGTACATCCCCGTGTTGGTCGTATGGGGCAACGAGATCGACGTAGAAGGCAAGGTGACGCACAGCGGCATTATTCGCCCCGCCAAGGATGCCCAACGTCTCTATAACTATAGTCGTAGTGCGTTTGCGGAGCGTGTGGCGCTGACCCCGAAAGCACCGTGGGTTGCTGCTGAAGGGCAGGTTGAAGACTACGAGGACGAGTGGAAGACGGCGAATACCGAGAACTACTCTGTTTTGCGCTATACCCCAACCAGCTTGAACGGTCAGCCGGTGCCTCCACCGCAGCGTCAGTCTGCCAGCGACATCCCCTCGGGATTCTCGCAGGACATGCAGATCAGTGAGCATGATATTCAAGGCGCTATCGGAATGTATAACGCTTCGCTTGGTGCGCCGTCCAACGAGCGCAGCGGCAAGGCGATCATGGCTCGCCAACGCGAGGGCGATACCGGCACGTTCCACTACCACGACAACCTGAACCGTGCTATTCGTCAGTGCGGCAGGATTCTGGTCGATCTGATCCCCAAGATTTACGACAGCAACCGCGTCATTCGGATTCTCGGGTACGACGGCAAGAGTGACGATGTGTCGATTGACCCGAACCTGCCAACGGCAAGCCAGATGAACGGGGTCAAGACGATCTACAACCTCGGCGTCGGACGCTACGATGTAACCATCAGCACCGGACCTAGCTACAACACCTTGCGTCAGGAAGCCGGTGAGAGCATGACGCGAGTGCTTGAAGCAAACCCGAACATGTGGCCGATTATCGGTGATCTGGCGATCAAGAACATGGATTGGCCTGGTGCAGAGGAAATCTCTGACAGGTTGAAACTCACGTTGCCGCCAGAGATCCGGCAGGCAGAGGAAGATAAGAAGGCGGGGAACATGCCTCCCGAAGTCGCTCAGATCAAGTCGCAGATGGAACAGGTTGTGCAGCAGAAAGACGAACTGCTCAATGCGGCTGCGGACAAGATCGAAGAACTCCAGAAAGAGATGGAAAGTCTCAAGACTGCCTATGACCTCAAGGCGGCTGAGATACAGATCAAGGCACAGGAAGCCGAGATCAGCCAGTTCGAGGCTGAAACGGCGCGTATTGTGGCTATTGGTAATGCTAACGCCACCGAACCCGTGCAACGGGACACCACCGAACTCGACATGCTCAAGTTGGAGTATGAGAACGAGTGGAAGCGTCTGGAAGCCGAAACGAAGATTCTTGTAGCGAAGATTGCGGCTGAAGCAAAGAATCGGGATTCAGAGATAGCTGCCGAGACGAAACAGGCAGAAATGATCTATAGCGCGGTTCAGTCTGATAAAGACGCAGACCACGAAATGACTATGGGGGCAATGAAGTCTGAGCAGGAAAGCCAACGTCAAGCTGATTGACGGGATCATTAATGGAGCAAAACATGGAAATCGTACAGGAGCCAGTCGTAGAGATGAACGAACCCGCGCAGGATCGGGTATCGAACCCAACCAATCCGATCTTCGATCCGAAACCCGAACCAATCGGGGAACAGAAGAAAGAAGAGCCAAAGGCCGAAGAACCAAAACCGGAAGAGCCGAAGGAAGATGCTGTACCTAAAGGCGTACAGAAGCGGATCGACAGGGCGGTACGACAAAAGTACGAAGCGGAAGCCAGAGCCAAGATGCTTGAAGAGCGTCTTGAGAAACTTGAGCGAATGGGGCAAACCCAACCGCAACAACAACATGCCATACAAAATGATCGTCCGACTATTGACAAGTTTGACAATTTCGATGATTATGTGGCTGCGACGGCTGAATGGATAGCCGACCAAAAGATTCAAAAGACGCTGACTGAACGCGAAAAGCAACAGGCAGCGGAACGCGAGGCAGCGGAGCGCACAAAGACCGTTGAGAGTTGGAACAAGCGTTTAGCGCAAGCTACGGCAGAGATGCCGGATTTCGAGGACGTTGTGGCATCCTCGGACGTTCCCATGACGCCACCGATGCAGCAGGCAATAATGGAAAGCGACATTGGGCCGAAACTGGCGTATTACCTTGCCAGTCACCCAGACGAAGCATCCGCTATTGCAGTAATGGCACCGATTGGAGCCATCCGCGCATTGGGTCGACTCGAAGAACGCCTCGCGTCACAAAAACCGAATATTAAGCCGACAAGTGCACCGGAGCCTATCAAGCCGGTTGGAACTCGCGCCGCAGTCACCAAAGACCCCGGCAAGATGTCCGACGCTGAATACGCCAAGTGGCGCAAGTCGGGACGAGCAGCATAACCAGTCATTAGGAGATTCACATGGCTAATACCCTGAAGTTTATCGACATGGTGGCGCGAGAGGCTCTTGCCATCGCCCACGAAAAGGCGTCGTTCATCGGCACCACCGACCTGCAATACGACGATTCGTATGCCAAGAGCGGTGCCAAGATCGGCCAAACCCTCCGCGTTCGCAACCCGAACAAATACACCCGCCGTCAGGGTTCCCGCGTCATGGACGTTCAGGATCAGAACGAATCCACGCAGAACATCACGATGGCTACGCAGGACGGCGTGGATATGCGTTTCAATTCTGCCGAACTGACCCTCGACACGGATAGCCCGAGCGATGTCGCCGCGTTCAGCAAGCGGTATATCGAACCGGCGATGGCGGTTCTGGTGTCCGGTATTGAAAGCGATTACCTCGCTTACGCGACCAAGGCCACCTACAACCTCGCTGGCACCGCTGGTACTGCTCTGACCGACCTGACCGCCCCCGGTCTGGCCCGTGCCAAGCTGAACCAGAACCTCGCCCCCAAGGATGGCAACCGCTTCGTGCAACTCGACTCCGTTACCTCTGCTTCGATGGTCAATGGTCTGAAGGGTCTGTTCCAGGACTCCGCTCAGATCAAGGAGCAGTATCGTGAGGGCATGTTGGGTCGCACCGCGATGGCTGACTGGTACGAGAACGAGCGTGTTTGGACGCTGACCAACGGCGCTGACGTTGCCGGTACGCTGGACACCTACACGGTTGTCGAAGGCGATACCGACCTGACCGTTACGGGTTTCTCGGCTGCTCCTGCGGTCGGCGCGGTATTCACCCTTGCCGGTGTCTATGCTGTCCATCCCGAAACCAAGGCGACTCTGAGTCACCTTCAGCAGTTCGTGGTGACTTCGGCAACGACCACGGTCATCAACTGTAGCCCTGCGATCTACTCGTCCGCTTCGGGTGCTTCGCAGAACGTGTCGGCTCTGCCTTCCACGACTGCCGCAGTGACGTTTGTTGGTGCTGTTTCGACCAGCTACGTTCAGCCGCTGATGTACCACAAGGAAGCGTTCCAGTTCGTTACGGCTGATCTCCCACTGATGGATGACGCGCACAAGTGTTCGCGTCGCACTCAGGATGGTCTGTCGCTGCGTGTCTGGATGGCGTCGGACATTCGCAACGATGAACTCCTGATGCGTCTGGACATCCTCTACGGTATGGCTGCTCTGCGTCCCGAGTGGGCTTGCCGCATGATCGGCGCGGCGGGTGCCTAAACCATAGGGGGCGGGTAACACCGCCCCCATTCATCATTCTAGGAGAACGACATGGCTTCATACGAACAGGTAACTTACAATAGCCCCGATGGTGCACAAATCGGGAAGTCCTCGACTGAGAAAGTCGGGTTTTACGGTGCTGTCCCGGTAGTTCAGCGTCCGTATTCTTCGGCTGTTCATGCGACCTCGGCTCTGGCCTCTTCCTCGGACTTCGGCGCTACGCAACTCGCTGCTGTTCAGGAAATCCAGAAGACTCTGATTGGTCTTGGCGTCTGGGCAACTGCCTAATGTGACTAAGGGGGAGGCTACGGCTTCCCCCTGACCTATATGGCACATACTGTTATTTCAAAGCCGTTGGACGGGATATGGCAACCCGATCCTCCGGGCAAGAAAGTCGTATTCTGCATCCCCACCATCACTCGGCCATATCAGGTCTGTCTTGACAGTCTTGAAGCCTCCATCCCTCTGATTCACGAAGCAGGATGGGAGGAAGGCAGTGTATGGCGTATCGGATGCCCGTACATCTCCGCATCTCGTTCCCTGATGCTACGTCAGGCGCTTGACGCCAAGGCTGATGTGATTGTGTTCATTGACCACGATCTGTCATGGCGTCCGCAGGATCTGCTGCGCCTGATCGAAACCGAGGGGGATGTGGTTTCTGGCACCTATCGGTTCAAGAAAGAACCGGAAGAGTACATGGGGCGTTTGATCCCAGACATCGACGGTACGCCAATCGTCAGGGAAGATGGATGTATCAAGGCATTCTGCATCCCTGCCGGATTCCTGAAGATCACCCGAAACGCTGTCAATAAGTTCATCGAGGCGTATCCTGAACTGTGCTACGGCGAGAAGTGCAATCCGCACGTCGACCTGTTCAATCACGGGGCGCATAAGGGCGTCTGGTACGGCGAGGACTATGCTTTCTCTCGCAACTGGATAGACATTGGCGGGGAGATTTGGATTATCCCCGATCTGCACTTGGATCATCACACGACCACCGAATCTTATCGTGGAAACTTCCATGAGTTCCTGCTGCGGCAACCAGGTGGTTCCAAAGCTGAAAAAGGAGAATGACCATGCCGATGATGGCGCATAGCAAGCACGGGTTCAAATCTGCCAATTCCGGGGAAGTGCCGGAACTCATTACCGCAGGGTGGGTTGTCTGCGACGATATTATGAAGTTCAAGCGCGAGGTCATGGGCATTGGGAAACCTGTTGAGCCGGTCAAGGTAGTTGAAGTTGAAGAAAAACCTGCTACAATTGAGGTACAGCCCAAACGCCGTGCTGGACGCCCTCGCAAAGAGGTTCCATCAGTTCTGAATGATCTGAATGATCTGAATGATGGAGAAGTTTGATGGCAACAGCGCAGACGATTATCGACCGAGCATTGCGGCTGATCGGAGCTATCGCTTCCGGCGAATCTCCGACTACGGCTGAATCAAACGATGGTCTGACTGCGCTCAATGCCATGATTTCGTCATGGCAGACTGAGAAACTTTACGTCTATGCCTTTGTGGATACGGCATTCACGTTGGTCGCCACAGATGCATCCTACACGGTAGGGCCGTCTGGAAACTTCAACCTTACTCCGCGTCCACCGAAGATCGAGAACTGCTACGTCCGCGCAAGCAACATCGACTACCCTGTTGAGTTGATCGACAAGGACAAGTGGCTGTCGATTCCGGACAAGACTTCTGATTCTGACATTCCGATCTATGCTTACTACGAGCCGACGCTGACCACCGGAACGCTTCAACTCTGGCCTGTCCCGAATGCAGCGTACAGCTTGCACATCGTCACATGGACTACGCTTGCGGAACTGGCGGCGCTTTCGACCACTATCACTCTACCGCAAGGATATGAACGTGCTCTGGCGTACAACTTGGCAATCGAAGTTGCCCCCGAATACGAAAAGGAACCATCGGCTTCGGTTCAGTCGATTGCGATGGATTCCAAGGCGGCGATCAAACGAGTCAATAACCGAGAGATGCTGATGAACAGCGAACTCGGATACCTGATCGGTGGACAGCGATCTAACATCTTCTCTGGTGGGATGATTGCGTGAGACTCCCTCTTACTTCCGATATAGAGTCGCGTGACGGCATCAGTAACCGTGATGAGCGCCTGACGAACACTCTATTGGAAAAAGACGAGGGTGTTAATTACGCGGTAGTGCGCCCTGCGCTGGAAACCGTTGCGACTGCATCCGGTAACGGAAACGGAGTTGTGGATTTTTTTGGAACGCTGATTTCTGTCTATGGCTCGACTGTTGGGTTTGGCACTACGCCGACCACTATTGGCACAGTCGGCAGTGGCGCAACTGATTTCGCGCAGAGTCCGCTATGAGACTGCCTGTTGTTCCAGAATTGAGTACCAAAGATGGAGTCAGCAACAAGAATGCTCGTCTGACGAACTGTTTGAAAGAGTCGAAGCAAGGTGGTAACAAGGCAGTCGTTCGTCCCGGACTTGAACTGTCAGACACTTATTCTGGACTTGGTAACGGATTGATAGTGTTTGATGGGCGCTTGCTGGTTGTCTATGACGATACAGTCACCGATGTAGTAGAAGACAGTTTCCCTTGGCCGCTTGATTCGTCAGATTGGTCGGCAGGGACAACTTATACTTTTGGGGATGCTGTCTGGTACAACGGAGAAATGTGGTTCTCTGCGGCCAGTGGCAATGTTGGAAACACGCCCGGAACTGGAACATCGTGGAGAAGGTCTTACGAAATTCCGGCATGGGACTCTGGGACTACTTACACAACAGGTTCGCCGGTCAGTTATGGTGGAGTCACATACTATTATTGGGGGTCATCTGGCTCAAACCAATCTCCCGGTAGTAATCCTACGCTGTGGAGAATTGTTGCTCCGAATTTAAATTTAACAATGGGGGCAGTTACTTATTCTCCAGCGATTAGTCTTGTGTCACCAACAACCCAAACAGCGAGTTGGACAATTTATGATGGTGCAACGCCTGTTGGTACGGGTAATGGGACATTGACTGCAAATCTGTCCGACAATATTGCCACGCTTACCGCATCGAATTGGCCAAGAACGTCAACTGCAAATCTTGGAAGTATTGTTGGGTATCAAGCAATGCCATCAACTCCTTCGTATTGGACATTTAGTGGTGGAACATATTGGTCTGGTCTGCCGGGGTATGACAATTTCCCATGGAGTCCGTCCCAATCTAGCGGTTCTTGGACGGTATTAAGCGTCTAATGATATGTATGACTCAATCATCTCATCCGATATGACCCAACTCTTTCTCAAGACGAAAACAGCCGGGTATTACATGACGCTGAACGCGAACTTGCTGACGTATTCGCAACTGTTCTCGAACGCGGCATGGACGAAGACGAACATCACGCTGACCTCGGGGCAGACCGACCCATCGGCAGGGACGGAGGCTTTCACGCTCACCGCCACCGCAGGCAATGCGACGATGTTGCAAAGCATTGCTCTGACCGGAACGCTCAATCGCACCTTTAGCATCTACCTCAAGCGCAAGACCGGAACCGGCAACATCAGCATCACAGTCGATGGTTCGACCTACAGCGTCGAAACGACCACGGGATCATGGGCTAGGTTCGATACAACCCTGACGGCTTCAGGAACTGTTACCTGTGGCATCAAGATCACCACATCCGGCGATGAGGTCTATGCGGCCTGGGCGCAACTTGAAGACGGCGGTACAGCAAGCACCTACGCCACCAACACGGCGAATCGGTACGCTGTCTCACAGATCACTGATACTGACTATCCAAGCAATACGACACGCGGCTGCGCCTTCCTCGACGGTCGTTTCTTCGTAATGAACCCTGCCGGTGAAATCTATCAATCGGCACTGGAAAACGCATCAAGTTGGTCGGCGCTGGAGTTCATAGGCTCACAGGTTGAGCCTGACGCTGGCGTGTATCTGGCGAAGTACAACAGTTATCTCATGGCGCTCAAGACCTACTCAACCGAGTTCTTCTATGACGCGGCCAATGCGACCGGCTCGATCCTCGCGCCTGTCCAGAACGCGACGTTCAAGGTTGGTTGCGCGTCCGAAGATTCGGTCAAGGAACTGGCCGGAACTGTTGTCTGGATGGGTCAGACAGAAGATGGCTTCGGTCGTGGCATCTTCCGTCTGAACGGTCAGTCTCCCGAGAAGATCAGCACTCCACAGATCGACAAGATTCTCAACGCCGACGCGCTGACAACGGTGTATTCGTGGGGAGCGAACGTCGGAAGCCATCTTCTCTACGGACTGACGCTCGTCGCTTCGGCTGTTACCCTCGTCTATGACTTCACTACGGGCATCTGGTCGTACTTCACCTATCTGGTGTCGATCGGGGTCAATAAGACCGTCACAGCGATTACAGCGGCTGGCGTGGTGACTTCCACGGCGCACGGGTACAGTGATGGCGACATTGTGTTGCTTGCTTCTACCAATGGCGACTTCAACGGGTGGCATGTGGCAACCGATGTCACGACCAATACGTTCCAAGTGCAGGCTACCGGATCAGCATTTAGCGGATCAGGCACGGCAACCAAACACACGGAATCGTATTTCCCTGTCAGTTCTTCGACAGCACAGGGAGGTAAACAGTACATGCAGCACGCTACGTCTGGGGCGTTGTACGAACTGTCGCAGGACACTTACGTTGATCCGATTGGCGCAATCGCTGCCAGAATAAGGACACCAAAACTGGACGGTCAGACTACCAAATACAAGACGATGGCGAGTGCTGAACTGATTGGTGATAAAGTAACCAGTCAGGCGGTTATTAGATATTCAGATGATGATTACTCGACATATTCAAACTTCCGTCCGGTTGATCTGTCTGCAACTCGGTCGAAGATTCGCAGGTTGGGCAACTTCCGGCGCAGGGCGTTTGAAGTGTTGCATGTAAAGAATGCGCTTCTTCGGTTGGAAGCGATTGAGATTGAAGGGAGTCGGTGATGGCAAAGACATTTGAACAGTGGATGGCGGATAACGGGATGACTACGGGCGCTGGCCCGAACTTCGTCTATGGTCGCCCTGCCTACAATCAGGCACAAGGCGCTGCCGGTGATCGCTCCATTGCCGTGTTGAACTGGCAACGCGAGCAGGGACAAGACTACCTGAACAACATCCTGAGCGGAAGCGGCGGCGCTGGAGGTTCCAACCCATTCGGTGTTCCGACGATGAACACCGGCAACCGTTTTGAACCCGGCTTATCTGACGCCGAGGCGCGGCTAAGGTCGTTGTTGGACGATCCCGATTCGATCAAACAGACGGGTGCGTACAAGTTCCGCGTCAAGCAGGGCGAGGAAGCGTTGCAACGGCAGCTTGGCGCTCGCGGGATGCTCAACTCAGGCAACCGGCTCATGGAACTGACCAAATACGGTCAGGACATGGGATCGCAGGAATACGAAAATCAGTTTGGTCGCCTTGGCAACTTGCTGACCAACTACTCGCAATCCTGGCTTGGTGACAAGAATGCCAACACTTCGCGCTACTCGGCTGAAGCCGGCGCGTGGAATGCGGCAAACAACAGTCAGAACCAACTGAAAGCGATTGCCTTGCGCGAGATGTTGGGCGGAGGTGGCGGTGGTGGAGGCACAAGGAACATCTCACAGATGCGTTCCCCATATACCGGCATGACCTCTTACGGAATGGAGTTTGGTGGGGGAGTCTACTGATATGGCGCTACTACAAGACCTTTTGAACTCCGGGATGTCGAGGGACGAGATCAACGCCTTACTGTCGCAGGGAAATGTTACGACACAAGGGTTTTACGATCAGCCGCCTGCGCAACAAGCTCCGTCAATGCAGGACGACACCCCTCGTTTGAACTCGCTGATAAATCTTTCCACTGGCCGCGACGTTCCAATTACTGACCTCTACGGTAGGCCGAGTCAGTCAGTACCAATGCCGGCTACGAATATGAGCGCAGTTCCAGTAGATACCCCTTTCGGCAAAGGGCGTTACCTCGCTGGCGACAACACCAGAGTCGTATTGAACGATGGGCGCATTGTCGATCTTGGTCGGGACACCGGACGCGAACGCGCCATCGAGAAAGAGAACTTGGCGTTGCAGAAGCAACGCGCTGAACTGGCGCAGTTGCAGGCGAAGCCATCATCCGAGTATGACAAGGCAATGGCGCAAGAACGCGCCCGCCGTGACATCATGGCATCAATGCCACCGGCGATGCGAGAGGCCGAAGAAGTTAAGCGTCTCGGTATCAAGTTGAAGCCGGGAGAACGCTACAACATGGAAAAAGGGGAAGTAGAACTTATCCCCGGCTCTGCTCCGTACAAGAAGATGGAATCGGAAGTTGCTGAAAAAGTTACAGGACTCGGTGCACTTGATCGCGTTATTGGTCGGATGACAGATATTGTCGCTGACATCGAAAAGTCTCCTGGCAAAGACGCAGCAGTTGGAATGTGGGATGCGTGGGCACCTGTGATTGCATCACTCACTCCACAAGATAAGGCAAACGCTAGGTCAAAGATCAAGAACCTTCAAGAGTATTTGCAGACTCGCGGGCTTGCTGACTTGCGGGCATCTGGTGTAGCACCAGGTTCTGTAACCGAAAAGGAATGGGGTAAATTTGCAGCAATGATCGCTAATATCGACCCATCGATGAGTGAAAAAGAATTCGATAAGGAATTATCGAACCTCAAGACAATGGCGGCTAGTTACGGCGCAGAAGCTGCTGCAAAGAAGGAGGCTTATGCTAAACAGTATGGGCCGATGTGGGAGAAATACGCTAGTAGTAGTGGCGCGCCTGCACCAGCAGCGCCGAAATTGACAAATGCCGATAGTGAAGCAATTGCGTGGGCAATGAAGAACCCGAATGACCCACGCTCTGCAAAAATTAAAGAACGTCTAGGAGTGAAGTAATGGCTTTCGACCCTGACAAGTATTTGGCGCAATACAGTGGGCCTTCTGGCGGGTTTGACCCAGATGCGTATCTCTCGCAGAAAGAAACATATGTCGATCCGATCCCGTCGATCCCCGGAATTGTGGGGAACCTTGCTGCTGGTGCTATTCGTGGCGCAGGGAGTATCGGTGCTACATTGATCCGTCCGTTTGAAACCGCAGAAGAAAACGAACAGCGTCGTGCAAATATTGATTACGGCTTGCGTGAGATGGGCGCTGATCCCGACTCTTTTGCTTACGGTACTGGAAAGTTTGGTGCTGAAGTGGCCGGAACATTGGGTGTTGGTGGGGTGTTGGCGAAACCGCTTCAAACAATTGCTCCTCGCGCAGCACAGGCCCTTGAAACGTGGGGAATGCTTGGGCCTCGCGCTCAAGGTACTGGTAAAATTGCCGATGCCGCTTTGCGTGTTGGGGGAGGCGCGGTAACTGGTGCTACTGCTGCGGGTGTGGTTGATCCGTCACATATTGGGACAGGTGCAGCTATAGGAGCAGCAGTGCCATTTGCTGCTCCATTTGCGGGTAAGTTAGCAGATGCGTTAGTTCAGAAAGGGCAGCAACTTGCAGGGGGCGCTCAAGGGCAGGCAATTGATTATCTACGGAAAGTTTTTCCTGATAATTGGCAGGAGGTTGTGTCGAGATTAAAGGATTTGCGTGGGTTTTTGCCTGGTGAGCAACCGACAGCAGGAATGGCTGCTGTTTCTGGTGACACACCTATCGTTGCATTGAAGGCGCTTCAGGAAGGTGCTGAATCGAGAATTCCACAACCTTTTGCTGAAATTCAACAAATGAATCAATCTGCGCGGGTTGCTCCATTAGAAGAAATGGCGCATGTGGGGCGCAGATATCCAGGTGAAGCAATGTCTGAGGCAGAAGCGTTGCGGGCACAAGTCACTGACCCTCTATACCGTATAGCTGGAGAGAATCGTATCCCGCTCGATGAACGAGTTGCGGCGATTTTGCGTGGAGAGGAAGCTGCTCAAGCACTTAGAAAAGGTGAGACAAGTTTTCAGCAAGCGCAGATGAATGCGGTTGGTGGTGGGGCAACTCCCCCAATTGGAAAGATTAGAGGGGTAAAGACCGACACTACTCCAGTAGTAAGTGAATATAGATCACCATGGGAACTCCCACCTATAGGTGAGACATCAACATTTATGCCTGATCTTGGTAGCCGCTCTGTTAATGAACTTCAGCGTGTCAAGAATAGCCTTACCAAGCAGATTGATGCGTTATCTTCAGCTACAGATTCTGAAGGAAAGTTGAAACTCGCACAACTTATCGAAGCCAGAACTCAGCTTAATGAAGCGATGCGTCAATCAGGCAACTATGCTTTGGCGAGTGATATATTCAAAAACTATTCTGCTCCACAGAATAGAGCGCAGGTATCTGAAGTACTACTAAATGCACTTAGAGCGCCCACAGGAAATGAACGTATATCCGCGTTTCTTTCTGCTATGAAAAATGCACCTCAGACAGTTAAAAAGGCTGGAGGCCCGCGATTTAAAGATTTTGAGCAAGTCTATACACCAGATCAGATGCAAAAAGTAATTAGACCTCTTGAGCGTAGTATATCTAGAGAGGCTGAATACGCTGCATTGCAGGCACCACAATCATCTTTGCCTAAGTTGGAAGGTGCACTATCAGGTTTAGAGCATATAACACCTCCAATATTCATGCCGATAGTTACTGCTGCGAGGACGTTAGCCAAGAGACTTGGCGCAGACACGGACGAAGCAGCGCAGTTGGTAATCGATAGGGCTATGACAGACCCGAGAGAACTTGCGAAACTTATCGAAGCCACTCCTCCGACACAGCGTAGTGCGGTTATGAACGGAATCCGTAAACTTGCTGCGTCGAGACAAACTGGCGCAGTAGTTGGTGCTACTGCTGAAGCAATGCAATGACCCAAGTCCCTCTCGCCCCTCCACCTCCAACCAAAGACCCCATCTTTGACAGATGGGTGCATCTGCTATGGAGACGCTTGACACAAGCAGGGCAAATCCTGTGGAGTACGATTGATACTAATGGTAGCAACCTGACCGACATCACAACTCGTAACCACAACGACCTTCAGACCATACAAGGCGGGACGACCAGCGAGTACTACCACATGACTGCTGCTGAAGATGCCGAGATGGCACGGCAGAAGGCAGTCATATCTACCGCCGTCAGCGCCTCTATGGACGATACGGCAGCAACGTGGAGGGTAACGGCAACGGGGCAGACGCTGACCCTGCCAGCGGCTTCTACGGCGCGTATAGGTAAAATATGGACGGTCAATTTCAGCGCCGCAGGAACGCTCACGATTCAATGCGCAGGATCTGACACCATAATGACGCCGGATAGCGCAACCGATACATCTGTGACTGTAACTATCCGTGGAACATCGCTTGACTTCGAGTGTGCTTCTGCAACTACTTGGGTGATCGTATGAGTTTCAATCCGATGCCGACTGATGAATATGGGAATGCCAAAATAGCGTTTGGCGACTCCACCGCACTCGACGCATTCCAGCGGTTACGCACATCTCAGGCGCACCGCATCTTTGACTCGCAGCAGGAGTATGGACTCGACACTCTGCGGACATGGGACTGCACCGCCAACGGCACCCTACCGACAATCCTGTCTCCAAACGGCTCTGTAACCAACGGCAGCAACGCGGTCGGCCCACGAGACAGCAACACCGAGATGACGCCGATCACGGTCAGCACGACCAATGGCGATTACTCAATCCTTCAGTCACGGCAATACACCCGCTACATCCCAGGATTCTCGCATCTGGTGCTGATGATCGGCATCTTCGCCAGCGGCGCGGATTGGTCGGCGAACTTGGTGCTACGCACTAGCACCAGTGGATCTGCATCGGATGCTAATTCGGTAGCACAGGCTGATTGGAATATTGACACATTCGGTGCCGGGGCCAAGAACCCTTCCGGTATCACGCTCGACCTGACCAAGACGCAGATTCTGTTCATCGCAGCGCAATGGCTAGGCGTCGGGCGCGTCATCATGGGGTTCGACATCAACGGGCGACTCTATCCGGCGCACCAGTTCCTGAACGCCAACGAGCTGACTGTGCCGTACTGTCAGACGTTCAACCTTCCGGTGCGTTACGAGATTCGTAACACCGGGGCAGCAGAGAGCAAGGCGCGGGTTGGGTACTTCGACCACGCTAACGGGGCATTCCTTGAGACAGTTAGGGCAACGGCGGGAGGCACAATCAATTGTGTGTGCTGCTCGGTGCAGTCGGAGGGTGCAGATGAGGCGCGTGGATTCCCGCAGTCACAAAACCCCGGTACGGCCAGCATTGGTGTCACCACTCGACGCCCGGTATTCAGCATTCGTCCATCGGCGACGTTCAGCGGACTGACCAATCGCGGTCACATCGAGATTGAGGACTACTGGCTCACTGCCGCGACCAACAGCAGCATCTATGAGGTGGTGATCGGAGGCACGCTGACAGGTGCCAGTTGGCTACCCGTTGGAAACCCCATAACGGCTGGTTCATTTGTCGTCGGCATCAGGTACAAAATCCTGACAGTGGGCACTACAAACTACACACTGATTGGCGCTTCTGCCAACACGGTAGGAGTCTCTTTCGTTGCAACAGGGGCGGGTACAGGAACCGGAACGGCAGTACCAGAAAACTCAATCGCTGAGTACGACATTAGTGCTACCGCCATCGTTGGTGGTAGAACTGTCTATACGGGAGAAGTTTTAGCTGGATCGGGGGCGACTCGGAACTCAGCTTCGGCAAAAGCAGATTTTCGCAACCCGACAGTCCTAAGTAAGATAGATGCGCTTGCTGCAACACAACTTCCTGTAACGATTGTATGCACCGCAACATCAGGAACATCTAACATTAGCGCCGGTATGAACTGGCACGAACAGGTGAACTAAAGTATCATTACACAAAAGGAGTAACACCATGAATCCTACTCAGACTCTCGGACGCCCGATCTTCGGTCAAGGTCAGAAGGTAGCCTATACCTCAACCGCAGGGACGATCACAAACGCACTCCCGGCTGAAACCAAAGCGGTTCAACTTGTCTCGACCACCGACTGTTTTATCCGTATCGGTAGTAGCCCGACTGCGGTTGTGGATGTTGACTGTTATCTTCCCGCACTACTTCCAATGTACTTCCAGTGCAACGGTGCCGAGAAGGTATCTGCGGTGCAAGTGTCCTCCGGTGGCACCCTCTACGTTATCCCGTTCTAAGGAATCGACATGGTTATCTGGCCTGGATTGCGACGGACTGTATCCAGCGCGATACAGCGCCTGTTCAACGGTGCATCCTTTTCTGCACCCCTGACGCATAGCGCCATCCCCACCCGCGCAGCATCCGGCACCACAGGAACCTTCACCCGCGCCACTACCGCCACTGTCCGCGACAACGAAGGCGTGCTGCGTACTGCTATTGCAGGCGAGGCTCGGTTTGAAGGGGCGCGGCGGGTTTACAACCAATGGTCTGTTGCGTCAGAGCCAACGTCAAGCACTGGGTATCACACAGCAACTAACGTAACATTTGATAGTGGAATTAGCGGTTTTGCTGGTAGCGCGTATTTTGCTGATGCTTCAGTTAACAGAACACTGCGCCCACTGGCAAATTCAGCGGCGTTAAACCGCACATGGTTGGTTTCTTTCTATGTACAACGTGACGATGGTGGAGTTCCAGACCTCAACGGGTACGATGACCTTACCCTCACACTCGATGGGTCGGATATTCTGTCCGGAGTCACTGTAACGCTCGTTTCTGGAACGCTATATCGGGCAGTGAAAAAGTGGACTCCAACGAGTTCGCAAGAGGTTATTGTTCGCAAATATACCGGTGGGTTTAACAACAATAATCCAATACGAGCGACCGGGTTCCAACTCGAAGACATCACCGGCCGCGCCGACCAGACTACGCCGAGTGAGTATGTGAGTGTTGGTGTCCTGTCAGCACCATACCACGGCGCAGGCGTCGATGGCGTCAAGTGCTTCCCGACTGATCTGAGTGGAAATCCGATAGCAGCTAGCATCAACACCGGCTACGTTGCGGAGGGGGCGAGGACGAATCTTAAACTGCGTTCAAACGCTTTCAGCACAGATGGTGCAGGAGCGCCTTGGGGAGTCTATGGAACTCCCGCAGCAACCCAAGATAAAGTAGGCCCTGATGGTGCGTTGAGCGGTTGGACTTTAACTGATAACGCTCCTGCCTCTGTTGAGGGGGTATGGCAAAACGTCACCATCACAGCCGCAACATATACAGACTCGGTGTACGTAGCCAAAACATCTGGAGCGCAGACAAGTTACCCTGTCATTTATGCCGCAAACGCTGGGGGAACGCTCGCAGCGCCAGTGACCGTAGACACCACCAACGGTATTGCTACAGTTTGGAGCGCTTATACAGGACTTACTATTGCGACCGGCCTTACAGCACGATGCGTAAGTCATAACTCGCTTTGGTGGAGAGTAGAGTTTTCTTTCACCGGAACTGCTGAAGTTTGGACATTTGTATATTTGCCTGCGGCTAGTTCGACCGCGAACAAGTCGACAGGGGTGCTTGATCTAACTGTTCAAGGGTCTGCCGGATTCGCTTTTTCGCAAACAGAACTCGGCTCATTCGCCAGCAGCTACATCCCAACGACCACGATAGCGGTGGCGAGGAATGGGGATGTGCTGACGTATTCGAGTGCGGGGAATGTCGACGTCACTAAGGGATGGGCGTATGCGGAGGTTACTTACCCCAACGGTGCGGGGCTGCAAAAAGGAGTGATAAACACTTCAAACGGCGCGCCCCTGTACATATCGTCAACAAATAAAGTTTCTTTGTATGACGGAACGTCTGAGAGATTTGGAACTTCATTCTCAGTATCTGCTAATACTCAAAAAATAGCTTCAACTTGGGGTGGCGCTGCATCTTCCACAGCTAACGCTGGAGTGGTAACTGCAACAAGCGGATTTGACGGGGATCTTTCCTTGGTTGGCTCGCTTGAGATTGGCAGCAACACAGGTGGCAGTAATAGTGCTTTTGGAATTATTAGAGGTATTCGCATTGGTCAGCGACTTCTGTCCACATCTGAAGAAGGAGCGATAACAGCATGACATTCCACATCATCATCCAGCAAGAGCGCCGCACACCTGTAGTGCGCTCCTACAAAGACTACATCGGTCGTCGTGAGCAACGGACTGAAATTGATCCCGAAGATGGTGAGCAATACACCACTAGCGTGATGATTGACGCTGATGATCCGTCTGCATGGGAAACCTATACGCAGGAAGACCGTAGCAGGTTGGCGCAATCTATCCTCGACCAGTTGCATACGCATTCTGCCGCAGGACTACCCGCAAATCTAGACGATCCTCAATTCATCGGCGTGTTCGAGTGGGATGGTCAATCACCCTACGTCATCCAGCACAAGGGAGACTATTCAGCGAGGACGATGGAATTCTATGGGTGGCCAGCAATTACTAAAACTGAATTTGATAATCAAAGCGAGCAAATTGGATGAAGCCTTCTTTTGGCCTCAAGGTAAGCGTTATGCGCTTCTTCTGGTGTTGCAAATGTGCCAATATTTATGTGAATGTTATTGGCTCTTATCTGCGCTCTCCATTTCTTTCTGTGCTTGGAAACGCCAAGATAACCAGAGGTATTTCTAAGTGGCGGAGAGATTCTGTTTTGCATATTTTCAAATTGATTGACTACGCGAAGATTACATATTCTGTTATCTGTTTTATCGCAATTTATATGGTCAATTTGGTTTTCAGGCCACGTTCCGTAAACATAAAGCCATGCCAGCCTGTGTGCAAGGAACCTATCTCCAAGAAGTTTAATTCTGATGTAGTTCTTTTTGCCGTTGCTAAATCCAGCTACGTCACCGGCAGTACAAACTCTGAAACTGTGCCTCCTAGTAAAAATACCTGTGTTTGGGTCATAGTTCAGATTTTCTTTGAGAACTTCTTGAGTAAGGTTAGACTTTGGGTTGTTCATGCTATTGCCCTCCTAAGGCATATGCGTGGAAAGTGGCGGCAAGGGCTGGAACCCTTGTCCGCTGCGAATACTTTAACATATGCTTAGCCCAAGGAGCAATTCGATGCGATACCTACTCCTGATCCTGTTGCTTAACGGCTGCGCCTCGACCGGACTGCTGCGCGGCTCGGGAGAGGTTGCGCCTACTCCTATCGGTCACGCCAAGTTGTGCGCCGAGCAGCCGTCCTTTCCTGGATGCCCAAAGTGACGTACTCGCTTAACGATCTGAAGGTGGTCAATACCAAGATCAACTTGTTTCCATACAAGTCGGAAGTGACAGAGGATTGGACCCCCATCGACATCACCAAGGAAGATGATTGCGACAGCTATGCCACGGCGAAACAGTGGCGGCTTGTCCATGCCTACGGGTTCCCAGAGAGGGCAACACGCCTTGCAACGTGCTTTGTTGAGCCGTCAGCAGGAAAGAAGCGCGACCGTGGGCATCTGGTGCTGTTGGTCGATCTGAATGGCACAACTTATGTCCTCGACAACCGCTATCCGTACCCGATGGAACACGAATTGCTGCCTTACGAGTGGCACAAGTTCTGGAACCACGACCTGAACGCTTGGGAATGGGCGCAAGGCGCTGACAAAACGATTTCGTAGCACAACGCACCGGCTCCACAGAGAGCAGGAAGGAAGAAGCAAATGGACTCTGACGTACAAATGTTCGTGAATGCGGCGCTAGGCGTCATTGCCTTTCTTGGCGGCATCATCATAAAAGTAGTGTGGGATGCCATATCAACGCTGCGAACATCACTTGCCGAGATGCGGGAGGAAGATACAAAACTCGCATCAAAGGTTCAGGCGATCGAAGTTCTGGTGGCCGGGACGTACATCAAGCGTGACGAGTTTGAGCGCCTGTCATCGGCAATCTTCGCCAAGCTCGACAAGATCATTGAGAAGATAGATCACAAGGTTGATCGGTCGGAGTGTGAGCGGTTCCATAAGGATTGACCATGCTCATCGAAATCATCCGTGATGACGAGTTCCCGACCAAGACCTTCGGGAAGATGTTCATTGACGGGCGCTATTTCGGTGAGACTCTGGAGGACACTGACCGCGAGATGGAGAAGGGTGGCGTCAAGGTGTATGGTGAGTCTGCCATACCTCGCGGCAGGTATCCTGTAACCGTATCAGTGTCACGGCGCTTTGGTCGTGAGATGCCAGAGGTGCTGGATGTTCCTGAGTTTCGTGGGGTTAGAATCCACGGCGGGAATACGGAACATGACACCCTTGGTTGTCCCTTGCTTGGTCAGGTCAGGACGGGTACAGGGGTAGCGAACTGCAAGGGTATCAATGACCGGCTGTTGCTGACCATCAAAGCCGCATTGCAGCGTGGGGAGGATGTATGGCTGGTCGTGGAGTGATTGGTTCTGGTCTCCTGAGCCACCGCATCAACCAACTGCTTTTGAACGCAAACGCTTCATTCCCATCACAATCCAAAGACGCAAAGGAGATGATCAATGACTGGCGCAGGACTCAACGGTGCAGACTTGTGGTTCCTTCTGATTCTCGTTCTTCCGGCGTTTCTGCTGATAGCGTATGTGACGATCCTGATGATGGATCGACACGCGGAGAATGAAGATGAATGACTTCCTCAAGACGGTGGTTCCTATCCTCGGTAACGCGATTGCGGGGCCGTTGGGGGGCGTTGCTGCATCGTTCCTAGCCGATGCTCTAGGGATTGAGGAAAAGACCGTAGAGGCCGTTTCTGAGGTTCTGAACAGCGGCAAGATGTCACCGGATCAGGTGGCGAGTATCAAGCTGGCCGAGATTGAGTTCCGGAAGTTCCTCGAACAGAACAAGATCGACATCGAAAAAATTAACATGGAGAACGTAAGAAGCGCGAGGGATATGCAGTCCGTCACGCGCTCCTGGTTCCCGGCAATCCTCTCCAGCGGTATCACCCTTGGCTTCTTCGGCATCCTTGGATGGATGCTCTACGATGACAACATCGCCAACTCTGAGCCTGTCCTGATCATGCTCGGCTCGCTCGGCGCTGCCTTCGGTGCTGTGTGTAACTTCTGGCTTGGATCGAGTCAAAGCAGTCTCCAGAAGAACGAGTTACTGGCGAGGCGATGACTGCCTTATCACCCTACGCCGGATAGTCTTCGCCTGCTGCCGGCAGGATTCACTGCAGAAGCGTTTATTTGACACCGACGGATCGAAGTAGTTGCCGCAGCGTTCCGACTCGCATTTGATGGTGCCTCCTCGGGATGGCTTTTCGATGTTGGCTATGGCTAGTGTCCAGGCGTTCATACCCCAAACATCCCTAGTCGAACCTCTTTACCCACCGTCCGCTTAACCCGCTTGGCGAAGTTTTGACGCTCCATCACACCAGGCTTGGCTCGGTGCCTGCGTTGCTTCTCAGCCGGTTCCATCGCCGCAGGGCGCTTGGCATCCCTTCCCTGGCCCCATCGGTAGATAGGCGTGGTGTTGTTGTAGATGCGATCCCACGACACGATGCGGATCATCTTCTCCAGCCACAGGTGGGCGAGGATACGCTCTGCCGTTCGCTTGTCGCAGTGGATCAGTTCTGAAGCGGTGTGCTTTGTCAGAGCGTGCCCATGCATCTGCATGAAGAAAACAATGTCTCGCAGGCAGCGGGAACGCTCGAAGGTGTTGCGTTTCAAAGTTATTCTCCAGAATACTTATTTGCTGTTTTATTCAGGAAGCCTCCCCGCACCGTGTTCGCCGATAACCTCAAACAGAGTTGAAAGATATCCACGGAGTGGGAGGCTGTTCGGTTAGTAGCTCATCGCGTCCCGGATGTCCCTGATCCGCATGTTCATCAGCGGGGCGAGTTCGACCTTGCTCTGCTCAAGCCTCTCGATTTCCTTCCGCAGCATGGCGATCTTGCTGTCGATGTTCTCGCCGACTGTGGGGTTTGGTACGACGACTTGTCCAAGCGCCACTTGCTTTGCTTGATACTCAGAGGCGCAGAGTTGGTTGCTGTAGTTTCCTTCGATCATGGTGTTTCTCCTTTCGTGGTTAAGAAGCGAGTGTGGTAATCAATGTGCGCAGTTGAATAGACGGGCCATTGCGCCCACCCATAACGGCTTCAATGCTATCGAGATGCATAAGGGCTTCTTGAAGCGCCTGTTCTCTTGGGGATAGCTCAGGCAGTGGGGCAACCCCAAACGCAATAGTTCCGTCGGCATACTCGTTAGTCTGTCTGGTCATTTTCACTTCTCCTTAGTTAATGTGCAACGGATGCTCAAGATTCCACAACGCTCGTTCCCATCGTGCTTCGTCTGCGAGCAATGCGGCGATGAAGTGCTGTCCCCTGCCGGTGCTGCGGGCAACGGTGATGTCGAAGCGAGTCCAGTGGAGTAGAATGGTGTAAAACAGTTTCATTTGAAATACCCTTTCGGAAGGCAGCACTCCTTCTCTACTAGTCGCATATACTTTCTGACCAATTCAGTATGATCAAGCTGGTGACGGCGATTTGTTGTTACCATTTTCAAGAAGCGCAGTACATCCTGCTCGCTGACATGGCGAGTATATTCTTCTACTACTACAGAGATCTGTTGCTGTGTAAGTTCTAGGTCCATCACTCCCCTCCTTGTTCAAACTTGTTGAATGCGGCGATTGCATGGTCTTGAGTTTCCTTCTGCACTTGCTGACATTCTTTATACATGCAGGGACTCAGTTCAATCAGCGCAACATGTTGTAACCTGCACAACTCGACCAATTGCTTGATGGTTTCGGGATTGGCGGCGGCGATATGCTCCCAATCCGCTTTACGATCAGGCACCCAAGGATAGTATTGCTCGTCGCACATCTGAGTTGAAACTCCTCCGCGATCAGACGGCATCTGCAACTTGTAAGCACCGTCAATAACAAACCTCCACGGCCCCGGAGTTGCCGCCTTTGCCAGTGCAAGCAGTTCTTCTGTGCGGGTCATTTCATTTCCTTTCCAATCTCAGCCGCAGCACGGACGATGGCGCGGCGGGTGGCGGCGTAGGGGTCGTACCAGGGCGTGACCTCGCCGACTTCGCGATCAGCAATTACGAACACCCCGTTGATGTTTTCACGGTAGAACACGTTGATACTTAACTTCACCGCCAGCCGCAACGCATCGCCGTCGTCGGTGAGGGGGTTCCACTCTCGCATAAGGTATCCACCATTGGTGTAATACCAAATGTTCCCTACTTGTTGTAGATCGGCAATCCCCGCCGCCTTCGCAGCAAGTTCTAGCAATTCTCTGTCACTCATGGCTGTTCTCCGGTTTCGGTGCGGCGGGGAGTGGCATCCAGTGGGTAATACTCGAACTGAACACCAATTCAGGGAATATCCATGCGTCGTGTTTCCAAAAGACCACCACATGTTTTCGGGTCATAGGGTTATACGCAAGAAAGTCACTACCATCCTTCGGTGCAGTCTCTATCGGTTGCCACCCCTCAGGGATAGTAGGTTGCGGGGTGGTGTAGAGTGGACGTACCCTGTCAGGCATACTGCTAAAATCTGTCTTGTGTCGCATGACTACCGTGTAGTGGTCACGGATGTCGTTGATGTTGTACTCCCCCATCCATGCCACAACCGGCGCATCAGCAATGCGCTGACGGAGGGCGGCTAGCGTGTCCTCAAAGTGATTACACCGATCTTTGAGCATGGCTATGCTGTTCCTGCTGATGTTTGCATCTTCGCGCCAACCATCCCGCTCCGCTTCCAGTTCCTTGATGCGCTCGGCTTGCTGTTCGATCAGGTCGGCGGCTTCTTGCATTATCCTCACCCACTCATGCCTTCTGAGCGCGGCCACAACGTCAGAGGGTGATGCGGGGTTTGTGGGGC
>ERZ724522.487-NODE-487-length-25364-cov-7.592675_pt1 | contig 25364 bp, 34 predicted proteins | sample MGYA00376055_ERZ724522 | MGnify/ENA primary metagenome ERZ724522 (study PRJEB28724, sample SAMN07190884) | wastewater metagenome | isolation source: effluent of sewage treatment plant in Hong Hong | place: Hong Kong | collected 2016-03-17 ...
GCATCCTCGGCGGGTGGCTGTGGCACAGCGCCCGCGTCACCCAGGCCGAGCGCCGAGGCGAGGAGCGCGCTACTACCGCGGTCACCGCCCGCAACGCCGAGGTCAACCGCCAGCAGGCGCAGGTCGTGCGGCCGAAGGAGTTTCGGGACCTCACGGCGAGGTTGAGGGAGCGGAAGTGAAAGTCCTGTTCCTCGACATGGACGGCGTGATCCTGAGCGGGCGTGAGCTGCGGCGGACGAAGAACAACAGCTACGTGCCGCCAAGCGCCGTGGCGCTGCTCAATCAGGTCGTTGAACGGACTGGCTGTCAGGTCGTGATGTCCTCGGCGTGGCGTTACCTGAAGCCGGACGCGCGTGGACTGCTGCGCGAGGCCGGCTTTGCAGGCGAGTTCCACGAGGATTGGCGGACGGCAGATAATGGCACGGTCGGCGTCATCTGGATTGCCGATCGACGAGGCGGGGAGATCGCCGACTGGCTGAGCCGCAACCCGGTCGATGCCTACGCCATCATCGATGACGGCAACGACATGTTGCCGGAGCAGACGCCGCGCTTCGTTCAGACCGCCTACGAGACAGGTATGTGGCCGGAGCACGTCGAGCGACTGGTCGCGATCTTGAATGCGACGGAGCGCGCGGCTGCATGACCCGCCTCCTCCCGCTGCTCCTCCTGCTCGGCTGCACCACGCCCCCGCCCTCCACCGCCTGCCCGCCGGTGCCCGTGTGGACGCCCGAGCAGCGCAGAGCCACGGCCGACGAGTTGGACCGCGCCGTCGCCGCCGGAGCGCTCGACCCCGAAGGCCCGACCGTCGAGGCGCTCAAGGACTATGAGATGCTGCGGGGGCAGGTGGAGATTTGCAACCGATGATACGAACCTCGGCCATCGCGCTGTTTGTCAGCGAGAGCAATGCGATCGAAGGCATATATCGCGAGCCGACGCAGGCGGAAATCGAGGCGACCTCTGACTTCTGCCAGCTGACTAGACCATCGCTGGAAAAGCTGATGGACTTGCAGCAGGTCTACGCTCCCGGCATGCCGCTACGCACCGAGCCCGGCATGGACGTGCGTGTCGGCAACTACATCGCGCCACGAGGCGGTCCTGAAATCAAGGAGCGGCTCGTTGCGTTGCTGGCGATGCTCGAGGGGCACAAGAACCCGTGGCTCTGGCATCAGGACTACGAGACGCTGCACCCGTTTCTCGACGGCAATGGCCGTACCGGGCGCGCCCTATGGGCGTGGCACATGCTGCATCTCGGGCGTGACCCGTTCAGGCTGAGCTTCTTGCATCGGTACTATTACCAGACACTGGAGAACTCGCGTTGAGCGGCACTCGTCGCCTCCGCGACCGTCACCCCGACTACGGCGGCTGCGAAGACCCGCACGCCAAGGGCCGCAAGTCGCCCGTCTACGGCCGCACGCTCGACGCGCTCGCGCGCCTCAGGCCCGGCGAGGGGCTGGTCTACCACACGGATGGCGCAGCCCGCCTGCCGGGAGCATTTGCGGCCGTCGCCGATGCGACCGAGCAGGGGACCGTCATCCCGGTGCAGAGGCGCGAGGATGGGCGGCTGGTTTGGGTGGCGAGGAGACGGTGATGGCCGAGACGTGTGCCACGTGCCGGTTTTGGCAGAAGGATGAGGCGATTTCCGGGAACGGCTACTGCCGGCGGTATCCTGAGTACATTCCGCGGGCCAGCATTGGTTGGTGCGGCGAGTATCAGCTGCGCGAGACGGAGCTAGAGAAGCCGAAGGACCGGGAGCCGGGGTGGTATTGGGTGACGTTCGAGGACGACCGGAAGACGACCCTGCTTGAGTGGAGCGGCCACTCGTGGAAGGTCCCGGCGACCCATTTTTACGTGGGAGATGAGCGTTTCTACTCAATCGCATCGGTCAGGACGGAACCACCCGCCTAGCATGCCCGCATCCCTCAGCAAGGCCCGCAAGAAAGCAAACCGCCGCCGCTGGAAGCAGGCCGACCGCGCCCGTGAGGCCGAGCTGAAGCGCCCGCGCTGCATGGGGCTGGTCGCTGCGGCCGAGCTGGCGGTGGAGGAGGAAGGCGACAAGCGCGAGCGTGAGGAACGGCCGCGGCAGGTGGCGAAGCGGGCCATGCAGACGCCGATGCAGCGCTATCTGGCGCGCGGCGAGATCACCCGGCAGCAGTTCGACGACGCCGAGCGGCTGTGGTCGGACTACATGCGCAGCGGGCTGACGGCCGCCGTCACCGGAGCGTATGAGGCGGGCTCCGGTGGAGGTGGCGGGCTCACGCCCGGCTGCGGGCCGCGCTATGCGCAGTATCAGGCGGCGATGCGGGCGGTGGGGATTATTCTGAGCCCGGTGCTGTCGTTCGTGATTGCCGGCAAGGGTTCGGCCGGAGATTGGGCAAAGGACAGCAGGCGGCCGCGTGACGTTGCGATGGCGATGCTGGTCGAGGCGCTGGACGCGCTCGGGCGGCACTATCGGGGTGAGAAAGGGCTTGCGTGACCGTGCAATATGCACTAGTCAAATCGGGCCGATGACGTAGGCGACGGTTCCTTCGCTTCGAACGTGGATAGGCCGTCTCCGTTGGTTTCTCGGCAATGAGTTTTGCGGGTGACGTAGGGTTCGGTTACTTCTTGGTTGAACAGCCGGGTCTCAAAAACTTGGCTGGCGGGTTCAAGTCCCGCAGATCCGAATTCGTTTGTTTCCCCGCAGCACAGTTTGCGCCGGTGACGTTGGTATCGGGTACTTCGCCTGTAAGAGATCCCGGTTCCGCTTGTTTCCCGGCTCATCTGTGAGTGGCGATGACGTAGATGGCAGTTACTTCGCATTGTAAGCGAGAGGTCACCGGTTCGAGTCCGGTCATGTGGGGCGACCTGCATGTAGCTCAGTTGGTAGAGCGCTTACGTTGCTGCTTTCGCTTGTTTCTCGCCACTCGCACATGGGCGTCACCGGCCTAGCAGGAGAAGATCATGGCTAGGCTGAATCTCGCCGTCCGACACGATCTCCAGACCCACGAGGGCGCTCCGGCTCACATCGCGTCCGAGAGCCCGGTGAACCAGCTTCGCCGGTCCGTGCTGTCCTGCCTGCTGTGGGAGGACGGCTTCTACGAGAGCGGGCAGGAGATCGCCAAGCGCATCGCCGATACCGCGCGGCTCGTGCCGCCCGAGACGGTGGCAGCGCTCGCGCGTGAGGCTCGAGGGCGCTACAACCTGCGGCACGTTCCGCTGCAGCTTCTGGCCGTGTTGGCAGACACTGGGCGCGGTTCCAGCATTGTCGCCGACGCTATCACCGATGTCGTGCAGCGTGCGGATGAGCTGGGAGAGCTGATTGCCGTTCGCTCCAAGCTGACCGGCAAGGCTCCGAAGGACGCCCTGACCCACGCAATGCGCAAGGGGCTGGCGCGGGCGTTCCGGCGCTTCGACGCGTACCAGCTCGGCAAGTACAACCGCGACGGTGCGATCAAGCTGCGCGATGTGCTGTTCCTCGTCCACGCCAAGCCGGCGAACGACGATCAGGCCAGCCTGTGGAAGCGGCTGGTCGACGGCACGCTGGAGAGTCCGGACACTTGGGAGGTCAGCCTTTCGGGTGGGGCTGACAAGCGCGAGACGTTCACGCGGCTGCTGTCCGAGGGCAAGCTCGGCTACCTCGCCTTGCTCCGCAACCTGCGGAACATGACCGAGGCTGGCGTCGATGCTGCGCTGATCCGTGACGCGATTGTTGCCCGCAAGGGCGGGGCACAGCGCGTGCTGCCGTTCCGCTACATCGCGGCCGCTCGCGCCTGTCCGCAGATGGAGCCGGCGCTCGATCAGGCGCTGAGCGAGGCAATCTCCGAGATGTCCCCGCTGCCCGGCCGCACGGCGGTGCTCGTGGATGTGTCTGGGTCGATGGCCGACAAGCTCTCTGCCAAGTCGGACCTCACCCGCATGGATGCTGGGGCCGCCCTCGCCAGTGTGATCCACGGCGAAGTGCGGGTGTTCACGTTCAGCAATCAGGTCGTCGAGGTCCCGCCCCGGCGCGGCATGGCTGGCGTGGACGCGATCCTGCGCAGCCAGTCGCATCAGGGCACCTATCTCGGGCAGGCGGTCGGAGCGATCAACGCGCAGGCGCAGCACGACAGGCTGATCGTCATCACCGACGAGCAGTCGGCCGATCGGGTGCCAGATCCTGTCGCCAAGCGGGCGTACATGATCAACGTGGCGTCGATGCGGAACGGCGTCGGCTACGGCAAGTGGACTCACATCGACGGCTTCACTGAAGCCGTCCTCCGCTTCATCCACGAGGCAGAGCGTGTCGCCGACTGAACTCGCGGAAGCTGGCCGCGCCCTCTACGGGCGTGGCTGGCAGACGCGGATGGCCGAAGCTCTCGGCGTCGACGGCAGCACGGTAAGGCGCTGGGTGTCAGGCGCTGTGCCAGTGCCGGGGCCGGCAGCAGCTGCACTCCGATGTTTCCTCCGGGAGCGCGGCATCACTGTTGCACTCAATCCACGCTCTGTTGTATAGCACCACGTCAAGCTGGCTGAGCTGCCAGCGGGCCGGAACAAGCGCTCAGCGCACTCCGTAGCAGAGATCCCGAACATGGCCGAACGAGGACGGCCCTCGCTCTACAGCGAGGCAGTCGCCGCTGAGATTTGTGCTCGATTGGCCGAAGGTGAGGGGCTCAGGAGCGTTTGCCGGGGCGATAGCATGCCCGCGCCGAGCACGGTTATCGGTTGGGCGCTTGAGAATCGCGAGGGCTTTTCCGAACGGTACGCGAAGGCCAAGGATGTGGCGACGCATCTCATGGCTGAAGAGTTGCTCGAGATCGCTGACGACACGAGCCGGGACGAGATCCCAGTGCTCGACGACAGCGGTAACGAAGTCGGCACGAAGGCCAACGCGGAGTTCATCAACCGCTCGCGACTTAGGGTCGACACGCGCAAGTGGCTCTTGTCCAAGCTGATGGCGAAGAAGTACGGCGACAAGCTCGACGTCACCAGCGCAGGTGAGCAGATCAAGTCCGTCTTCGTCATGAACTTGGCGACCCGTGAGAGTTGAGGAGGTCGCGTACAACGCGACGGAGATCCTCACCGACTTCCACCTCTCCAACGACTTCATGCGGGTCATCCGTGGCCCGGTCGGTAGCGGCAAGTCCACAGCCTGCTGTTGGGAGATCTGGCGCCGGGCCAACGAGCAGGCGCCCGCCCCGAACGGCAAGCGGCAGACGGCTTTCCTCGTCGCCCGGAACACCTACAAGGAGCTGGAAGACACCACCGTCGCGACGTGGCTCGACTGGTTCAGCGAGGAGCGCGTCGGCAAGTTCCTGTGGCACAAGATGGAGCACCGGATCGAGTATGGCGATCTGGAGTGCCTCGTCATGTTCCGCTCGCTCGACCGGCCGGACGACATCAAGAAGATCCTGTCGCTGGAGATCACCGGCGCTTGGTTCAACGAGGCGCGCGAAATGCCGCTCGGCATCGTCAACCGCATGGCCGAGCGTGTCGGGCGCTATCCGCCTGCCAAGGACGGGGGTGCTACCTGGTTCGGCATGTGGGCGGACACCAATCCGCCTGACGACGATCACTGGCTCGCCGAGTTCGAGCGCGAGCCGCCCAAGGGCTGGCAGTTCTTCATTCAGCCGCCAGGCCTGATCGAGCGTGACGGCAAGCTGGTCACGAACCCAGATGCCGAGAACCTGAGCAATCTTCCGAAGGGCTACTACGAGATCAACCTCGGGGCGATGAAGCCCGAGGAGATCAAGGTCTATCGCAAGAACGAGTTCGGCTTTGTCGTCGACGGCAAGCCTGTCACCCCTGACTTCAGGCCAGACCTGCACGTCAGAACCGATATCAAGCCGATCGCCGATCTACCGTTGCGGATCGGCATGGACGTAGGTGGCGGGACACTGAACCCGGCGGCCATCTTTCTTCAACGGAACCGGCGCGGGGCATATCTCGTGTTTGCCGAGGTCGTGTGTCGCGAGATGGGCATCGAGAACTTCGGCCGGCAGATCAAGAACGAGCTGGCCGACCGCTTCCCCGAGCACCTGCGGCAGCTCGAGGCCGGTGACGAAGACGCGATCACGGCGACCGGCGATCCGGCCGGCGGCAAGCGCGACGAGCTGTACGAAGACGTGGTGTTCGAGCACGTGCAACGGGCTTGCGGGATCAAGGTGCGGCCGGCGCCGTCACAGGACCCGAAGCTGCGGATCGATGCGCTGTGCGCGCCGATGCAGCGGACGATCGACGGCCTGCCTGGCTTCATGGTGCACCCGCGCTGTCGCAAGTTCATTCGCGGCCTCTCGGGCGGCTGGTTCTATCGCCGGCTGGCGGTGAGCGGTCGCGAGGTGTTCGCGGACAAGCCGGACAAGGGCGAATACTCGCATCCGTGCGAGGCCGGTGGATATGTTCTGCTCAGCTCGGGCGAGATGCGGACCTTGCAGGCGCTCGACAATGAGCAGCGGTCGAAGCCGAGGGTGCCGGTCAGAGCCCGCTGGGTGGTCTGATGTCCCGCTGGAAGGACAAGCGCCGCTACAACGCACCGGCGCCATGCAAATACTGCGGGGCTCCGACAAGCGCGCGCGGCAGTGGCCGCCTTGAGTGGAACGACGGCACGTCCGCTCACCTGAGCTGCTACGTCCGCAAAGACGTGCCTGCGACGACGGACTCGCAAGAGAACTGAGATTCCATGAACGAACTCCCGCCCGAAGCCGACGTCACGGCAGAGGGCAGCGGAGCTGCGCCCATCGACCAACCCGGCAGCTTCACCGACGACGAGAAGCGCACGGTCCAGGCCCTCTACCGCCGCGCCCGCGACCACGCCGACAACGAGTTGGCCCCGAAGCTGCGGGCTGCCTGGCGGGCCTATGACGGCAAGGTCGACCAGGAGCCGGCGTTCTATCAGGGGCCGGACGCTCAGGGCCGGGAGATCTACCACGGCAGCACGGCCGTCGTGCGCGAGGTGTACGACAAGCTGCGCGCCATGTTGCCCGAGCTGGCGCGGATATTCCTTTCGTCCGACGAGATGGTGGCTTTCGACCCGACCGGCCCGGAGGACGAGGAGCAGGCCAAGCAGGCGACTGACTACGCCAACTATGTGATTGCCAGGCAGAACAACGGCGAAGAGTTGCTGCTCGACGCCTTCATCGACTGGGCGATCAAGTTTGCGGCCGCCAAGGTCTACTGGAGTGTGGAGGAGAAACAGGAAGAAAACGGGTTCGCCGGCCTGGGCGAGCAGGCGCTGTTCATGCTGCAGCAGATGGCGCAGGACCCGAGCAGCCCCGTCGAGAGCATCGAGGCCGAGCCCGAGGTCGAGACGCTCGAGACGCAGCAGATGCAGCCCGATGGCTCGGTCGTCATCGTTCCGCAGCAAGCGATCACGTTCCGCGGCAAGCTGCGCAAGAACGTGCGCAAGGGCCGCCATGCCATTGAGCTGATCCCGCAGGACGAAATCATCATCGATCCGGACGCGCAGACTGAGGCCGAGGCGGTCTTCATCGGCCATGACTGCTATCGTCGCGTGACCGACGTCGTGGCGCTCGGCATCCCGTACGACACGGTGATGGAGTACGCCTCGGGCAACATTCGCCCGTTCAACAACGACAGCACCGCTCAGGCCCGCCGAGGGCGCAGCAGCGGCATGCTCGTCGCCTCCGACGTGCCGGATGCCAGCCTGCGCTACGTGCGCGTCTGCGAGGCCCTGGTGCGGCTCGACCGCGACGAGGACGGCATCGCCGAGCGCTACCGGGCGCTGATGCTGGGCGACGCGCAGGAGCTGATCCAGCTCGATCCGGGCGACGACTGCTACTACGTGCTGGCCTCGCCGATCCGCCGGCCGCATGAGCCCATTGGCGACGGCATCGCAGAGTCGCTGATCGACATTCAGGAGCAGCTGACGGCCGCCCTGCGCGGCTGGAACAACTCAATGAACCGCTCGTGCAACCCGCGCGAGATCATCGACGAGAACGACGCCAACGCTCACCAGGATATGCAGTCGCCATTTGGCGGCCCGATCCGGTCGAACAATCCGGCTGGCATCGGCTTTCACGTCATGCCGTTCGTCGGCGACCGCAACATGCCGCTGATCCAGTATCTGGAGACGCGCAGCTCGGGCCGCACGGGGATTTCGATGGCCGGGCAGGGGCTCGACCCCGACGTGCTCAAGGGCCAGACGGTCGACGCAGCCAAGGCGGTTGTGACCGCCCCGCAGGTGCAGCTGGAGTTCCTCGCCCGCGAGTTCGCCGCAGGGTTCGTCCGTCCCATCAACCTCGCGATCCTGAAGCTCAGCAAGGCCTACCAGGACAAGAAGACCACCGTCCGCCTGCGCAACAAGTGGGTGGAGGTCGACCCGTCGCAGTGGTCCGCGGACATGGACTGCAGCGTGCGCGTCGGGCTCGGCGGCGGGACGAAGCAGGAGAAGCTGGCGGGCTTGGCCGCGATCATGACCAAGCAGGAGATGCTGATGCAGATCGGCTCGCCGCTGGTCAGCATGGACGAGTACCGCAACGCCCTCGGCCAGTTCTGCGAGCTGATGGGCTACAAGGCGACGCAGCGGTTCTTCAAGGAGCCGACCGAAGAGAGCATGCAGGCGGCAGCGCAGCAAGCCGAGCAGCAGAAGCAGCAGGCGGCACAGCAGGCGATCCAGCTCGAGGCGGCGAAGGCAGGCGCTACGGCGCAGGAGAAGGCCAAGGGCGACCTGGAGAAGGCCAAGCTCGACATCGCTGCCGCTGACCGCAAGGCGCAGCTCGACGCCGAGTTGGCGCGTGAGGCTGCAGTCATGCAAATGACCGTGCAGCGCGAGAAGATTGAAGCGGACCGGCAGACGGCCATGGTCAAGATGCAGCTTGAAGCGCAGCTGAAGCGCGAGGAGCTGGCGGCCGAAGAGCGCCTCGAAAGGCTCAAGATGGAGAACCATTCCCGCGACGGCCAAGGCAACATGCGCACGGTGGTGCAGTAGTGTCCACCTACGGCAATCTGCAGAACGACCGCAGCCAGCGGAAGTTTCTGGAGCAGGTTGCGGCCGGGACGAACGAACTCCCCGCCAACGCCCTCGCCCCCGGCACCGTCGCGCGGAGCGTGGTCGATCATTTCAAAGACACGACCAGCGCTCGCTCGTATGGCGTCTATGATAATGGCAGCGACTGCAAAGCTAATCTTCAGGGGTTGATTGACCAACTGTCTGCCGATGGCGGCGGCATCATCGACCTGCCGCGCCGCGACGGCGGCTTCTATGGTCTGTCCGGTCCGCTGGCGCTCAAGTCGGGCGCGTACCTGCGCGGCTGGGGCGCGGGGTGCCTGATCAAGAACACACTCGAAAGCTACGTCACGACCAGCCGCGAATTTAATGTATTCATGGCCGGAACGTACCATCCGGCCCGTTGGGATGAGTTGACGTACTACGCCTGCGATGCCGTCGCTGGCCAAACCATAACATTGACCACGACGACACCAGCGGATGCGGGCAATCTCGCGGCCGGAGACATGGTGGTGGTCCGCAGCGCCGAGCATTATGTCAGCTCGGGCAGCAACGAGATGCCGGTCTATCTGTTGGTTGCAACAGTGCTATCAGCAGACGCTGGCTCTGGCGACATCACGCTAGATGCACTAATCGACGAGGCGGTTGCCAATCCGCAGATTGCAAAAGTCAATGGGACCGGACTTTCCCCCGGTGCCTCGCCCTATTCGACACTATATATGCCGAAGAACTGCGGCCTGCTGAACCTCAGCGTGGAAAGCGTATCTGGCGGCATCACCGAGCTCGGCGGGCACTACGGACTGACAATCGATGTCCACAACTGGATCGGCGACGAGGGCGTCTATGTAAACACCTCGCAGCGATCGAGCTGGCGCATCCGCAACATGCAGGTGCGGCGCAAGGCATTCGACCTTGCCGGCGGCACGGCACAGATCCAGTGCCAAGTAGATCAGATTGAATATATCGGCGACGCCGATCCAAACATCACCCTTTGCGGGATCAACGAACAAGCACGGAAGAATATCGTTCAGGTCGGCCGTCTTCATACGGGCGACCGAGCGATTGGTGATGTCGTAAAGTTGCTGTTCTGCCGGGGGAACAAGCTCTCGTTTGGCGACATCATCGATCTCAACGGAACGAACAGTTTCGCTACGCTCTCCTGCTCGTCGCAGACGGTATCGGGCGACCAGGTCCAGAGCGCATGCAGCGACAATGAGGTGGATTTCGGTCGGGTACAGACGGGCGGCGGGGGCAGCCGCTACGTGATCATGAGCAATGCCGGCAACAACATGCACCGTAACCGCATCCGCGGGCGGTTCGCCGGCGCCGTATCGACCAGGGCAATCCAGGTTGCCGGGAACGAGACGGATCTATCAGATTGTTACTTCGGGAGCGGCGCCATCGAGCTGCTGTCTGGCGCGACGCTCGCCCGGGGCCGCCCATATGCCGCGGGCGGCTTCCTGAACAACTCGGGTAACGCCGCGCACAGCCTGCGGGTCGGCGGCGCGCAGTACATGGCGCCGATCCCGCTGACCGATTTCCGCCCTGCCACCGCGATGAAGGACGCGCTGGCGGATACAGCGACGGGGACGGCCGGGACGACGGTCGGACACACGCCGGGGAATTTCGGGCTGGCCGATGTCGCCGGCTCGGCCCTGTCCGGCCTGTCCACGAACGGCAACGCCGCCACCAACGCGGCCGCGTGCTATTTCCGCATTCCGTCGGACTATGTGGCCGGCGGTTTGATCACCCTGCGTCCTCGGGCTCGCGTATCTGTGGCCCGAAACACAGCACAGACAATCGACGCGACATTTCAGGTTATGAGCGAGAGCAATTCGCTGGGGTCGGACCTCTGTGCTACTGCGGCCCAGACGCTAACGACCAGCTATGCCGCGTATGAGTTCACGATCACGCCGACGAGCGTGAAGCCGGGCGACATCGCTTACATCACCTTGACCGGCTTTGCCGACGATACCGGCGGCAGCTCGGGCGGGACACTCGCTGTGCAGTGGGTCGATATCCTGTTGGCGAGAGCCTGATGCCCCCGACCCTCGGCAAGGCCGGCTGATGCCCAAGCCCGCCCCCGCCGACGACAACCGTATCGTGCTCGTGGCCGTGATGCCCGCGAACCTGGCGCAGCGGATTGAGGAGACGTTCGGCGACAAGATCCGCAAGCGCGGCGACCTGTTCACGACCGACATGATGCGCGAGACCGACGCCGAGCTGAGCGATGAGGCGGTGCGGGTCGAGATCAAGGTGCGGCGGAAGGATGGGGCGAAGCGCGAGGAGGATACGTGAGCGAGGCGAAATATCTCACGCGCATTTACCAGCGCGTGTTCGGCGAGGACATCCTGAAGGCCGTTGTGGCGTACGAAGGCAAGTATCAGGACTTCGGGGCCGATGGTTCGCTGCCGACGCATGGCAGCGTAACGCTGGAGTTCCGGAACGGGCGCCGTGTGCGGATTAGCACCTCAGAATGGGGCGGCGCCTGCGATGCCGACTCCGATGAGGGCGTGAAAGCCGCATGAGACTCGTCGGCGAACGCAGCCGCGCCCGTCTGCTCGACAGGCTGGTCAAGCAGAACGGCTGGCGCTCCATCGCCATTGTCGGCGTCAAGGACGACCTCGAGACCAAGAGCCTGCTGCAGTGGTGCCGCAAGCTCGAGCTGACGGTGGTGTGGCGCGTGACGCCAGGGGCGGGCCGCCACGAGCTGCAGCGGCAGGGGTTTGCCCGCGATCGCATGGTGAAGTGGGCCGGCGTCTACAAGCGGCTGACGCTGCTGCAGATGCCGTCTGCCGAGGCGGTCGAGCAGCTCGCGGAGCAGCAGTTCGATGCCGTGGCGCTGTGGGGCCTGACGCCTGCGCAGCTCGCCGGCGAGGGCGCGAAGTGGGCTGGCCTAGTCCGTACCGGCGGGATGCTCGTCGGCATGGACCACAGGGTCGCCGAGTGCCGTAGGGTGCTCAATGCCGCCGTCCCGAAGTGGCGCGTCCACCGGGATGGGGTGTGGATGGTCGATGTGAAGCGACACGGGGGCGCCAATCAGGCACCCGGCGTTGTCGATGACGGCGCCGAAGACCTCTCCGGTGGAGAAGATTCGGACAGCGCGCTTGCGGTCGGGGAACTCGACGTAGACGTTGTCCCCAAGGTCTTCGAAGGAGAACTTCTCACTCATGATCCTGTAGACTCCGGGTCTGACGCAAACGAGACGGTGCATGCGATGGCTCCTGCTGCGGGAGCCGAGGGCGCGGAGAATGTACCACAGCCCGCCCCCAAGCGCAGGGGCCGTCCTCCGGGCGCGCGGAGCAAGGCGGCTGGTGTTGCGCGGAAAGCCATTGCTTGACCGCTCCCCGCGTCTGCATCGGGCTCATCACCTGCGGGCGTGACGAGCTGACCGCGCAGACCGTGCGCAGCTTCGCCAGGCACAACGATGTCGCCGACCCGCGCTTCCGGCTCGTGCACATGGCCGAGGCCGGTGACAGCGACGAGATGATCGCCGACGTGCAGGCGCATGGCTGGGATCTGATCGGGCGGCCGAAGATCCGGCTCGGGCAGATGGCGGCCTATCGGCGGGTGCTGGAAGTCGCCGAGCACGAGGGCTGCGAGTTCACGGTCGTCAACGAGAACGACTGGGTTTGGGAGAAGCCGTTTCCGTGGGATGCCATGGAGAAGGTGACGACGCCTTTTGAGACTTGCCGCCTGTTCGATGTGTACAAGCACCGGCCGCCGAGCCCGCGGGCGCCAGCCGGCACGAAGAGTTTGGCCACGGGCAAGCTGCTGGCATGGCGACCGTATCTCCCTGGGTTCGAAGTGGCATGGGCTCATTACGTGCCGCTGTCGATCACCCGGACCGACGTCCTGGCGCCGTGGGTGAAGCGCTTCCAGGGCATGAAGAAGATGTCCCGCGATCGCGATCTGCTCTCGCTGCGGGTGACCGAGAACGTGGTGTGGAGCATCGGCGAGGTCACGACGGCGGGGATGAAGGAGTGACGGTTTCCGTTGAGCTTTGCGGCAAGGACTACACTATCGATTGCTTCGACGGCTGGTGGCAGCCGAGCCCGCGGAGCAGCGTGATCCAGCGCTACCAGCACGCTGCGGACGTGACATTGCCCGAGGCCATCAAGCACTGTCGGGGCAACAGCGTCACGGTTCAAGCCGGTGGCCATCTGGGCGTTTTCACGAAGTGGCTGGCCGATCGGTTCGATAAGGTGCTGACCTTCGAGGCGGACCCGGTGAATTGGGCCTGCCTGGAGCGCAATGTCGCCGGTGACGAGCGCATCACTGCATCGGACAAGGCGCTCGGCGACCGAGAAGGCAAGGCCCCGTGGGGCCACTCCGACACGAACAGCGGGAAGAACAAGGTCACGCTGGGCGGCAAGCACTTTGTCACCATGACGACGGTGGATGCACTCGACCTCTACGCCTGCGATTTTCTGTGCTTCGATCTGGAAGGGTACGAGCTGCCTGCGCTGAAGGGTGCCGCCGACACGATCGCGAGGCACAAGCCGGTCGTCCTGTTCGAGGACATCGGCCACGGCAAGAAATACGGGTTCGCCGCCGATGCCGTGCAGCAGTGGCTTCTGCAGCGGGGATATGCTGAAGTGGCGCGGGTCTATGACGACCGGATATGGAGCTGCGCGTGAGCGATTGGCAGCCAATCGAGACGGCGCCAAAGGATGGGACGCCGATTCTAGTCTATTGCCCGGCGCCGATCGTGCTCGACGAGCACGTATACTGCTGGCCTGAAGGCGCCTCGTTGTCGATACTGCCAGCAATGTGGCACGAGCCAAATCAGCGCACGGCGGAAGGGCCGGGGTGGTTCGCTCCGATGTTCTATCTGGCATTCGGCCCGTGGGATGACCCATCGACCGAAATCGATGCTGTCGGACTCAACCCGACCCACTGGATGCCCCTGCCGGAACCGCCCGCCGCATGACCGACCTCGTCACCCGCGACGGCTGGCTGATGCCAGCGGCCGTGTCGCCCAAGCTGTGGGCACAGTGGCAGGGCGAGGCGGTGGCGCATCTTGACCTGGCGATGCCGTTCGTGAAGCAGCGGCGGTGTTGCCTTCAGGCGGGCGGAAACGTTGGAATCTATCCGCGCATGCTGGTCGAGCGCTACGGCTTCGCGCACGTCGTCACGTTCGAGCCTGACGAGACGAACATGCGCTGCCTCGACGCCAACACGGCGCAGGTCGCGGCGAAGGTGACGCGGTATCAGGCGGGGCTGGGGGTGAAGGCCGGCAAGGCGCCGTGGTCGCGCGCATCCGAGCACAAGCCGGGCTGGCACAAGATCGCCCCCGTGGGCTGCCGGCCGAAGTACGTGCACGGCGAGGTCGATCTCGTGGCGATCGACGAGGTGTCGCTGCCTGCCGGGCATGAGGAAGTCGACTTCATCAGTCTCGACATCGAGGGCTCGGAGCTGGAGGCCCTCAAAGGCGCCGAGCGCCTCGTCGCCCATTGCCGGCCGGTGATCCTGTTCGAGGACATGGGCCGCAGCCGCCACGCGAGCTTTCGCAGGCGCAGCACGGTGGCGTACGGCAACCCGCCGGGGTCGGTGCAGCGGTGGCTGGCGGAGCGGGGGTATCGTGAGGCTGCCAGCGTGCAGAACGACGAAATTTGGGTGCCGGAATGAGCTTGTCTAAGGGCGCAATCATTCAGCAGTGGCGCGCGGAAGCGTGCAAGACAGCTAAGCTGGCGCGCCGGCTGCGCGACGCTAATCCGGTACTGTGGAGCGCGGTCAATCGCGACGGGACTGCCGACCGCTGGCTCGCGTTTCATGAAGACTTCAATGCGTGGGTATGTCGCCAGAAGCATCCGGCTTGACCTTCCCGCCCAAGGTTCTGTCCTGCCACGAGACGATTGACGCGATAGTTGCGGGGCGGCTGAGTGTTTCGCGTATAGGGGACGGAGAGTTCAAGATAGTCGAGGGCCACGGCACTCGGACGCAGCCGGGGTCTCCGGATCTGACGAAGCGGATGCGGAGGGTCTTGAGGTCCGCCGACCCGAGGCTGATGGTCTGCATCTTGGACCTGTGGGGCGATCACAAGGTCGCTGATGTGTGGCCGTCGCGCGAGAAGACCACGGCCCGGTTCGGCTGCAAGGAGTTCGTCGAGAAATACCTCGAGCCGGGCCGGACGTGGGGCTGCGCGGCCGTGTCTCGGCTTTGCGAGTGGGCTCTTTCGGATCACGACGCCTACTGGGCCAAGGTTCGCCAGATCTGGCACGACCGCCCCGTCTACTGCATCAGCGGCAGCAAGAAGGGCCTCTCCGCAGCTGGCGGCTTGCTCTCCAACGCATCGAAGGTGGACACTTGGGACCTCGCGCAGAAGGTCGACTGCTGGTCGCGCTACGCCGAAATCCTCGCCGGGTGTGAGGCATGGGCGACGAAGCAGACTGGCGATCCGCTGGTTTATGCGGCCTGCGGGGCCACAGCGACGATCCTGGCGCAGGATCTCTGCAAGCGCGGGGTGCAGTGCTTTGACGGCGGGCACATGGCGCAGGCGTTCGCGAGGGTGAGCCCGAAAGACATCAAGGACGAGCCGTGAGCATCCGCCTGCCATCCAGACGCTGGGGGCCATTCCGCCAGGAGTTCTACTCGATCCACTCCGGGCCAGACTGCGAGACAGCAGTGGATGGCGTGTGCGAGCACGGCCGGTGGGTGAGCGTCCCGATGCAGTCTCTATCGTCGCTGCTCTATCGAGTATCCCCCAGGCTCTGGCGCAAGTGGAGGAACCGCCGCTGGCTCAACCCGTCCCGCCGGTTCCTTGAACGCATGTTCCCCAACATCCGCGGCTGCGCATGACCCCCACCGTCCTCTCCGAATGGGCCACGATGCAGCGCGTGGCCGAGACGGGGTGCAATCTGTCGAGATTCGGGCGTTGCGAGCTGAAGCTGGCGCTCGGGCGACCGGGGTTGGCGCAGTCGCCTGATGTCCGCTTGCGGATAACGCTGCGCGCAATCCTGCTGATGCCGCATCGTCCGCACATCCTGGTTTGCCTACCGCGTGTATTCGAGGGCTTCCCCGACGCGCACAAGCAGCGGGTCTACGGCGAGTTCACCCGTCCCGAATTGACAGACGCTTTGTTCCAGCCCGGCAAGGTGTACGGCTCGACCTTCGTCACTCGCCGCGACGGCTGGATCGGCGACATGGACGAGGACGCCTACTGGCGGCTTGTCCGGGGCATCTGGCAGGACCGGCCGGTATTGCTTGTTGTCGGTAGCTCCAAGGGGCGCCGTGCCGCCGACGAGTTCCTGACCAACGCGAGCAGCGTTGACACGCTCGATGCGCCTCAGCGCGACGCCTGGGCGGCCTACGAGGGCATCCTGAACGACTGCCTGGCGTGGGCGGCGACGAAGCAGCGGCCGCTGGTCTACGCGGCCTTGGGCGCCTCTGCGGCGGTGCTGGCGGATTGCTTGGGCGTGGCGGGCATCCAATGCCTTGACATGGGCCACGCGGCGCAGTCTTGGGCTCGGCGGGGTGAGAGGTTGGCGGCGTGAGCGTCACGCTCTGCTATCCCTACTACGATAACCCAGGAATCCTGCAGCTCCACCTCGACACCTGGATGTCCTACGCACCGGAGATCCGGGACCAGTACCGGTTCATTCTGGTCGACGACGCAAGCCCGAACAGCCCGGCCGAGCCGGTGATCCGCGGCGCCAAGTTCGACGGGCAGATCGAGCTTTACCGGATCGAGCGCAATGTCGCCTGGGGGTGGCCGGCGGCGAAGAACATCGCCATGCACCACGCCCCCGATGGGCCGGCGCTCGTTACCGACATCGACATGGTGCTGGAGCCGAAGGACGCCGAGGCGCTGCTGCGGCTGAAGGTGAAGCCCGACGCGCACTATATCCCGCGCCGCCGCCGGGCCGTCGATGGCTTGGAGTACAAACGGCACCCGTCAACCTATGTGATGCAACGGTCGCTGTTCTGGGCAATCGGAGGCTTTGAAGAGCGTTGGCTTGGGCTCTACGGCTCCGACAGCATGATGCGGCGAAGGGCTGGCAGGATGAGCCGACGCATCGAGTTGGACGACGTGTGGGTGAAGCTGTACGGCAGGGAAGTCATTGCCGACGCGAGCACCACCGAGTTCGGCCGCAAGGGCTCCGAATACCACAAGGGCGAAGCTGGCAAGGAAATGCAGCGCGCGTCTGAGGGGCCGGTGCAGGTCGTGATGTCGCAGAAGTATGAACGGGTACTGTAATCTGCTATAAGCGGAGGACCGGACGCGCCAACGTCCGATCCCCCTGACCACCGACGTGAGGAAGCACGTGATGGCCGCCAGCGAAACTATCCTGTCGTTTTATTGTCCGCAATGCGGACGGGAGCGTCGTGTCCCGCGACGCCGGCGAAATAGCCGAGGCGAGGGGCGCCTCTGTCACTCTTGCGCCATCAAGGATGCGTATCTCCGAAATCCTGAGAATTGGGGCAAACGTGGCGGTCGGTCCACGCACGGACAAAGTGACACGCGGCTCTATCATATCTGGGAAGCGATGAAGGCCCGCTGCGGCCTCATCAAAGGCGCCACGCCAGCAATGCTGAAGCACTACCGCGGCAAAGGCATTGGCGTATGCCCAGAATGGGCGAACTCGTTCGATGAATTCAGCCGGTGGGCTGAACGGAGTGGGTATTCGGATCGTCTGACCATCGATCGAATTTGCGGCGATCTTGGATATTTCCCAGAGAATTGCCGATGGTCGACGCGACTGGAGCAGGTTCGCAACCGAAGCAACAGTCTCTTCGTGCTCATCAACGGGGAGAAGAGGCCGCTTGCCGAGTTGGCCCAAGAGTGCGGCCTTGAGTACGGCGTTCTGAAGGAGAGGATCAAGGCTGGATGGCTCTTGGAAGACGCGCTCTCAAGGCCCGTAAGAAAGCGACGCGCTAATGCTGTCTGTGATCCTGTGGCTTTGGAGTGAGCGCTCCGGGCCGCCGGGGAAGTTCGCCGACTACTTTACCTTCCACCCCAACGACCTGTGCCGCATGGCGGCCGCCGTCCGCGCCAACCTGAAGCTGCCGCACCGGCTGATCGCGATCACGGACTACCCGCGGGACCTGTTCCCGAGCGACATTGAGTACGTCGCGCTGGAGGAGAGGTTCGCCGGGCTGCGCAGCCTCGGCGGCTGCTGGTTGCGGCTGAAGTGCTTCTCGCCGGAGCTGGACGACGTGCTCGGCCCGCGGTGTGCGTGGATCGACCTCGACAGTATCGTCTGCGGGTCGCTTGACCCGCTGTTCGATCGCGACGAGCCCATCGTTCTTTTCAACTCCCGGTCCATTCGCGGCCAGAACTGGAATGGGTCCGTCATCCTGTTCTCTCCGGCCGAGAACCGGGACATCTGGAGCGAGTTTGACCCGGAGACGAGCCCACGGTTCGTGCGCGACCTGCGCGGCGGGCAGAAGACCGGTCCGCGCGGCACCGACCAGGCATGGCTGCATCACCGCAGAGGCCCCGAGACGCCGCACTGGACGAGCAGCGACGGCATCATCCACTGGGGCGTCGGCGGGGGCTCGCGGACCATTCCTGAGCACGCCAGGATACTGACTTTCCCCGGCCTGCTGAAACCGTCGTCCGAGAAGGTCCGCCGCCGCTCTCCATGGGTGAAGCAGCACTGGCCGCTGCCGGGCGACGACTACGCAGCGCCGGATTATCCGGTCGCGCCCTGGCCGGTGGTGCCGAGCATCGAGCCGCCACCGCCGGGCCGGTTCCGCACGTTGCTCAAGGAGCGCCAGCTCGCGCGTGATGCGCGGCGGAGGATGGTGAATGCAGGGGCCTTGGGTTAGCCTGGGCGGTTGGGGCCGGAGCCCGGCGATGGGCGGCGGCATGAGCAATCAGTGGATGGGCTGGCGGCCGCAGATGCCGATGCCGTTCGGCGGCGGGATGCGGTCTCAGCCCCTGATGCCGTCGTTCGGCGGCGCCGGCACGCTGCCGCTTGGCGTCGACGGGATGACCGGTGGCGGCATGGGCGGTCTGCTGCCAGGACTGGCCGGCGGAATGATGCCGCCGCCCAGCTTCGGCATGCGCCCGCCGAGCTGGGCTCAGCCCATGCCGGCACCTCAGCCTGTGATGCCGCAGCCGGCACCCTCGCCAATGCAGCCACAGCCAATGCCGGCGAAACCGCAGCCCATGCGCCCACAGCCGATGCCGCAGCGCTCGACGATCCCGCAGCTGGCCCTGGCGGACGACCCCGCGCTGTCGCGGCGGATGTTCATGGCGGCGAACCGCGGCTGATGAGCGGCTGGGCCAGCCTCGGCGGCTTTGGCAACGTGTCGATGCAGGGACCGCTGCCGATTGGCCGGACGAACAACACTGGCGCGCTCGGGATGATCGCGCAGGCGCTGATGCAAGCGGGCTCAATGCGACCGGCGCCGACGCCAGAGGATGATCCCGAGGTGGCGGCGCTGTTGGCGCGGATGTTCGGCGCTCAACAGCCCGCGCATCAGGCGCGCATCGGCTACTGATGACCCCCTACGAGCGCATCGTGCTCGGCGACCGTGCCAGTTCGCTGATGGCCGACCCTGCCTATGCGGCAGCGGTCGCGAAGTACGAGGCCGACCTTTTCGAGCGGTGGAAATCCGCAACCGAGCTTGCCGTCCGTGAGGCGCTTTGGACCGAGTGCCAAGCGCTCAAGGGCGTCACGTCGCGACTAAGCGCCATCAAGACCGACGGCGACGTCGCGAAGAAGTCCCGCACCTAGCGGGGATTAGCGGGGGGTTTAGTCCCCGCTCCGTCTTCCTAGCAGGAATCCTACATGACCGAGACGACGGCAGCCCCGGCGCCAGCCGAGGCCAAGCCTAATCACGGCCTATCGCTTGCCGATGCCGTTGCTCAGATGAAGGCCAACCGGGTGAGCGCTCCGGCGCCAACCCCCGCCAAGCCTGCGCCTGAGCCGGCGGCCGAAGCGTCCAACCCCGAGGCCGGGGAGACGACCGAGGCGAACAGCGTCGATGCCGAGCAGCCGGCCCCGACTGACGCTGACGAGCAGTCAACCGAGAGCGCCCCGGAAGCCGAAGGCGAGCAGGACGATGGCCCGACCATCGTGCAGCTCAAGGACGGCAGCCAGGTGCAGCTCGAGGAACTGGTCGCCGGCTACATGAAGGATGCCGACTACCGGAAGAAGACGCAGGCGCTCTCCGAGGACCGCAAGGCTCTCGTCACCGAGCGCCAAACCTTGGACGCCGAGCGCAGAAGCGTAGCGGACAAGGCCCGAGAACTCGACACCACGTTGCAGAGCGAGCTGACGGCGGCGAAGGCCGAGCGTCAGAAGTACGCTGCCCAGGTGGAGCAGATCGCCGGCCTGTTGAACAAGCAGGACGCCGAGTGGTCGCGCATCGACTGGCAGGCCGAACGCATGCGTGACCCGCAGGCGGCGGCTGCCAAGTGGATGGACTACCAGCTCCACCGCGATGCCATGGCCGCGGCCGAACGCGAGCGAGCCGACCTCGCCGCCAAGGCCAAGACCGAAGCCGATGCCGCCGACCAGGCGACGCAGGCGAAGACGGTCGAAGCGTGGCAGCAGTCCTACAGCGCTCTCGCGACGCACATCCAGGCGAAGCACGCCGATCTCGTGGACCCTGAAAAGGGCAGCCAAGAGTGGCGGGCCATCGCCGCGACGATGAAGGCCGCCGGATTCCCCGACGAGGTCACGCTCGCCGCCCTCGGGCAGCGGTACGACCCGTTGGTGCCGATCCTGGCGCCGCAGGTGTTCGAGCTTCTTCGCAAGGCCACCCTCTACGACCGCATCACCTCCGAGCGCACCAAGGCCCTCGCCTCAGATACGGCGCCCAAGCCCGACGCCAGCGGCAAGATCCGCGTGGTCAAGGGCACGGCGTCTCGCTTCCGCCCGCCATCACCAACAGATTCCGCCCTCGGGCGCGCACAGGCAGCTTTCAATGCATCGCCGAGCCAAGCCAACGCGGCAGCTCTGATGCAGGCGAAGCGCGCCGCGCAGTCCGCCAAGGCACGGTGACGGTCGGGCTCAAACCCTGGCCTGAAGGCAAATCTCGATGACTACGCAGTCTGGCGCGCTGATCACCACCGGTGGCAGCGCCATTGTCGGTCAGCGCGAAGACCTCTCCGACATCATCTCGCGCATCGACCCCGTGAGCACCCCGGCACTCAGCTGGTTCGGCACCGGGACGGCGAAGAACGCCATCTCCCACGACTGGGAGACGGTCTCGCCGCGTGCGCCGCGTCGCTCGCCCGCGAACGAGGGCAACGTCGCGACCAATGGCACGGCGAAGCGCGCCACCCGCATCGCGAACACCTGCGAGATCTTCTACGAGGCGTACGGCGTCTCGGGAACCGCGCAGTCCGTGGATGTGGCTGGCGGTGCCGGCGACCTCGACTTCCAGCGCACGATCAAGGGGCTGGAGCTGCGCTCCGACCTTGAGATCTCCGTGCTCAGCCCCTACTCGTGGGTCAAGACCGACCCGCGCAACATGGGCGGCATCCAGACCTACGGCGTGAACTACGACATCGGCAGCTCGGGCGGCACCGGCCCGTCCGCCGATGGCGACACGGATGTGGTCTACGGCGCCGACCAGACCCTCGATGTCGACATGGTCGACACCGTGGCGCAGAGCGGCTGGGCGGTGGGCGCCAACTACTCGTTGCTCATCATGGGCAGCGCGCAGAAGCGCAACTTCGACAACGCCATCCCGGTCGAGTCGCTGGCGGATGCCCAGATCGACGTGACCAATCAGGACGGCGTTACCGTCGCCACGACCGTTGCCATCTGGAAGTCCGTGTTCGGTCAGCGGAAGTTCATGATGGTGCCGACGCTGGACAAGTTCACCGAGGCGTGGGCGGACAAGTTCTTCCTCGGCTTCGATGAGCGCAGCGAGTACCGTCCGAAGGTGTGCTTCCTGCCCGGCCGCAGCTGGTTCGTCGAGCCGCTGGCGAAGGTCGGCGACACGGATCAGGAACAGATTGTGGCAGAGGCGACCCTTGAGGTGCCGAACCCGCAGTCGTTCATGCTTTGCGCCGGACTCTCCGAATCGTACAGTTCTTAATCCTATTGTGGGATTATGAGCTAGCGGAGCGCGGCGGCTAATCCTTCCACGCTCCGCACGTCCTTCTACTCGGGATGCTTGGCAGGCCAGTCAAATGGCCCCAAGCCTTCCGGCGGAGAATGTTTCCGACCTGCTCGCGCGAAATGCCGAAGCTGCTCGCAATCTCATCCTGCGTCATGCGCCGGGCGCGCATGTCAAAGATCTTGCGCACGTCGACTTCCGTGAGCTTCGCCCGATGCGATTGCTCGCCGGCTTGGCGTTCGGACATGCGGCGCCGCAGATCAGGATTGCGTCGAGCCGGGTGATCGTCTCCGCGAACGATCCGCGACGGGTCCGTCTGAAAGATCATTCGGCCGCGCCGACATGCGTCGCCGATGTTTTCCTTCTGCGTCCCAGGCCGAAGATGAGCTGGGTTCACGCAGAGCCGGTTGTCGCAGCTGTGCAGGACGTACAGGGGCGATTCGAGGTCGAACTTGCCAGCGAGCCATAGCGCTACGCGATGGGCTCCTCTGGACTTCCCAAGTACGCAGATCTTTCCGTACCCAACTGGGTATCTCGCGCCCTTCCATAGCCAGCAATCTTCAGGGCCTAGCTGGTCGAACTGAGCGCTGAAGCGCGGCTCGATCGGGATGGGCTTGCCCGCCATGTCTACTCCTTTGTCACGGACAAAATGAGTATGTCATCTGTTCCCACCGGGTTCAAGTCGTTCGCCGAACGGCATGGGCGGAATCATCGCCCAAAATATCGGCTGGTCGATCGCAGTGCGGACGGTTGGGCCATCGAGCGTGATGGTGCCCGGACCAAGTTTATGCTCGACGGCAAAATGATGCGTTGGGCGACTGCGGAATGGGTCAGTCAAGAGTTCTTGGATGCCTGCAAAAGCATGCGCGACCAAGAACGGCGCGCGCCAAGGGGCGACTCGACTGGCTGCTGGCAAGAGTGCGCCAGAGTACCGATGGCGCTGTTGATTCAGCATCTGCCGTTTGATGCTTGGGGCGATGAGAAGGCGGTCGCCAAGGTGTTGAATAATCCCGAGGTAAGATTTTTTCGCACCGACGGCAACCACAGGCGTCTGTGATGGCAGCGACGGATTATCTCTCGCTGCAAGCGCAAATCTCGCGCTGGTCCGGCGGCAGCTCCGACACGAACTTCGCCGACGCGATCCGTGACGCGATTCGTTCCGCCGAAGCCGAACTCGACCGCAAGCTATGGGTCCCCGAGCGCATCGTCCGCCGCATCGTGACCTTCACGGCCGAGCGCGAGGCCCTGCCCGACGACTGCGCCAAGGTCATCTCCATCCTCCGCGTCGAGGATGACGTCGAGACCGACCAGATGCGGCCCGCGCATCCCGATGCGGCGCCTGGCCTGATCCGCACCTACTCGGGCAAGCCATCGTTCTACGCCCTGGAAGGCGCGCAGATCCGGCTCATCCCGAAGCCCACGGTCGACGCTCCGATGCGCGCCCGCTGGCTCTACTACGCCTTCGTGCCGCGACTGTCCGACGAGTCGGCCTGTACGGCCATCCTGACCACCTACCCCAACGTGTACCTCTACACCTCGCTGAAGCACCTGGCGTCGTTCGCGGACGATGCGGGCAGCGTCGGCAAGTGGGCGGGGCTGTCCGAGCAGGCAATCGCCGCCGCGAACCGCGCAGGTGTCGTCCGATGACCAATCCCTACGGCAACCTGCAGAGCGACAAGAGCCAGCGGCTGGCACTGGAAGCGCTGCTCGACGGCACGTCGCCGAGCATGGCGCTGAAGCAGGACGCCACGACCGCGGCAGGCTGGGCAGGCACCGGCTCGGTCGCGCGGAGCGTCGAGGACGATCTAAAATCGCTCGGCAACCCCCTCGATCGCTACGGCTCAGTCAACGACGATCTTGGGGCAACGCTTCAGGTCGCACATGACGCGCTGCCGAGTGACGGTGGCGCCATCTTGATCCCACCTGGGATCTACACTGCCACGACGGGGGCGGTATTCACCAAGGACGTGCTCCTGATTGGCAGCGGGATGCTCAACACGAGCTTTCGCACTGCCGACGCAGACCTGACGATCATCACGACCAGCGCTCGGATCAGGGCGCGGGATATGGAGTTCCGTTTCTCCGGCACGAACGGGACGCAATCCACCTGTCGCGGCATCCTGTCGACCGGCGGCTACGGCCCGGTGCTTCAGGATGTGAATTTCAGCCTGTTCGCGACCGGGTTGGAGTTCACTGGTGCGTGGGCGGTCAAGCTGAACCGCTGCCGGTTCTGGGATCAGCGGTACTACGGCCTGAAGATCGCGAACGCGAGCAGCCCAGACCAGGGTGACCACGACATCGTCGCCTGCGAGTTCTCCAACAGTCAGTACCCGACCACGGCCATCGCGATCTACTGGGCGTCGTCCGGCGGCTTCAAGATGACCGGCGGCAAGATCCTGGAGCACGCCTATGCGTTCCTGGCCGAGCCGGCCAATGGGATCGCCACCTCAATCCTGAAATTCGTCAACGTCTCGATCGAGGGCAGCCGCACGGGCGGCATTCGCATCGCGAGGGCGAGCGGAAACGGAACGGTCGGCAAGATCCAGGTCAATGGTTGCCAGTTCGCGATCACCGAAGGGGCCAAGATCATCTCGCTCGGCGGCGGCGCCTCCGACGCAGTGATCGACGGCAACGTGATCCACGGCTCATCTTCGGCGGGCAAATACGGCATCTACATTGAGGACGACTATGGAGGCGGCGGCCTGATCGGCGCCAACCATTTCATGAGCGTCCGCCAGCCGATCCGGCTGCCCGCGTCCGGTGCCGGCATGCGGATCGCGCCAAATTCCTACGCCGGGACCGGCATCAAGGTCCGCTACGAAGGCCGCCGTAATGCCGGCGCCACACAGCGCGGCTTCTTCGACTTCATCCACCACGATGTTGAGGAGTTCGCGCCGCAGAGCACGTCAGAATATACGTGGTTCTACAAGCTCTACATTACCGCCAATCGAACCGCTCGAATCAAGGTCGACTTCAATGGCATCCAAAACGGCGGTGGTGGGGCTTCGCACTATCGTGATTCGATCTTTCTGAATAACGGCGGCTCGATCCCTTCGACAGATATTGTCGCGTCTGCCACAGCGGGCACGGCGACGACATGGACCTACAACGTTTCTGTCGTCGGAACGACGAGCAACGACTATGACGGGCTCTGCATTGGCGTAAAAACCGCAGCTTCGCAGACCCTGCAGGGCGATCTCCGCATCGAATGGTCCGGCGGCGTCTGGAAAGTCGAGCGCCTTGCCCGCATCAGCATCCGCACCTCGGACTATGAGTGGATCGCCTCGGGCAGCGGCACGAGCGAATACTATCTGCGGCTGGCCGCGACGCACGGCGACCCCGGCATCCCCTTCCCGGCCGTGATCGAGGGCAACAAGGCGGTCATCTCGCGCGGCACGCTGGGCTCGCTCGCGGCCGA
>ERZ724522.488-NODE-488-length-25312-cov-6.430851_pt1 | contig 25312 bp, 23 predicted proteins | sample MGYA00376055_ERZ724522 | MGnify/ENA primary metagenome ERZ724522 (study PRJEB28724, sample SAMN07190884) | wastewater metagenome | isolation source: effluent of sewage treatment plant in Hong Hong | place: Hong Kong | collected 2016-03-17 ...
ACACGCACCCCTAGCATACTAGGCGTGCATATCCCTGCGGTTTTCGCATGTAGAGGATAGGAATGAATGGTACAGTTTTTCACTGTAGCACTTCACTGATTGATTGTTAAAGGGCTGGCATAGTCTGTATGCCCAGCTAGACAATATGATGATTGTCTAGCAATGGCTGAAATGTAGCATGTGTTTGTTGTCATTGTCAATCCCTACTGAGACTAGCTGATTTCCCCGGATAGTACATTGCTGCACCAGTTGATGGCATAGCTACTGCGATAGTAGCTTTGTAGCCTACGGCGTAACGAGCTAGCCCTTTTGAGCTATGACATAAATTAACAACCCTTATTTGTGCCACAGTCAAGGGCTAAAGGTTGATGTGTTGTTCCTCTTATGCCGTATCCCTACAGACGCACAAGCAACACAAGACACACACGCTACATTGTTAAAGGGCCTTACACACAAGGACGATGCCTGGCATGGTGCGATTATAAGCACGTTTTACAATCGCTTGTCAACCCCTGCCAGTTGACTGTCCCATGTTAGCACCATGGGAACGCACATTCTTAAGGACATGTTGGCCTAAGCTCACACTGTCAGATCAAATGATCATCGCTCGGGGCTTATTGATAATGTAAGGGATGAATCCTCAAATCCAATGTGGGGTAAACCCTAGTACGTATAGGTACGTATGACCCACTATGTAACACCTAATCTAGAGCTATTGCACATGATGCTCCGCATACGTTCGCTGTCGCTCACATACAGATGGAATGCCGAAGGCGTATAGGGTCAACCTCAAGCATTCATGCGGGTTTGCGCCCAGGTAGTGTTGATAAGCTGTGGATAAGTTATGCACAGGATATGCACAGGATGAATGAAAATCATGTGGGGTGGGTAATACAACCCATTATCATTCTCATTCTCAAGTGTAATGAGAATTATTCTCAAGTAGATTCTCAAGCAGTGTGCTCAAGGGGGTGCCTAGCAAGCTAGGGGTATGCAGGGGGGTAGGGGTACTTTGGTACTGTTGCATTGCACCTTAAATTTATCTAGTAAAAATTCTAACATTGAACACCTCAAAAATATCTTACAAAAATTCTAACATTGAGCCCCTTAAATTTATCTAGTAAAAATTCTAACATTCCCTTCCCCTTCTTCCTCAAGAATATTTTAGAAATAGATTCTCAAGCTATTCCTCAAGTATTCTCAAGAAAGATTTATATACGTATGCTTCGCATACAATTAGTATGTCCGAAGGACGTAAAGAAGTATTGAGGATTATTGCGACATAGTAAGAAAGAGAGAAATGAGTAAAATTGTTTTAAATGACATTACGAATACAGATCAAGTTTCTGTAATCAATGATAATTTTGATAAGCTAGAGAATGAGCTTAATAATAAGGTTTTGTATAGAAACAATCCTGTAGGAGAGAATAACGCATTAGTAACTAATATAGATGCTAATGGTAAACGTATTTACAATCTTCCTAAGCCTATTGCCTATTCTGAACCACTACGTCTACAAGACCTGATTGATTTCAATTCAGGACCAGGAGGAGGAACGACAACACCTTCTGCACTAGACATTCCTTTCCTTCCCTTTGGTACGATTGAAGCTACTAATGTTCAAGCTGCTATTGAGGAAGTGTATGCAGAAGCAGCAGGAAGTGGAGGAGGAAGTCTCCCAGCTATTGGAGGAATTACTGTTGCTAATTTCAGTATTAATGAATCCACTCCTAATAATCGTGTAGAGATTGCTAATACCAATCCTAATGGATGGAATACAGGAGCTGGTAGATGTACATTAGACTTTGTATTCACAAGTAACTCCTACTTCGCTGCCAACCCTACAGGACATATGGCGTTTGGTACTCGTATTGATATTGATACGATTGCAACTTCTGTACGTGGTCAAGGAGCTTTGATTGGTAGTCTTATTGGAGTTACTAATGCTCCTGACTATGCTCCTATGTCGTTGACAGAGACATGGGCTAATGGACTGATGCCGTTAGATAACTATCTGTTTAAAGACACTCCTAGTGGACGTAACAAGCTATTAGAGGATGGTGTTCCATATCGAATGATTATTGAGAGCACTAAGACATCTGACAATAGTCGTTACATTCGTTATCGTCTCTATCGTTATGAATCTTCTACAGAAGCTTGGAAGCTTAATGTAGATACAGGAGATGTATTAGACCATAATAGATGGGCTGACCTTACGAAGACAGGTGTAGTGTTTGCTCATGTGTTTAACTCCGACTTGGTTCCTTGGAGCGTAGATTTCACTAATGTGAGAATCACTTGGGGACCAGCTTATGAAGCCTCTGCTGACTTATCTGCAAAGCTTTCTAAGTATGGAGCTGACCTGGAAGGTGACTTGCTTTTCCTTGGAGATGCTCGTCGTATTCGTGTTAAGAATGATGTGAGCGGAGGCGTGGATAACGTAACAGCCTTCCAAGCTAGAGAGCCTAATAGAGATTCTAATGTGTTCGTTCTCCCTAGTGGAACAGCAACGAATGCGAATTTCTATGCAGCTAATAAATCTAGTGGACTGGCTAATCACAATGCCATCTCTATTGGTATGGAGAACACTACAGGAGTTATTGGTACTAATAACTTTGGTGCAACATCTCCTTCTCCTATTGTAGTGAGAATCAGTGGAAACACTATTGCAACATTCACTCCTACAAACATAAATCTGAATAAGACTCTTACATTCGTAACTCCTAACTCTAAGATTCAGATTTATAACGATGGAGTAACACCTACAGAATGGACTGCGTTGCAAGGCGGTACAACGAATAAGGCAACTCTTATTCCTGTTCTTCCTAATGGAACAGCCACAGAATCTACAATGGTGTTTGCTAATGCTTCTAATATTGCAGGAGCCTATAAAGCAGTTACTATTGGCGTTCAAACCAATTCTGCTATTATTAATGCTTCTGGTATTAATGGAGCAACAAATCCTGATCTGAAGGTTAGTGTTGGAGCAACAACTGTTGCTACATTCACAACAAGTGGTATTCTTCTTAATGGAGCTTCTCAATACATCGGAGTATCTACTTCGTTCTTAACAGGGCAGTATAATCTCGCAGGGTTTAATGCACAATCTTCTACGTCTAGTTCTTTAGATATGGAGTTGTTGAGTACACCAGGTGGTATTGCATCTATTGTGAATGCTGTAGGAGGAACTACTGCACAGATGGTAGAGACAGGAACTAGACCTCTTGCGGCTATGATGAGTTGTCTATTGGCTGATTTGAAAATGCGAAAGATTATTTAATGAACGATAAACAATTCTTAATTGAAGGAGAGCTTTTTACGGCTCTCCTTACATATCTCAATGAGCGTCCTTATCGTGAAGTTGCAATGCTCATCTCTCAACTAATGACTTGCAAGGAGGCTACAATTGTCGATGCAAATTCTGGAACAGGTTCCTGATTCTGTAAAACTAACGGCTGTAGCAGCATCTCCTGTATTGACATTTCTAGGAATTCCTTTACAAGAATGGGTATATATTGCTTCGTTAGTTATGACGGTTCTATTCATCATTGAGAAGATTCCGAAAGCCCTTATTAGCTTGAAATGGATGTATCGTAAGATAGTCCATAACGAAGATGCACCCGTCAAATAAATATCTAATAGGTTTCGTAGGAGCAACTCTTGTATCAGGAGTTGCTCTATGGGAAGGAAAACGAAACACCTCTTATGAGGATTTAGCTGGAGTTCTTACAGTATGTTATGGATATACTGGTAAGGATATAGTTAGAGGTAAAAAATATTCTGATAAAGAGTGTGAAACACTACTTCGTAAAGAGATAGTAGAACACTCTAAAGGAGTTGTTCAGTGTATCAACAAACCTATGGAAGAACGTCACTATAATGCTTTTGTTCTTATGGCGTATAATGTTGGTACTTCTGGGTTTTGTAATTCACGAGCTGCTCGCTTATTTAATGAAGGTAAGATTGAAGAAGCTTGCCGTGCTATTGCTTACACTCCTTCTGGCACTCCTGCTTGGAGTTATGTAAACAAAACACAGTTTGTTCAAGGACTGCATAATAGGCGGTTGTATGAAATGAGAACATGTCTAGGAGCAGACAATGCTAAACAAAATATTAGTTATCTTGGCGATTATTACGGCGCTATTAGGACTACACTACTACGATCGTAATAGGGCTGTAGAACAAGCTAAGAATGAGATGGTAGCCTCTTACAATAAAGAACTATTAAAGAATATTGAAAGAGCAAGTAAGGCAGAAGACAGTATAAAAGAAGAGTCTATCAAAATTATTAGGAACAAAGATGAAAAGATTAAGCGTCTCACTGATAATGTTACTAACCTTAAGCGCTTGCTCGACAGTAGACCTTCCCGTCCAAAAGACAATTCCTTCGATACCATACCTAGCACCTCCTGCACAGGAAGAGAGCTTTTTAGAGAGGATGGAGAGTTTCTTACAAGGGAAGCTGCCAGAGCAGACAGAATGATTATTGAAAGAGATTATTACTATGAACAATATCTTAATCTCTATAATGTACTTGAAGAAATGAGAAAAAATGCCAAAAATAGTAATGAGTGATGTTAGAGGTGGATATAATCTATCTGCTATTGAAGAAAACTTTGATAAGATTGCTACAGAGCTGAACGATAAGGTTCTATATCGTAACAATCCTCCTCTAGAATCAAATACTGTTCATAATGATGTTGATATGAACGGTAATCGTATTTATAATCTTCCTGCTCCTAATTCTCCTAGCGAACCAGCTCGTTTACAAGACTTGCAAAACGTAACAGGTGGAGGAGGAGTTCCTAGCTGGAATGACATTACAGGAAAGCCCACTACATTCCCTCCTTCGTCTCATACACACGTTACATCTGAAGTTACAGGTTTAGATACTGCACTGGCTAATAAACAAGACACTCTTGTTTCTGGAACGAATATTAAAACCATCAATGGTTCTTCTATTCTTGGTTCTGGTGATCTAGTGGTTGCAGGGGGTTCTGGAGGAGCAAATCTAACAACCTCTGTTACATCTACCTCTGTAACAATCAATAGTGATTCTGGTACAGATGCAACAATTTCAGCAGCTAGTGCTACAGACGCAGGGGTGATGACCGCTGCTGAACAAGTTAAGCTTGCAGGAGTTCAAGCAGGAGCTACTGCTAATGATACAGATGCAAATCTGAAGAATAGAGCTAATCATACAGGAACACAACTTGCCAATACCATTAGTGATTTTGCAGAGACTGTTGATGACCGTGTAGCAAGTCTGTTAGTTGCAGGTTCTAATATCACTCTTACGTATAATGATGTTGCAAACTCTCTTACAATTGCGGCAGCTTCTTCTGGAACAGGGGATGTTGTTGGACCAGCTTCTGCAACAGATAATGCTATTGTTAGGTTTGATGCTACAACTGGTAAACTCATTCAGAATTCTGGAGTATTGATTGCTGATGATGATACGTTGACAGTTAAAGGTGTCAAAGAAACTGTAGTATCTGGTACAGTAACAGCTAGTACATACACTGTTGTAGCAGCAAACGGTACAATATATGATTTGACATTAGGTAATGATGTAACATTTACATTCCCTACTCCTGCTCCTGGTTTATCTTTTACATTGATTCTTACACAAAGTGCAGGAACTGCTTGGACTGTTGCGTTTCCTTCTTCGGTAAGGGGGCCTAATAACTCTAATACATATACGATGACTCCTACTCTTAGTCGTACAGATATTGTATCCTTTGTTGCTAAAGGAACTTATTGGATGATGCTTGTCGGTGGTCAGAACTACAATCTCGCATAAGGAATAATATGTTTACTATGCGTAGGGTTGCATGGGCAGCTAAACAAGTCGTAACTTCTTCTTATAGATATTGGAGAATCCAATGGACAGCTCCGGGATCAGGAGCTGATGGTTTCCTTGATTGTAGGGAAATAGAGTTGAGAGGTTCTGTTGGAGGGTCTGATTTAACAAGCCCTTCAACAGCTATAACAAATTCAGCAGCACTGTGGCTTTCTTTCGGATCAACACCTGGACAATTAGTTGATAACAATACCTCTGTAACATCTACATCAGGTTATACGACAAACTCTACTACTACTTTTGATCTAGTTACCCCTCAATCTGTTGCAGAGTTTGCATACATGGCTGCTACCATAAGCAGAGCACCACAAGGACTGTCTATATACGGCTCAAATGACGGAAGTTCATTTACTCTTCTTAAAGCATATACTGGAATTTCTGGATGGTCTTCTGGTGTCTATAAAACATTTAGCACAACTTAAAAATGAATAAACAAGAAACCATGCTAGACAGTATGGGTAAATTCAGAACTCAGTCTCTATTCCTGGAACTAGGATATGGGACTGAGGCTCTTTTTACACTTAAAGATCAAGATCACGAACATGATGGAAAAATCTATCCATCTATGAAACGTCTATATCTTGAGTTTGAAGACCCTACTGAATATGAATTTGCTAATACAGTTCTTCTGAATTGGAAACATTGGCAACGTATGTGTGAGAATAAGGTTATTCGTAAACACATAGATGAATGGCGAGAAGAGTTGGAGGTAAAACTTCGCTCACAAGCTATTCGAGACGCTATCCAGGAAGCCAAGAAAGGCCACTTCCAGGCTGCTAAATGGGTAGCAGATAGGGGATGGTCAACTAGAGGTGCTGGACGTCCTACAAAGGCTGAAATTGAACACGAGAAAAGAGTTCAATCTAAGATTACAAATGAATATGATGCAGACGTTGTTCGTCTGTTTGCTAACCAAGGGAAATAATATGGATACACTATTAGGCGGAATGTCTGGCAAAGCTGAAAAAGCATTGCGTGGGCGTAAAGAGCAATTGGACGATCAAGAAGCTAAAGCTCTTAATACAACTTACGACGAAAAGAAAAACAAAGACGCTGCTGAAGGAAAGACGCGCCTGACAACTGACGATAAGAAGTATAAATAAATGATTAAAGAAGAAGAACAGTGGCTCATAGACGCACAGACTAAACTAGACAAAATGCCTGAAGAGGCAAAGCAGATTAGAGAAACTGCTATGAGCGACCTCTTCTTTTTTGCTCGTTTAGTCAACCCTGGTTATATGTATGGTGAAATCCATAAGACAATCTTCAAATGGATGGAGGAATACACTCTATATGGCCAAGGAGCAACTAATGTAACTAATAAGCTCATCATGCTTCCTCGTGCCCATTTGAAGAGCCATATGGTGGCTACATGGGCTGCTTGGATTATTACTCGTCATCCTGAAGTAACTATTCTTTACGTCTCTGCTACTTCAGGGCTGGCTGAAACACAGCTTTTCGCTATTAAGAATATTCTAGAGAGTACAGTTTATCAGAGATATTTTCCAGAATATATTCATCCACAAGAGGGTAAACGAGAGAAGTGGAGTCAAACAGCAATTTCTATTGACCATCCTAAACGAAGAAGGGAAGGTATTAGAGATGCTACTATTTCTACAGCAGGATTAACAACTAACACTACTGGATGGCACGCTGACATTCTAATCCCTGATGACTTAGTTGTTCCTGAGAACGCATATACAGAAGATGGTCGAGAGAGCGTTTCTAAGAAAGCCTCTCAGTTTACCTCTATTCTTAATGCTGGTGGCTTTACAATGGCATGTGGAACACGTTACCACCCTTCTGATATTTATGCAGACTGGAAGAAACAAGAATTTGATATTTACGACGAACAAGATAATGTAATTGATCGTGTAAATGTGTGGGAGATTAAAGAATACGCTGTTGAACGAGATGGTGTATTTATTTGGCCTCGTGCTGTTAGACCTTCTGATAATAAAGCTTTCGGATTCAATAATCAAGTTCTATCTAAGATTCGTGCGCAGTATGAGGATAGAGTGCAGTTCTTCGCACAATACTATAACGATCCTAACGATACAGGAAGTAATAGAATTGATAGAAGCAAGTTCCAATACTACGACAAGAAATTTCTGAAACAAAGCGATGGACATTGGTATTACAAGAATAGAAAACTTAATGTATATGCTGCTATCGACTTTGCTTTTAGTTTAAACAAGAAGGCAGACTACACTGCAATCGTTGTTATTGGAGTGGATTCTGATGGTTTCTTTTACATCTTAGATATTGAAAGATTTAAGAGTGATAAGATTGGAGAATACTTTGATAAGATTGCTCATCTACATTCCAAGTGGGAGTTCAAGAAACTAAGAGCTGAAGTGACAGTTGCTCAAGCTGTTATTGTAAGAGACTTGAAGGATAAGCTTCGTCAGGAAGGGTTAAGTTTATCTATTGATGAACATCGTCCTACAAGGAATGAAGGCACTAAAGCTGAACGTATTGCAGCAGCTCTTGAACATAAGTACGATAATATGTCTGTATGGCACTTTAAAGGCGGTTATACGGACATTTTAGAAGAGGAATTGGTATTGGCAAGGCCACCCCACGACGACGTTAAAGACGCCCTTGCAAGTGCTGTAGAAATAGCTGTAAAGCCTAAAGCTAGTCGTGGAGAGCACACTTTCGATAATGTTATTCAATTCCATCCCAGATTTGGTGGAGTTAGGTTCTAAGGATAAAAATGGCAAATAAACCACTGATAATTAGTGAAGAGTTCAATCAAGATTCCAAAGCAGCATACATTGCTCATACATGGCATACGTACGATTCTCAAAGAGAGTCTAAGATTCGAGATTGGAAAGAGCTTCGTAATTACATTTTTGCAACAGACACTACTACTACAACTAATAGAACACTTCCTTGGAAGAATAGTACAACTCTTCCTAAGTTGTGTCAGATTAGAGACAACCTGCATTCCAACTATTTGTCGGCATTGTTTCCTAACGATGACTGGCTTAAATGGGAAGCATATAGCAAGAATGATGCTACTCAAGAAAAGACTAAAACAATTGAGGCATACATGTCCAACAAGGCTCGTCAGAGCCATTTTAGAACTGAAATGAGTAAGCTTTTGTATGACTACATTGATTATGGTAATGCATTTGCTACAGTAGATTTTGAGGCATCTTATGTCATTAATTCAAGAAATGAGAAGGTTCCTTCCTATATTGGACCTCGTGTACGACGTATTAGTCCTCTCGATATTGTTTTTAATCCTTTAGCTGCAAACTTCCTGAATAGCTTTAAGATTGTTCGTTCTATTAAGACTGTTGCTGAATTGGTTGCAATTTCTGAGAATGAGCCTGAAAATCTATTTCTAAAAGAGGCAATTGCTAAACGAAACAAAATGCTTTCTCGTATGGGAGCCTATAGTCGTGAAGATCATGCTAAAGCAGAAGGCTTCAATATTGATGGTTTTGGTAATTATTGGGAATATCTGCAAAGTGGATATGTAGAGCTGCTAGAGTTTTATGGAGATATTTACGATAGTCATACACAGACTATTGCAACTAATCGCGTAATTACGATTATTGATCGTATGTATACAATACGTGATGAACCCTCTCCAAACTGGCTAGGACACGCTCCAATCTACCATGTAGGGTGGCGTACACGTCCTGATAATTTATGGGCTATGGGTCCTCTAGAGAACCTCGTAGGTATGCAATATCGTATGGATCACCTTGAGAATCTGAAGGCTGATGCTATGGACTTAGCAGTCCTTCCTCCTCTGGTTATTAAAGGAGAGGTGGAACAGTTCCGTTATGGCCCTAACGAAGAAATCCATATTGATGAGAATGGAGATGTTCAAGAACTTGGACGTAACGCACAATGGGTTATCACTGCTGAAAATAACATTGATAAGCTAGAAATGCGTATGGAACAATATGCTGGCGCTCCTCGTGAAGCTATGGGTATTCGTTCTGCAGGGGAGAAAACTGCTTTTGAAGTTCAACAGCTACAGAATGCTGCTGGTCGTATTTTCCAAGAGAAGATTACTACATTCGAGATTGAACTGCTTGAGAGAGTTCTCAATGCTATGCTTGAAGTTGGTAAGCGTAACATGGATCGTAACGACTGGATTCGTGTCTTTGATGATGATCTGGGTGTTGTTCAATTCATGGAGATTACGAAAGAAGACATTACTGCTGCTGGCACTCTCCGTCCTATCGGAGCCAGACACTTTGCTGCTCAAGCCCAGCTTGTTCAGAATCTTACGCAGCTCTCTCAAACTCCTGTCTGGCAACAGGTTGCTCCTCACATGAGTTCGTTGCAAATGACTAAACTTGTAGAGGATGTTCTTGGTCTTGGTCGTTATCAGTTGTTCAGACCTAATGTTGCAGTTATGGAAGGACAAGAGACTCAACGTATCTCTAACCAAGCTACTGAAGACTTGATGATGGAGCAACAAGCTGGAGCAATGCAATGAAGACAGTTTGGACGAAGGGACTAAATGAACAGCAGAAAGAAGAAATTCGTGGAGCCTTTGTTGGCTCTGCGAACCTTCGTTCACGCTTAACGCATCTCTTGAACGAAAAAATTCAATCACGAAGGAAAGATTCTATAGGCGTTGATAAGTATGACTCGCCCGGATGGGCGTATTTACAAGCAGATACTGTTGGATACGAAAGAGCACTTAACGAAGTTATTTCATTAATTTCATCTGATTCTGTCGAAAAACAGTGAAATCTGGGGTATATACTTGTACATAAGTATAGTATAGTATAAGTTAGTATATTATATAATATGTACGAACGAAGTGAGTACGTTAACGGAGTTATATAAATACTAGAAATACTTAATAGCGAGTTTAGTTTAATGGTAAAATACTTTCCTTCCAAGTAAGTGTCATCAGTTCGATTCTGATAATTCGCTCCAATGAATTCTTTCCGTCTTAGCTCAGTTGGTAGAGCGCCACCTTTGTAACGTGGATGTCATCTGTTCGATTCAGATAGACGGAACCATAGATATATCCCAGTAGCTCAATTGGCAGAGCGCCGGTCTCCAAAACCGAAGGTTGTAGGTTCGATTCCTACCTGGGTTGCCAAATAATCAATTAATAGGAAACATCAAGTGCCAGACCAGGATACTTCGATTTTTAATCAAGGACAACCGCAGGCAACCCCTGCCAATCAGAACACCAATGGTGGTGTGCCCCCTGCTCAAAATAATGACGACCTCTCTACCCTGTTAGGCGCAATTAGGAATGAGCGTGGAGAGCAAAAATATCGTACAGTTCAAGATGCACTTAATGCACTGAAGCACTCGCAAGAATATATTCCCGAGCTATCACAAAAGTTGACACAGCAGGAACAAGAGTTAAAAGCAGCGCGTGAGGCAGCAGCTAAGGTAGCAGAACTGGAACGAGTCGTTCAGGCCCTGACTCAAGAGAAGCCCCAACCAGATACACCTTCTCAACAAGGACTTACAGAGGATCAGGTAGCTGAACTTGTTACTCGCACTCTTTCTAAGAGGCAACAAGAAGAACTCGCTAAGAAGAATATTTCTTCTGTGGCAGAGACGGTCAAGCAGGTTTTTGGCGAAAAGGCAGAAGAAGTGTTCTATAGTAAGGCTCAGGAAATGGGCATGTCTAAGGAACAGTTTAATACGTTGGCAGCCACTACCCCTAAAGCTGTTTTGAAGCTTCTAGGAATTGAAGATCAACAGAAAGTTTCTAGTTTTTCTCCAACCACTACTAGCGTTAATTCCGCTGGATTTGAACCGAATAAACAAACGTATATCGGACGTAATACTAAGCCAACTCTTGTTGGAGCAACTTACGATGATCTACGTGAAGAAAATCAAAATGCTAAACGCATGGTTGAAGAACTTCATGCACAGGGTAAAACTGTTCACGATTTGACTTCCTATGCGGAATATGTAAAGTATTTTAAGAAACAATAAGGAAAATAAATGAGTCAAAATCGTGCAAACAGCACAGCTTTTATTGAAGCAGAGCAATATTCGGCGTTCATTCTTCGTAATCTCGAAGATGGTATGCTCCCCGGTGTTATGTATCGTAACGTCTCTGACTTTGGTTCGGGTAGCACCCTCCATATCAAGACTGTTGGTACTGTCACTATTCAAGACGGTGCTGAAGAAGTTCCGTTCGATTACACTCCCATCGAATCTGGTGAAGTCACTTTGACTATTACTGATTATGTTGGTGATGCTTGGTACGTTACGGATGGACTGCGTGAAGACGGTGCTCAAGTTGAGGCACTTATGTCCGCTCGTTCTAGTGAGTCTACTCGTGCTATTCAAGAGACTTTCGAGACACGCTTCCTGAAGAAGTGCAACACTTCTCAAACAAACGCCAACCCCAATACGATTAACGGTTTTGACCATCGTATTGCTTCGGCAGTTGCAACGGTAGGCAGTGAGAATACCATTACCCTTGACCACTTCATTCGTATGAAGCTGGCCTTTGACAAAGCTAATGTGCCTATGTCGGGTCGTGTGGCTATTGTTGATCCTGTGGTTGGTGCAACGCTGGATCGACTGGTTTCGATCTCTCGTGATGTTACTCCATTTGGTCAGAAGATTCTGGAGAACGGCTTTGATCGTGACCACAACTTCCTGATGAATCTGTATGGATGGAACATTGTTACTTCCAACCGTCTGGACAAGGGTACTTTCAGCGATGGTACGACCTCTGTGTCTAACGCTGTTGCTAACGTGTTCATGTGCGTTGCAGATGATAATACTAAGCCCATTATGGCTGCATGGCGTCGTCTCCCCAAGGTGGAAGGTGAACGTAATAAGGACCTGCGTCGTGACGAATTCGTGACATCTGCTCGTTGGGGCTTCGGTACTCAGCGTGTTGATACTCTGGGTATTGTCATCACTTCCGCAGTTAAGATTTAAGGAATAAATAAAATGGGTTTTGAAAATAAAGCAGGTATTAACGTCTACAACCACTATGGTGCTCGTGGCACTGGTGGTTCGGTTGGTTCTGAACACACACAGAACAGTGTACGTGAATACTCGGTAGCATTTACAGGGGAGTCGCTTAACAGTGGCTTCCTCCCTCCTGTGTATGTACCTAAGGGCTCGCTTCTGCGAAAGGCTGTCCTTCGTGTTGATGAGGCATTCGCTGTCTCGGCGTCAGGTACTGTGGCCTTCGGTGGAGCAGTTCCTGGTACGAATGGTGCAGTGATTACTGAAACGCAGCTTGAGAATATCGGTACTAAGGATGTGTCGGCTACTGCTATCGGTACGTGGGCTACAGCTTCTACGACAGGTACAACTGCTCAAGAGAAGATTACAATTGCTATTACAGGTACAGTTACCGCTACACAAGGTAAGGGTACACTGATCCTTGAGTTCGTTAATAAGACCAAGGCTTAAACACACTAAGGGAGCCTCGCGCTCCCTTTTTGTTTTTGTAAAGGAACAATAATGAAAATGAGTTTGCTGGAGATGGTCCAGGATATTCTAAACGATATTGATTCAGACGAAGTGAACAGTATTGATGACACTGTTGAATCTCAGCAAGTAGCTCAGATTATCAAAACGTGTTATTTCGAGATGATTGCCAACAGAAATTGGCCTCATCTTCGTAAACTTATTCAGCTTGAAGCAGCTAATGACATTCTGAAGCCTAATTACCTAACTATAGACAGTCGTCTTAAAGAAGTTGTTCAGATTGAATATAACTGTGTTAAAGATGATTCAGAAAGATTTGAATACAAAGAAATCAACTTTCTACATCCTGACGAATTCCTTAGAGTAATCTCTGGTCGTAATATTGATAACAGTAATGTAGAAGTTGTTGAGGATTTTAGCGGAGCAAAGCTTCTAATCCTTAATGATGTAGCTCCTTCGTTTTGGACTACCTTTGACGACAAATACATCGTAACAGATTCGTGGAATAAGAACGTAGACGACACACTCAAGAAAAGCAAGACACGCTGTATAGCTTATATGCTTCCTACATGGGAGCGTAAAGATGAAAGTATTCCTGATCTTCCAGCAGAAGCATTCCCTGCATTGTTAGCAGAAGCTAAGAGCACAGCCTTTGTTGCGTTGAAGCAAATGGTTAATCAGAAAGCAGAACAGAAAGCTGGAAGACAACAAAGATGGTTGTCTCGTAAAGCTTGGAGTATTGAGGGGGGTGTTCGCTATGAGGATTATGGAAGAAAAGGTCGTCGATGATTGTTGAGTATAAAGGTTATCAGATTAAATCAAGCCCTCTCTCTCCTAAGAGCTGTATTATTGTTACATCAGGGAGAGGAGGAAAAATCCCAGATGTTATGAACGGAATGTTCACTTCTATTGGGGTTGCTAAATCAATTATTGATGTGTACACTGATATGAAGGAACAAACAGGTGGTAAAAAAGGCAGTAAAGGCGGAGATTAACGCTTTCGTAAGAGGACTGATTACTGAAGCCAGTTCTCTAAATTTTCCTGAGAATGCGTCTTTTGACGAACAGAATTTTGAGCTTAATAGAGATGGTACACGTAATAGACGTTATGGCTTGAATTACGAATACTCCTATGCAATTAGGGATGCTATTTCCTCGTATACATCTTTCTCTGAAGACCCTATTACCACGTTCGTATGGACAAACGTAGGAGGAAACAAGGACAAAGACTTCCTTGTAGTTCAGATTGGTGTAAAGCTGTTCATATTTGATCTTAATGTTGTACCTCTTTCGTCTTCTGGATATGTAGCTACTGTTGATATTTCTGGTATAGGTGCTCTAGGTAAGAGGCATTCCATGACCAGTGTAGATGGTAAGCTCATCTTCGCAGCAGGAACAGGTCTTATTGCTGTGATGACGTATGATGGTTCGTCTTTCACTATTACAGGAGAACGTCTCAAAGTTAGAGATCAATGGGGTGTAGCACACGATCCCACGGATGATGATCCTACACTTCGTCCTGTATCTCCTCCTGCCGATTACATATATAATCTGTATAACCAATCTTGGGGTATTCCTCGTAGATTCAGTCCTACTGTAGCTACAGATTTTGATGATCCTATTGGAATATATACAGGAACGTATGCAGGAAAGCATCCTAGTAATTCGGAAGTAGTGTGGACAGGGATTAGTATGCAAGCTCGTCCTCATCCTGACTCTCCGTATGAGATGATGTATCCTACCATGTACGCAGAAGTTCTTGGTTCGTCTACATTAGCTCCTAGAGGATATTTCATCATTGATCTTCTAGAAAGAGGTATTTCTAGAACAAATGCTGTAGCAGCAAATGGTGTGAAATATCCTGAGTTGAATATGCTTACATATTCTGCTAAAGAGGATAAGACAGAGGGTGGAGCATCTTGCGTATGTGAATTTGCAGGAAGAGTGTTCTATTCAGGATTTAGTGGAAAGGTTATAAACGGAGACGCTAAGAGTCCAGACCTTTCTTCGTATGTTGTATTCTCTCAGCTAGTCCGTAGCTATAAGGATATAACCAAGTGCTACCAAGAAGGTGATCCTACTTCCAGAGAGAATAATGATATTGTTGACACAGATGGAGGAGTGATTCGAGTATCTGGTGCAGAGAATATCCAAAAGCTCGTAAACCTTGGAAGTACATTGATGGTGTTTGCTCGTAATGGAGTGTGGGCAATAAGTGGAGGGTCTGACTACGGATTTACAGCAACAAACTACAAGGTTGATAAGATTACTAATTTTGGTATATCTTGTGAGTCTTCTGTTGTTGTGGAAGCTGGTCGAGCCTTTTACTGGTCTATTGATGGAATTTACGCTATTTCTAAGAATCAGTTTGGAGGGTATGAGTCTGTTAATATTACGCAGACAACCATTCAAACCTTCTATAACAACATTCCTACATATGCAAAAGAAAATGTTATAGGCGTTTATGATTCTTTCAAAAAGAAAATCAGATGGGTTTATAGAGAAAATCATAGATTCTTTCTTAACGTAGGAATAAAGGAGCTTTCTCTAGATTTGTCGTTGAATGCTTTTACTGTTTTTAATCTACAAGCTCCTGTAGGAAAAGCTGCTTCTATTATTGGTATTTTTGATTACGAACCAATCAATGCTGTTTCTGATGATAATTCAAAAAGTTTAGGAAAGATTTCAACAAGATACATTCTTGGAGAAGCTATAGCAAGTGTTCCTCATTTCTCTATAGGGTATTTCAACAACACTTCTTTTGTTGATTGGAAAGCCACTAATGGTGTAGGAATAGATGCTAAGGCGTATCTGATAACAGGTAAAATCACAGCAGGAGATAGTTCTGTTAAAAAACAAATACCATACCTCGTTATGCATTTTAAGAGGACAGAAGAAGGTCTTGATTCTGGCTATAATGTCATTCATCCTTCTGGCTGTTTGATTGGATCAAGATGGGGATTCACAACATCTGACGCCTCTAACAAGTGGAGTTCACTGTTTCAAGCGTATAAGCCTAAGCAGGCGTATATACCTACATCGACTGGAGCATTCGATACCGGATATGAAATAGTCACCTCTAAGAATAAAATAAGAGGCTCTGGAACAGCAGTTTCTTTGTATATGGAGACAGAACCTAATAAAGACTGCTACATTGTAGGATGGAATATCTCTCTAAATGGAAACTCTGTTACCTAAGTGTGTCTATTACAGTGATGCTGATTTCAAATTTGAAATACAACAGATCGGTAATGAAATAGCTTTACATTGTGAAGTGTATAACTGGAAGCCCTCGATATTACGTCGAGGGTATTCTGTATTAAACACTCTGATAAAAGAATCAACTGAAAAAGATATAAGCAAACTTTTTACGATTACTCCTAATCCTAAATTTGCTAAACTACTTGGTGGTAAATCAATCGCTGAATTACACCATAATGGAAAAGAATATGAGGTGGTAATATGGGACTTGAAGCCGCAACAATAGCAGCTATTGGTGCTGGGGCTTCTGCTGTTGGAGTTGTAGCCGGTATTGCTAATAACCAGTCTGCACGGAGAGCACAGAAGCAAGCTCAGAACGAACAAAGAGCAAGTAATAAAGCTCAACAACTAGAAGAACAAAGACGACAGATTAGAGAGGAGCGTGTAAAAAGAGCACGTATTCTTCAAGCCGCTGAGAACACTGGTACAACAGGTAGTTCAGGAGAAGCGGGGGCTCTTAGTAGCCTATCTACGCAGCTAGGTGCCAATCAAGGTTTTGGTCTAGGAGCTGTACAAAGGGCTGGTAATATTAGTACGTTCCAACAGAATGCAGCAGATGCTGCTGATAGAGCACAATTATGGAGTGCATTTGGTCAAATAACCCCTACAGCGATTAAAGTTGGTAACAGTATATTCTCTACTCAATCAAGCCCTGAATTACAAGGTCCATTGATTAATCAACAATTTCCGAATCAATAATGAATAATGAACTAGACGATCTGATGGGCGTGGAAACAAGCCCTGTAGAATTAAAAGAGATTGTAGGTGCTCCGCTGGAGCCAATTTCCCTACCTGATGGCGCAGTGCGTAACAGAGCAGCTCATCTTGCTCTTTTATCTCCTGATTCGTCTATGGTGGTGGATAACTACACTACAATGGTTGCAGAGGCACAGAACGGATCAGAAGCTATTACACAAGGCATTCAGAATCAAGTGTTGTCTCAAATGGAACAAGAGGACATGAATAATTTCATGAATGTTCTCTCTGATCCTAAGATTCCATTGGAGCGTAAAAAGCTACTGGTTAAGAACCACGCTATTGACAATGTTCGTAGAGACTTTGGTACAAAGCTTTTAACCAACAATCTTGAGAAGCCAAGTGAAGGTGAATCTATTGAAGCAGAGCGTGCTCGTGTAGACAGCACGGCTTCTGTAATTAGAGAGATTTACTATCAACGAGAAAGAGAGCAAGGACTCATTAACGCTTTTGCAGCCAATCTTGATAGTGAATCTGCAAGAGCTGTTTATGAAATGTCCAGCGCTATTGTTGCTCCTTTCAGTCAAAACATTCTGATGGCAAACATTGCACAGAGTGCTAAGGATGGTAACTTCTGGAAAGGACTGAAAGCATTCCTGGCTCCTGGTCACGCAAAGATGGATATGCGTAAAGAGCTGGAGCAAATGCCTCTCAATCAAAAAGAAGAATTTACTAAAGCGCTATTAGCCAATATTGATAAGAATTCAGAAACACTGTTTGCAAATAATAATCAATATGCTAAATACCAACTCCTTCAAGAAATTGCAGGACAAGGTGATTACAGTGATTTAGATAAATGGGTTGACACTCTTAGCAGTGTTCTTGACATTGTAGGTTTAGGCGCTGCTGCAAGGTCCCCTAAGGCTGCTAAACAGCTTGATAAGGGGTCAGGAGCTGCTGCTGGAAAAAAGGCTGCTGTAGAGGCTTCTGGAGCCATTAAAACAGATGTTCCGAAGGTAGATGTTACAGATTTGGCTCAAGTCACTTCTAAACCTACTCGTGGGGTATTCGATGACAAGATTGCACAGCTTGAAGCGCAGAAGGCAGAGATACTTGGTAAAGCAGGTAATCAGCTAGGAAAAGGTGAAGTTACTCAGCTTAACGCCGATAAGAAAGCTCTTATCAACAGCATTCCTGATCGTAATGCTTTGGCTAAGGATATTCAAGAAGCTCAAGGTATTACCTCTAAAGCTGCTAAAGAGCAAGCTGATAAAATCATTGAGAGTAGGAAGCTGGATGTGGATGCGCAAGTTAAGCGTATCGACTCTATGCTGGAATCTAACAAAGAAGCTTCTACGTTAACACAGCGTATTGCTTCTTTGGAGAAGCAGATACAAACACTTCAGAAAAACAATACAGATATTTTCATTAAGAAGACAGTTCTTGCTGATGACATTTCTCGTATTGAAATGAACAGTGTTGTACGAGTGGCTCATCCTTCTACTCCGATGGAAATTGTTAAGCTGGCTAACCCTCAACAATCTCGTAATGTCTTTGAAACTATTTTCAAGAGCGAAGGCGATGATGTTGCTAAGGGTTTGGCTGGTACAACGAAGCAACAGGCAATGGCTAATGCAATCTTCCCTCAAGTGAATGTTGGAGGAAAGGCTGCAACACAGACAGTTGATGTTCAGCGTAATCTACGTAAGGCTCTACAAGTCCCTGATTCTATTTACAAGGCCATCTATGATGATGGTGGTATTATGTATACGACTCAGGAGAAGGCAGAAGCTCTTGCTAATGTGAAACGTGATTTTGAGTCTGCAAGTGGATTGTCTCTGAGAGAGAACATGAGTGGATTCTCTCAAGATGGATTACGTATCAAGATTGATGCTGTGTATGGATTACCAGAAGGTGATTTCATAAACGCTCGTCAAGCAATGGAACAGGCAAAGCTTGCTCTACGTCGATATGGTGTTCTTGATGAGGATATTGAAATTCTTCGTAAAGAAGGGCTGGATTATGTCCCTGTCCCCATTAAAGAGGTAGATGGTATTGACGGTGCATATGCAATTCGTGTTAACACATTCCATGAAGTTGATCCTACAGATATAACTTACTTTGAACGTGGAGATGTTAAGTGGAACTTGTTTGATCGCTTACCTGTTACTCAGTGGGGTACACAAGGAAGTCTTCAATCTCATTTGATGGATGCATCTTCTATGCTGTCTCCTAAGTATACGCAAGGAGCTATCACAGCTACGGACAGAAGCGCTAAGTTTGAGAAGATAATGCTTGACATTGCTGATGACTTCGCTGAAATATTTGTTAAGCTCCCTAAGAAAGAGCAGACAGCAATCAACGAATACATCAAGAAGGCTAACTTTGAAGGACTTGCTTTTGACCCTGTTGCAGTAAAAACTGCCTACCCTATTAGCGATAAAGGTGTTGAGGCAATTCGTAATTGGAGAAAGTTCTGGGATGCACATTACTACCTAGAGAATCTGGATGTTATTAGAACGCTCAATTCTCAAGGATATAATCTCTTCAAGAATGCCAATGCAGAATTCATTGCCAAGGCTGCTGCAAAAGATGGTTCTATAGGTAAGGTGTATGATCCTGACTTGGATCAGATTGTCCACTTGTCTCGGCAAGAAATGGATGATTTGTACAATGCTGGAGGTCATTACGCAAAGCTTCGTAGACCCTCTGAGTTCCACGGTGAGATTGTTGAACATGCTATTGTGCGAAACACACCTTCGTCCTATCTCCGTCAAATCCGTGATTCAGATCAAATTCTGAATTACAAAGAAGGCTATTATCAAATCCAGTACAAAGCTGCTAGATTTGTTGATGAGATTTCTATCGGAGCAAATGGACAAGAAGTTCGTAGAGCAGTTGCTGTAGCTAAGGATACGCCAGAAGCTAAGGCTTTTGCTGAACGTATGAATCAGAATGCTGCTCCTGGAGTGATTTATGAGCAGCGTGCTGATAATAGAGCTTTGCAACGTGGAAGTGACGATTGGTTTGATGTTAACTCTGCTGCTGGACGTATTGCTCAAAGGCACAGAGGAAAGCTATTAGAAACAGGTGCAGGTGTTAACCATCTAGGAGATGGAAGCTACATCCTTGATCCTGTTACTTCTGCTGTTCGTGCAGCTAAGAGTGTGGCAGGCCGTACTATTACACGTCCTGTTATCGAAGCTGCAAAGCAACGATTCATGGCTCAGTATGACCATTTGCTTCAAGGGAACGGAAAGGGTGGAAAAGACTTCCCTCTTAATTCCTCTGACATTGGTAGAACAGGTGGAACAGTTGCTAAAGATGTTGCAGATGCACGTACCACTTTTAATTACATTCGTTATCTGGAGAACGGATATGTGAATGCAATTGATACAGGGTATAAGCAGCTCCTTCATACTATTGCAGAAATGCTTGGTAATATTGGGACAGGAAAGGCACAAAGAGCAGCTCTCTCAGCTGCTGAAGTGTCTCCTATGCAAGCAGCTAAAGGAACAGTGTTCACAGCATACATTGCTACAAACCCTATTCGTCAGTTGATTATTCAACCTCATCAGGTTGTTCGTACATGGGCATACAATCCTACAGGATGGTTGTCTGGAGAAGTACCTAAGCTGATAACTGGATACATCCATCACAAGCTTGGTGGAGGACAGCTAAAGGGAGCAACAGGTCAGAAGATGAAAGACTTCTTTGACTTCGTTGAAAGCAGCGGGATGATGCAAGCAGTTGATAAGCAAAACCTTGTACGAGGTGCTCTGTTGGATGCAGCAGATTCAACCAATAAAGCTTTACGAGTAGCAGATAAGCCTATTACTCTTATGCGTAGAGTTGGTTTCGATCTTGGTGAAATGGGTAACAACCTTGGTCACCTTGCCGCTGTATACGACAAGTATGAGCGTAGAGGGATGAACTTAAAAGACCTTGCTGTACGTGATGAAGCATATTCTACCACTCGTGCTATTAGCTATGACATGAACTTTGCTGGAGATATGGCATATAATCAGACAGCAGCAAATGCTGTTCTGCAATTCTTGCAAATCCCACACAAGGCAATGTTAAACTATACTAACAGACGAATTCCTTTACAAGATCGAATGAATCTGTTGATGGGGGATGTTCTCTTCTGGGGACCTCCTACGCTGTTAGTGAGCGAATGGCTTGGAGGAGATATTCTCCCTGAAAACCATACGGCTCGTGACTTTGTTGTATACGGCTTCGAGAGTGCATTCTTGAACTATGCTTTCCAAGAGCTTGTTGGAGATGAGGATTTCAGTGTAGACTGGTCTTCTCTTGCTCCTATTGATGCTCAAGGTTGGTACAAGATGTTCTATGGATTCCTCACAGGGGGTCCTATGCAAGCTGTAGCAAACAGTCCAGCAGGTCAACTGTTAGGAGAGCAAGGACGAATTAGAGATTTCATTCGTACTATGGGACGTTTCTTTGCAGGATTCACTCCTGTTGATGAAACACCCACTAGCTTTACACAAGTGTTACAGAGCTTTGCCAACATCTCTTCTGGATTCAGTAATGCAACGCAAGCATATGCAATGCTAGAAGCTGAAAAAAGAATTGGTAAATACGGTCAGATCATCTCTGACAATGTTCATTTTACAGAAGCAATGATGAAAATCGCTGGCTTCCAAACCTCTACGCAGAGAGATAGATGGGCATTGATTGAGAGCATAAACAAAGACAAGAAGAAGCTAGAAGCAGATATTAAGCAAGATGTTAAGGAAATTGCAAAGTATTACCAGAATCAATTCAATTCTGGTATTGCTGACCCTTCTCAAATGCAAGCTGTTTCTGGACTCGTCTTGAGTAGATATGCTAATGATCCTGTTGCACAAGAGATTGCTTGGAAAGAGATTTCTATCTACCTGAGCGATCCTAAATATCAACTTCTTCGTCAAATGATGAACCATTCTGGATTTGTAGACGCTAAAAATATGAGTGATAAGATTCGTATGTCTAACGACTTCACTCCAGAACAGAAGGAATTTTTGTTGAAGAAATACAGTTCTATCGGTAAGGATTAAAATGGCAGAATTTGGAGTACAAGCAACAGAGCTTTCTGCCCCTTCGGGGGCGGGAGCTAATGTGGTTGCTCCTGCAACAGCAGGTCCTCTTGACAACGGTGTAGGAAATCTTCTCGGAGGTATTCTGAATATCTTCGAGAAAGGTTTAGAGAACGAAGCTAAATCTAAGGCCAAGGCTGCTGAACGAGCAGTTGTAGATCAATATGCTAAACGCCTTGGTTCTCTTGTTGATGCATCAACAACAGGAGGGATGAAACCTAGCGAAGTGAGTGCTCGTAAACGTGCATTACACGCTGAGTTCACTGCGGGATATTCTCAATACGTAGATGAATTTGAAAAGATACGTAAGAGCTTTGAAGGAGGAACGGAGCTTGGTGAGATTGAGCAAGAGCAAAAGAATGCAATGGAGATTCAGAAATCTCTAGAATCTCAAGCAGCTCAAGCTGGATTTCCTATGGAGCGTTATTTTTCTCCTGAAGCCCGTAAGCAAAGCACAGACGCATATCAAGCAGGTATTCGAGCAGACACTGCATTGAAGAAGTCTATGGAGAAGGCTAGATTTGATGTGGAGATGGGGAGAGCCTCTAGAGAAGAGGCCATGTTCAAAGCTAAGAATGATTCGATTGTCATTCTGAATGACTTGGCTACGACCAATGTTGATTTGTCGTATACAGCTTTGAAGGAGTTTGCTGCTGAGGCGAGACGTACCGGAGATTGGGAAGGCGCTAAACTGAAATGGGGACAACACCTTGCTCGTATTGATATGGCAGTCAAAGGAGCAGCAGGGATTGATCCTAGCTTAGCTAGTGGTGTTGGAAGTATTTTTAGTAATATTCGTACTGAAGGTATGGCACTGCTTGATCCTAGTGTGGATGCTAAAGCTGCTGAGAATAAGCTTAAAGCTCTCGTAGATAATGCTTCTTACCAATTGCTGATTAGGAATCCTGATGTTCTTAATTTCTCTGTAGCTTCTAAGGTATTAGGTGTAAATGGTCCATTGATTCTTCAAGGTGTTTCTAAAGGTGTTGTTGAGACGTTGGGTAACTTCATCAACCCTAAAGGTAACGCAGAGAATATCATTGGCACGCCTAAGGATAAGGAAGTATTCAAAGGTATTCAGAATGGATTGGATGCATACAGTCGCGGTACACTGATTGATTCTCCTGAAGCAAGTAAAGAACTTGTTACAGGTATTCAAACAGGTTTGCGACAAGCTATGCAAGCTATTAACAATCCTAACTTCAAACCTACTGACTTAGTTAACATTACTAATATGTTGGCTTCTCCTTCGTATGGTAAGTTTGTTAAGGAAAACCCTATTGATCCTCAAATCACTGCTATGGCTCAGGAAGTGTTCAAAAACTTCTATAGAAAGCAAGTTATTGAAGGGATTAATAAGAAGCTGGATGATACGTTCATAACACTGGTTGACATCCAGAGTCCTGTGGAGACACGTAAGCTTGATATTAATAATATCAGTCTGAATTTTGATGGAAGCTCTGCTGTATTCACTTTAGATAAACTTCCTGAAGATCGTGCTGATCGTCGATTTGCAATGAAGAAAATAGAAGAACTTAAACAGGCACAGGATGGTATTTCCAAACTGGTTCGTTTAGGTGCTCATATGAATGGAACAACCGACTACAAAGCTTATTGGGAATCTAATAAGCATACGTTGGTTCCTAGCCTGTTCCCTTATCCTCCTGGTGCCGTTATTGACGGTTTCAAATATTCCGGTAAGGGAAAGTGGACAGATAGGAATGAGTGGACAAGGGTTGATAATGGAACCAACAACTAAACAAGAAATGCCAGAGAAAGGCCCTTGGAGCCTTCCTTGGAAAGAAGCCGCTAAAGCTGCTGGTACTTATCAAAGCACTCAAGGGAAGGAGGAGGCAGCTCCTTCCTCCCCTAAGAAGATGCCTTGGGAATACTCTATAACAGAGGCTGTAGAAGCGGCTAAAAGGTTTATCGGTACGCAGCCCCCTCCTAAGCCTCAAACCCCTGTTGTAGCCCCTCCTAGCGGCCTTGGTAAGGCTCCTGCTGGAGACTTCTCATTAGAGAAAAACCTTAAATCATTAGCAACACTTTCTCCTGCTGAACAAGCTCGTTCTATGAGATTTGAAAAGAGTGATGCTAACTTAGCTATGCTAGATGAAGAGCTGGCCCGTCCTGGACTCTCTCCAGAGGCTAAGAAAGCTCTAACAGAAGAGAGAGCTAGGTTGATTAAAATTCGAGGAGAGACTACTTCCCAAAAAGAAATAGGGGCTAGTACGGATGCAGGAGATGCTAAATTAAAAACACTGCTTGATAACGCATCAGATAATTCTGACTTTAAGACCCTTTATTCATTTCTAAAAGATAAAGACAGCTTACCTAATATGAAAGTAGATTCGTCTCTTGATAGTAGAGGACAGTTCACGTATGGGGAGGGTGAACCGGCTGAGGGAAGTATAACTGTATGGGGTTCCTCTAAAGGCTTTGTATCTACATTGATTCATGAGATGACACATGCTGCTGATCGTCAGATGATTAAACTGTCTTCCGATATTGAGGAATCTATTCGTAAAGGAGAGAAAGTATCAAAAGAAGAGAAACAGTTTCTAAGTAATTGGAAGAAATCTTTTGGGGTTAGAAGTATCGGAGAAGGAGGGGGAGAAGCAGTTGGACTAAAATCCTTAATGAAGTCTATTGCTGATCCTAAATGGCTTTCAGAGAACCAAGATTATCGTACTACTCGTGCAGAAGCAATCGCTCATGGTGTAGGTAATGTTAATAAGAAATCTTCTGAAATCTACAACCTTCAGTCTCACATGGACCCATCTATTGCTACAGAGTTTATGATTCTTTTGAATCAAGCAAAAGGAATTAAAAGGAAACAAAAGGAATAAGTAATGCCTAAGAAGGGTGAATTTAAGAAGAACGCTAAACCAGATTCTGTACGTCAACGCAAATATAACAGCCAACCTGAACAGAAGAAGAACAGAGCTTCTCGTAATGCTGCTAGAGCAGCAGCAATGAGGGATGG
>ERZ724522.490-NODE-490-length-25271-cov-8.710501_pt1 | contig 25271 bp, 37 predicted proteins | sample MGYA00376055_ERZ724522 | MGnify/ENA primary metagenome ERZ724522 (study PRJEB28724, sample SAMN07190884) | wastewater metagenome | isolation source: effluent of sewage treatment plant in Hong Hong | place: Hong Kong | collected 2016-03-17 ...
CATTCGAAAAAAACGCGCCCAGTTTTCAACTTTCACGCCAGAAAAAGCCAGCTGACCAAATTTGACCACCATGCCCACCAAACCGCCATTCGCTCAATTTTCCCGCAAGGCCCGTCCGGACGCCTGGCGCGACTACGATCTCAAGCGTAGCGCCACGCCGCGGCTTGCTGAGGCCGCCCGGATCAGAAACACGCCGGCCTGGCGGGAGATTCGGGCGCGGTTTGTTGCGCTGCATCCGATCTGCGGCGCCTGCGAGCGGGAAATGACGCGCCAGGTTCACCACCTTATCCCGATCGAGAAAGCGCCGGAGCTCGCTTTTACATGGGAAAATCTCGCACCGGTCTGCACCAAGTGCCATAGCGAGTGCAACGCGCTCGAACGTGACGGCAAGTCGACCGATCACCTTTTCGCCAACTTCGTCCGCAAACCAGCTTTTTGATCATGGGAAGTCGAGGTCCTGCTTCGAAAGAAAAACCAACGATCGCTTTCCGCATTGGCGTCCGCTGCCCTTCGCGGCTTGAAGGGGAGGCGCGCGCCGAATTCAAGCGCGTGGTTCGCATCCTTACCGCTGCCGGCGTGCCGCCCCAGGAGCCCGATGCTGATGCGATCGAGCGTTACGCCCGCGCTGCCGTGAAAGAACGCCAGCTCTTCGCCGAGCTCGAGGCCGCGCAGTGGATCACAAAAGGCGACCGCGGGGGGATCAAAGTTCATCCGCTGATCACCGCATGGCGCGCCTGCAACTCGGTTCTGTCCGAGACAGCTGCGGCCTTCGGTTTCACGCCGGCCGCTCGCTCTCGCATCCCGAAATCCGGCGCGACCGGCAAGAGCGATAATCCGTTCAAGGCTTTCATTTCCAGCCCTGCCGATGCCGACCAAGCGTAAAGACTCCGCCACCGCCTACGCGAAAGCCGTCATGGATGGAAAGGTCGTGGCCTGCAAATGGGTCCGCCTCGCCTGCGGGCGCCATCTTCGCGATCTTGCCGAAGGAAAATTCTTCTGGGATTTTCACGCGGCCGAAAAGGCGATCGGCTTCCTTCGCTGCCTGCGGCACTACAAGGGTGAATATGCAGGGCAGCAGTTCGAGCCGCTTCCGTGGCAGTGCTTCGTTGTTGGTTCGCTTTTCGGGTGGAAGCAAAAAAAGGGAGGGGTTCGTCGCTTCCAATACGGGCTGGTTGTCGTGCCTCGCAAAAACGGGAAAAGCTTTTTGGGCGCCGGCATCGGCTTGTATTTGCTCGCTGGAGACGGAGAGCCTGGCGCGGAAATCTACAGCGTGGCGACGAAAGAGGACCAGGCGCGCCTGCTTTGGAACGACGGCAAAAAGATCGTCTCACGTTCTCCCGGTGCGGGCGAAATGTTCAAGCGCACCGTGAACGAAATCCGGCATGAGGCGTCCGATTCGATTTGGAAGCCGGTGGGCTCCGATTCGGAAACGCTCGATGGCCTCAATCCTCACGGTGTATTGGCCGACGAACTACATGCGTGGAAGTCGCGCGATCTTTGGGACGTGCTCGATTCCGCGCTCGGTGCACGCCGGCAACCTCTCTTTTTCCAGATCAGCACCGAGGGAAATATCCGCGACGGCATTTTCGACGAGCAGGTTAAGCTCGTGCAGTCGGTCCTCGAGGACAAGGATCTTGCTGCCACCGCTGGTGCGAACGTGTTCGGCATCATCTTCACGATCGACGAAGAGGATGACCCGTTTGACAAAAAGACCTGGTTCAAGGCCAACCCGAATCTTGGCTGCGGAAAGTCGCTCGAGTACATGCGCGACCAAGCCGCCAAGGCCAAACTTTCTCCGGGGAAGCTCCGTGATTTCTTGACGAAGCAGCTCGATAAGCGGGCAGAGAAATCGGTGGCCGGATGGCTTTCGATGGACGCATGGGACGCCTGCGCTGGAGAACTTCTAACCCAAGAGCAGATCCTCGAGCGCGTGAAAGGCAAAAAAGTCTTCTGTGGCTTTGACGCCTCCCGATCCCAGGACCTCGCGGCCGTTGCGCTGATCTGGGAGGAGGGGGACGTCGTTTGCGTGGCATGGCTGTTCTTTACGCCAGAGGACACGCTGCGCGAACGCGAGATTTCAGACCGGGCGCCATATTCCGAATGGGTGCGGAAAGGCTGGATGAAAGCGACCGAGGGCAACGTCACCGACTACCGTGTGATTGCCGCCGATGTGACAGCGCTTTTGAAGACGGCAGATGCCGAGGCGTTTTGGTATGACCCGAGCCACGGCCACGAATGCGCGATGCAGATTCGCGATGAGGTCGGCATGACCGACGTCGTGAAGGGTGACGACGGGCGCGAATGGGCACAGGTCTCAGCACTTGCCCAGACGTGGGGCAATTTCTCGCGGCCGTATCGCGAGATCGAGCGCCGGGTGATTGGGAAGACGCTTCGCCATTTTGGAAACCCGGTGGCGCGCTGGAACATTCAAAACGCGGTGCCGCACGTCGGCCCATCCGAAAACATCATGCTCCACAAGGGTCGAAGCCGCGGCCGCATCGACGGCGCCGTGGCGCTGGGGATGGCGTTTGCTGCTTACCTCACATGCCCAGGATCAGACAGGGCTCCAAAACTCGAAATCGTTTTCTCAGATGTTTGACCCCAACCAACCATTATCTCGAAAGGAGCTCGCTGCGGCTTTGAAGATCAGCCTTCGCACGATTGACCGAGCGAAGCGGAGAGGATTCAAAATGCCGGGGAAGAGGGCATCGGTAGCTGAGTACAGGTCATGGCATGCTTCCCATTGTGGCGATGTCGCTGAATGTCGCGGTTTGGCGCTAATTGATTGATGCCTTCACGGCATCAAACGCCACGCTTTGATGCGTGGAGATCGCCAGTCGATTCATAAACGCTGCACGCGCATTCTTCCAAAAAAAGGAAGATCGCTCCGCGCAGTCGGATTCTGGCGACTTCAACAAAACGCTCCTCGATCTGATCGGAACATCTGCTTCTGGAAAAGCGGTTGGTGTGGATTCGGCAATGAAGATGTCGGCGGTTTACGCCTGCGTCCGAACGCTGTCGGAAAACATCGCGAGTCTACCGCTGCGAGTTCGCAAGAAGACGCCGATCGGCAGTGAAGATGCACCTGATCATCCGTTGTTCAGCCTATTGAAGGACGATCCGAACGAATCGGAAACGTCGTATGAATGGGTCGAGCGCATGCATGCCTCGTACGAGATGCGCGGCAACGCATACGCGCTGGTGAAGCGGAATTCGTTTTTCGAAACTGAAGGCCTCGAGTGGCTGAGCCACAGCGATGTCTCGGTTGTGCGCGTGCGAAACAACCGCATCTACCGACTCGCAGGAAAGGACATGCCGCCAGGATCGATCCTGCACATCCCTAACCTTTCAATTGATGGGCTTACCGGACTTTCAGTCATCAAGCAGGCTAGGGAGGGAATCGGCGTTGCACTTGCTGCGCAGGAATACGGTGCACGCTTTTTCGGCAACAACGCGATGCCTGGAGGCGCAATCGAGTTCCCGGTTGGAACAACGCCGGCACAGGCGAAGGAGTTTCTCGACAAGTGGCGCGCGAAGCACGGCGGATCTCAGAACTACGGGAAGATCGCCGGGCTGGTAGGCGGGATGAAGTATCACAACATCGGCATCGACAACGCCGATGCCGAGTTTCTTGCGACTCGCAATTTCGAAGTTGAGGACATTGCCCGATTCTACGGCGTTCCGCTCTTCCTTCTGCAGTCGACCGAGAAAGCCACGAGCTGGGGCACCGGCCTCGAGCAGATGCAGCTCGCCTTTGTGCAGTTCACGCTCCGGCCACGCCTTGTTCGCTGGGAACGCCGCCTTACGTCGACGCTGCTTTCTGCTGAAGACCGGAAGGCTGGATACTACGTCAGTTTCAATCTGAACGCGCTTCTCCGTGGTGCCTTCAAGGATCGCATGGAAGGCTACGTTCTCGGCCTGAACAACGGAATCTACGCAATCAACGACGTTCTCCGCTTGGAGGACATGCCGGAGATTCCCGACGCCATCGGAGGTGTTCACCGCGTTTCTCTCAATATTGGCCCGGCTGGCGCGCCGGCAAAACAAGACGCATCCACGCAATGAATACGACACATCACACGCGGGCCATGAAAGGCCTGAACATTCGCGAGGCCGCAAAGGATTCCGGATATATCGGCGTCCTCGAAGGCCACGCCGCTGTTTTCGATTCCGATTCCCTTGAGTTCTCCGGATGGGAAAAACCGTGGGTTGAGCGAATCGCCAAGGGCGCGTTTTCTCGCACGCTTCGCGAACAGCCCGACGTCAAGGCCCTCTGGTCTCATCGCGCTGACGCGATTATCGCGCGTTCGCCTGGCACGCTTGCCCTGTCAGAAGACGACCGCGGGCTACATGTTGAGATAAAGCTCATCGACACGCAGCAGAATCGCGACGTTCTCGCTGGTGTTAAGGCTGGCCTGATCGACTCGATGTCTTTCGGTTTCTCCGCTCGCTCCGTGAAATGGGAGGCTGGCAAAGAGCGTGACGTTCGCACGCTTCTCGATGTCGACCTTTTTGAGGTGTCGCCGGTCGTCTGGCCGGCATACCCCGACGCCTCGATCTCTGCTCGGTCTGCGATGCTTGTGCGCAGCCACGACGGAAACGCCGAGTTAAAGGCGATCGCTGAAGAGCGCACCAAACATTTTGCCGAATTCGCGAAGTCCGTTTCGGACGCGGAAGAGGCTCGCCAGTCGACCATTCGCGGGATGGCCGTCCGGTTCCTATAACTACCCCGCATCACCACAAGTAACAATATGAAACGTTTGAAAGAACTACTCGAAAAGCGTGGTGCGAAGGCCAAGGAAGCCCGCACCATTATCGACAAGGCCAACGACGAGAAGCGCGTCCCGTCCGCTGAAGAGCGCACGAAAATCGACGCTCTTCATAAGGAGGTCGAAGACATCGATGCCAACATCGCCATTGAATCCCGCCAGCTGGCCATCGAAAGCCAGAAGGTGCCTGAGCTTTCGAAAAACGAAAAACGCGATCTGAATCGCTTCGATTTTCAGAAGGCGCTCCGCTCGATGCTCGCTACCGCCAAGGGCCAACGCTCGGCGCTTGAAGGCATCGAGGCTGAACTTTTCCAGGAAGGCGAATCCGAAGCTCGCAGCGCCGGCATCGAAGGTGGCGGCCTGTTCCTGCCCCGTTCGTTTGTCCGCCGTGCTCGCATCGAGCGCGAACTGCGCGACATGACCGCCACCGGTCAGACGACGGTTGCAGGCGATCAGGGCGGCATGACGATCGCGACGGAAGTTTCGGGCCTGCTCGATGACTTCTATGCCGGCAGCGTTCTCCGCCAAGCCGGTGCAACCGTGATCGAAAACATGGTCGGCAACCTGAATGTTCCCCGTCTCGTGGCTGGCGCCGCTGCCGCCGGAAAGGCTGAGAACGGCAACGCCGATGAGGTCACGCATACCGTTGCGAAGACGGCCTTCACACCTAACCGATTGCCGGCGTTCATCGACATCAGCGAGCAGCTGCTCAAGCAGACTTCGAGTGCGATCGAGGCGATTCTTCGCTCTTCGCTGACGAACCAGATGCTCGCCACGCAGGAAGCTGCGTTCTTCCACGGCACCGGCACCAACGAAGCGCTGGGCATTGCTACGACATCGGGCATTGGCTCGGTCACTGGTGGTGACAATGGCGCAGCTCCGACGCTCGCCCACGTCATCGGCCTCGAGACCGCGGTCGATACGAGCAACGCGCTCTTGGGTAACCTGCACTACTTCTCGAACGGTCAGATCCGCGGGAAGCTGAAGCAGACTCCCGTTGTCGCGAACACCGACAGTCGGATGATCCTTGCCGATTCCGGTCTGTTGAATGGCTACACACCGTACTTCACGAACGCTATCAGCCGCACGCTGACCAAGGGCAATCAGTCGCTTTCTTCGGCGATCTTCTTCGGCAACGCCGCCGATTACTGGATCACCTACTGGGGCGGCATGAGCCTCGAGGTCGTGCGCGACAAGACGCTGGCTATTGCCGGCGAATACGCGCTCGTAGCGAATACCTACTACGACGGCGGCCTCGTCCGCCCGAAGTCGTTCGCCGCAATGCTCGACGCGCTCGGCGCCTGATCTCGATGAGCGACCGCCTTGTGACTGCCCCATCGTCTGATCCCGTCACCGTTGACGAGCTCAAGGCGCATCTTCGCGTCACCACTGACGAGGAAGATGCAACCCTTGCTAGCTACATCACGGCGGCGCGGGAATACATTGAGAGGCAGACAGGGCGAGCTCTCGGAGAGCAAGTCAGAGAAACTTCCGCAGATGCGTTCCCGAGGGGGAATTCAATTCCCCTCGGGTTCGCGCCTGTCGTTTCAATTGAGTCCGTAAAATACATCGATCCAGATGGCGTCGAGCAGACGCTTACCGAGGATAGCTATTTGGAAGACACGCGAAGCGAGCCGGGACATCTTGTTTTAGCGCCAGGTAAATCGTGGCCGATAGCCGCGCAGATTCCTTCTTCCGTTCGCATCGGATACAAATGCGGTATTCAAGCGTCGGCTACAATGAAGCAGGCCGTCTTGTTTCTTGCCGCTCATTGGGCTGAGCAGCGCGTGCCAGTAAACATTGGCAATATCGTGAACGACATTCCGCATTCGCTGGATGCGCTGATTTGGTCTAACCGAGTTCTCTGCCCGTAATTTTCAGCTTTCACCCCACCATGCGCGAACTGTTCAAAGACGCCCTGACTTTTTTTGTGACGATGGCGACAGCGGCAGGTTCATACATCGCCAGCAATTACGATAAGCTTGCCGCAACGCTCCTTTCTTTGGCCGGACTCGCGTTTCTTTTTTGGCGGTGGCGCAAGTCCGCGAAAACGCAGCTTTGCGACACGAAGAGCTGCCCGCTCCGCCACGACCCGAACGAAGAATGAACCCAGGGAAGTTCAATCACTACGTCTCGCTCCTGCGCCTCGACACATCGCTCGATGCGATGGGTGGCGTTGTGAAGTCGTGGACATTCATTGCAAATGTCTGGGCGCAGTGGTTGCCGACAAACGGGCGCGAATTCATCGCGGCGCAAACCCGGATAGCCGAGGCGGCCGGCATGCTGCGGATCAACTACCGTTCCGATGTCGATGCCACATGGCGCGTGGTTGTTGATGGCGTCACGTTTGAGATCGCCGCTCCGCCGCTATGGGCCGATGGCCAGAAGCGGTATCTCGACCTCGTCTTGAAACAGGCCCGCGTCTTCGCGACGCAGGCGCCGCTTGTCAACGTCTTCAGCGTCTCGCTGCCAGTCGGTGCGACCGCGGCGCAAATCACTTTCCCGCTCGCGTTCGACGGGGTGCCGCAGGGGCTGTTCGTGCAACTCGTGGTGCCGGCTGGCCAAGGATCGTTCACGATCACGCCGCACGACCTCACGGCCACTGGCTTCACGGTCGATCTCGGCGCGGCTGTTCCAGTTTCTGGATACAAGCTCAGCGTGCAGGCCTTCCGCTACAACCAGACCTTCACCATCGACCTCGAGGAAGGCGCAGCCTCGCAGCTCGTGGTGTTCACGACGCCGTTTCCCTCCGTCCCCCGCGGGCTCAAGGCAACCCTGCAGCCGCCTTTGCCCGATGGCTACGAATTCACGACGGCGCTCGTCGTCAAATCGCTTACTGCAGAGAGCTTCACGCTCGAGTTCGGCGCGACCGTTCCCGGGCCCAACTACAAAGCACTTATCCAGGTCTCACTGTGAAAACTCTTCTCGCTTCCCTCCTCTTTCTCTCGCTCGCCGCGGTGTCCAACGCTCAGAACACGCTCGCCGGAAACCTGACCGTTCAAAAGACGGTAACGCTCAGCGGGGCGATCACGCCGGGAACGATCACGGCGGACGTGAACGACTACGCACCGGCCAACTTCTCAACGGCCACGGTTCTTCGTCTTTCGTCTGACGCGGTTCGCTCGATCACCGGCCTCGCGGGTGGGGCAGCTGGGCGCACACTCTATGTCGTGAACGTTGGGCAATACCCGATCACGTTCTCAAACGAGTCGGCCTCCTCAGTCGCGGCAAATCGTTTTGCCATTGGCGTCGACGACTACGAGCTCGTCCGCGGAAATACGATTGGGCTCTGGTATGACTCGGCGTCTTCTCGTTGGCGTCCTACCAACAGCATCAATGCTGCGGGCGGCGGTGGCACCGGTACCGTTCAGAGCGTTTCTGTCGCCACAGCAAACGGTGTATCCGGAACGGTCGCCTCTTCGACGACGAACCCTGTGATCACGCTTTCACTTTGCGCCATCACGCCGTCGAGCGTAGCGGCAGCGGGTACCGTCACGGGGTCCAATCTTTCGGGCACCAATACCGGTGACATGGCGAACGCTTCGACGCTGCTCAAGATCAGCGAGTCGGGTGGCCTTCCGCTTTGGAACGGCGGCACGTGGCCTGGTGGCGGTGGGGGAAGCGGCACCGGCACGGTGACGAGCGTGAACCTCGATGGTTCTGGCATCGGCCTCAGCTTCTCGGGCGGACCTATCACGAGCAGCGGCACCATCACGGCTGCAATTGGCAACGCGGCGACATTCCGCAGCGCGATCGGCGCAGGTACCTCCAATTTCTCGGGCGCATATTCGTCGCTTTCTGGCGTTCCCCTGACGTTCGCTCCATCGGCTCACACGCACGCTTCGACTGAGATCAGCGACTCGACTGCCACCGGTCGTTCGGTTCTCACGGCAACCGATGCAACGGCCGCGCGGACAGCGATTGGGGCTGGCACCTCGAGCTTCAGCGGCGCCGCAAGCTCCCTCACTGGATCTACCCTGGCGAGCAACGTGACGGCGTCTTCATTGACCAGCGCTGCCGGTGGCACATTTGGGACTGCTGCCTTCACGGCTTCGACTGCGTATGATCCGGCTGGATCGGCCGCGGCAATCACTCTTGCGGGGCTTGGCGGGGTACCAACCACGCGGACCATCAACGGGCACGCGCTTTCGTCGGATGTCACGGTGACAGCTTCCGATGTTGGCGCGGCTCCGTCGAGCACGGTCAGCTTCCCCGGTTTCGGTACGACCGGAACCACGGCAGCTGTAGGCAATGACTCGCGATTGTCCGATGCGCGTACGCCATTGGCTCACAGTCAGGCATGGAGCACGATCACGAGCACGCCCACGACTTTGAGCGGGTACGGCATCACGGATGCCCAACCACTCGACAGCGATCTCACCTCGATTGCTGCGCTCAGCACGACGACGTTCGGCCGCTCATTGCTCACGCAGGCGGATGCCGCCGCAGCCCGGACGACTCTCGGTGCTGGCACGAGTAGTTTTGATGGCACTTGGTCCAGTCTCAGCGGGAAGCCGACGAATGTTGTCTCTTTTGGTTCGCTCGCCAATGCGGCCGGCTGGCTCTACAACAATGGGGCTGGAACGCTGAGCTACAGCTCGCCAACCAAGACGACGGTGGGGCTTGGTTCTGTGGAAAACACAGCGCTTAGTACTTGGGCAGGCACGGCGAATATCACCACGCTCGGCACGGTCGCGACAGGGACCTGGCACGGTTCGGCAATCGCCGATACCTACATTTCCAGCGCGTCGACATGGAACGGCAAGCAGGCTGCCTACACGAATCTCACTTCCTTCGGCTCACTCGCTAATGCGGCAGGTTGGCTGAAGAACAATGGCAGCGGCACGTTGAGTTATTCGACACCGACCAAGTCTGACGTTGGTCTCGGTTCAGTTGAGAACACAGCTCTATCAACTTGGGCCGGTAGTGCCAACGTCACTACACTTGGAACGATTGGAACAGGGACTTGGAACGCGACGGCGATTGCCGATGGAAAGATCGCTTCAGCGCTTACGGGTAAGACATACAACGGGCTGGCGCTGACGGCTGCGGCAACGGGGTTCACGATTGCTGGTGGCACTACAAGCAAGACGTTGACGGTTTCGGACAATGCGACAATCAACCAGTCTGTAGCAACGACGAGCAGTCCGGCGTTTAGTGCTGTCGCAATTGGAGGTTCAAGTTTTTCGGCATTTCTAAACGTGAAGTCGGACAGTTCAACGCAGCCGATCTATGTTTACGATAGCTCAAATAATATAGTAGCTCGCATCACATACAGCGGACAACTTATACTTAGGCCGAACAACGGCACAGATACAGTAAGCCTCAGTTCAAGCGGGACTAGTTTTTTTAACGGCGGTAATGTTGGCATCGGTACAACGAGCCCAGGAGCGCCATTGCACGTTTCTGGGTATCCTGGCCAAGACGGTATTTTGCTTTCCCGAAGCTTGGCCAAAACGTGGGGACTGTCTTCTGACGGCAACGGTGCTTACATCCGCAATGTTACCGATAGTGTGTTGCCGCTCTATATAGCTAATGCAGGCGGAATCCAGTTCGCCGCCTATGGCGCCGGTACTCTCATCACTGACTCCTCTGGCCATATCACAGCATCATCCGATGCCAGACTGAAGAACGTCGACAGCGATTTCACGCGTGGCCTCGCCGACCTGATCAAGATCAGCCCGAAGCTCTACCACTGGAATGCCAAGAGCGGGCTCGATCAGAAGAATCAATATGCAGGTCTAATCGCGCAGAACGTGCAGGCGGCAATCCCGGAGGCCGTATCGGCAAACAAGGACGGCATCCTCTCGCTTCAAGATCGCCCGATCATCGCCGCGCTGATCAACGCCGTGAAGGAGCTGGATCAGCGTTCGGTCGCACCGAGTGTTGAGCTTCAATCTTTGCATTTTCAGGTGCGCCTCTTGGAAGCCGCTGTCGCGCTTCTCATCGGCTGGAACATCGCACTGACGCTTCGCCGCCGAAAATAACTCTTCGCCTCAACCACACGAAAGAACCATGCAAATCAACAACACTGCATTATCTGCCATCCGGCATCTTCTCACAACCGTTGGTGGTGCTTTGACCGTTTCGCCTGATCCGAGATTTAAGGCTGCGGGCGCAATCTTAGTCGCCATCGGTGGCCTCTGGGGCACGATTGACGAATACAACGCGGAGAACACGACCCCTCCGTCAACGCCTTCGACCGGCGCGACCGGCGGCGCAAAGGCGGTGGCAATTGCCGCGCTGTTCGCTCTGCTCGGCGTCGGTGCCTCGATGACCTTCACCGCTTGCACCACCACGGCGACGAGCGGCGTTTCCGACAAGCAAGCCGCCATCACGGCCGGCGTGCTCAATCTCGCCGGTACAAGCGTTGCTCCGGTGCTGAAGAACAATCCTGAATATATCCCGGTTGCCCAGGCGGTCTATGATGGCCTCGGTACTATCAGCACTTCGAGCATCGACGCCAAAACCATTTCCGAATGGGTTGCCGCCATCGGGAAGCAGAAGAATTGGAATTCCGGCCAGGTAGCCTACGCACAGACCGTCGCGACATCCGCGTGGAGCGTGTATACGAGCTACACCGGCGAGACCTCGGCCACTGTATCTGATCCTAAAATACAAAGTTGGATCGCCGCCTTCCGCTCCGGCCTCGGTAACGCGATCGCAATCGCCGGCTCCTGACCATGCTTCCGCAACCCGCCATTCGTTTCGTCTCAGAAGACATCGCAATGCTTGTCTTACCCTGGCTCATGCCGATGAGCATCGGCCAGCTGCATGTCATGCCTGGAGCAACAACGGATGGCGCGAGCACGGGCTTCGCGTCGCATATTTCCGGATACGAGCACTTCCGCGGCGACACTTTTCCGGCCGCTTTCGCCCACGACCAGCTCTACGCCACAGAGCTTGTCGATCGCGAAACAGCCGATGGGATTCTCCGCGATTTGCTGATTGCCAATGGTGTTTCGCCTGAGCGCGCCGAAGTCTATTTCGCGGCCGTGCGAATGTTCGGCGGCGATGTTTGGGCGAAGCACACGCCCGAGAGCATCGCGCAGGCTCGCCAGTTCGTCTCGATTCTTCCGCTTGTTTCGCCCGCGCCCACCCCGTCATGACGCCGACTGTTGCAGCTTCGATCATCACTCTGCTGAAGGCGGACGCCACCGTCGCCGCCATCGCAAGCACGCGCATTTATCCGACGCAGGCTCCGCAGGGAACGGAATCTCCCTACGTCGTGATGACCGAGGTTTCGACGGTCGCTCAGGAGGGGCAGGACAACATGCTCGGCCTCGACGAAACGCTGATGCAGTTCTCGTGCTACGCCATCGACACACAAACCGCTCTGAATCTGCGGCGCGCGGTTAGGAACGCCCTTTGCGCAGCCGGTGTGAAAATACCCGCTGTCGAGGCTGTATTCGGCGCGACACTACGATTCCTTCCGGCAGACGAGTATTTCATTTGCAACGCAATTCTCGAACTAACGTTTAGCTACAATCCAACCATATAAAACATCATGTCCGCAAAAGTATTCCCGAATAAGGGCAAAAGCATCAAGTCGGGCAACGCTGCCAGCCCCACCACGGTTCTCGGCAACGTTCTCGATTTCGACATCCAGGGCGGCGATCGCGAAATGTTCGATACCACGAACCAGCTGACCTCCGGCACAATGACCTCTCAACCTGAGCCGCTTCGGGCTCCGCGCAAGATCGAGGTGAAGCTCCAATTCGATCCGACCGACACCGAACACCAGCGCATTTACGCTGCCTATCTTGCCGGAACGTTGGAATATGAGACGTTCATTCTCTCAAGCGGTGTATCGTATGCGTTCAGCGGATACATCACGTCATTTCAGATTCCTGGCGGAGGTCATACCGGCCAGGCTGAGGCCTCCTACTCGTTTCAGGCGATTGCAGCCGAGACAGTCACGCAGCCGGGCTCCTGATCCACAACGTCAACGTAAGCTGATTCGTCATGCTTCCTTCACAAGCCAAGGTCGTCACGGTCATGCTCGATGCCGAGCGAACCATTCGCTACGACAACCGAGCAGAGTTTCGCATGGGTTCATTGGAGCGCCCTTTCTCTGTGCTTGACCTGCGAAACAAGCGCCGGTCATGGGCTGCATTGGTCGCTTGGGTTTGGGCGTGTCTCTCCGAGCGTGATGCCGTTGACTTTGCCTCCCCCGAGGCTATGGCGGCGGTCATGCGCGACGAGAAGGTTGTTGATGCCGCGTTCACAGGCTTCATCGAGACTTATTCGGCCGCGGTGCCATCGGCGTCAAAAAAAGCCGAGGGCTGATGCGCAGATGGGCGTTCGCCCGTATCAGCCTTAAGCTTACTGACGCCGAGTTCTTCAGCTACACGCCAGCCCAGATCGAGGCGCTAGCCGAGGCCTCTGAGCATGAGCATGCGTGGGAACTGGCAGTGGCAACGGCCGCCGGACTAAATGCGAAATGGGGAAGCAGAAAGAATCCACTTCCTTTCTCGCCGGACGACTTCATGCCGAAGACCAAGGAGGAGCTTGAAGAGGAGAGGAAGCAGCAGGCCGCCGCGCAGGCGCTCAAGGATGACATGCTCGAGCTGCGTTTTAAAAATCTCGCTAACGAATTGAAACAACCAAATGGCAAATAACTCGGTAAAGTTTGAGTTCGATTTGTCAGCCGTGAAAGGGCTGCAGGACACGCTTGCGGGCATCGCCGAAGACGTGCGCGCAAACGTCGTTGCTGACATGGTGCATGAAGGGGCGAAGCCGGTCGTGCGTTCGATCAAGCGGATGACGCCGGTGCGTTTAGGAAATCTTCGGGAAAGTATCACGTCGGCAGTGCGGAAAAATAAAACAAAGGGGACGGCAGTTGCGGTGGTTGGCCCCGAGGTCGGCGCACGATTCGCAAGCGGTCGAAAGCTGAACAAAAAGACAGATGATCTGTCCGGCTCTGAGCAGCCAGCAAGATATGCTCATCTGGTTGAGTTTGGGAACGCGAACCGAGGCGGCGGCGAAACACCTGCAAAACCGTTTATGCGCCCAGGCACTGACGCAGCGAAGAGTGAATGCGCTGCCGCTCTGCTCGTTGGTTTTCAGAAGGGGCTGACGCGGGCGGCGAAGAGGTACGCAAAACAATCAAGCAAGTAATTCTCTCATGCCTCAGAACATCACCATCGCCAAACTCAACACGCTTGTCACCGCCAACGCCGCGCAGTTCACGTCGGAGATGGCTCGAGCCGGAAACGTGGCTAAGGAGAAAGGTTCGGTCATCACAAAATCTTTCGACCGACTTGGTGAAAGTGTCCGTGATCGTTTTGCCGAACTCGGTGTGGCATTGGCTGGTGATCGACTTTTTGAATACGGAAAGTCGGTGATTGAGCTGGGATCGCACATCAAGGAGCTCGCCGAGGCCGCTGGCATGTCCAATCGGACCTTTCAGGTTTTGTCTGCGGCCGCCGCTCAGCACGGCATTGAGATGGAGCAGATGGCCCGAGCGTCAGAGCATCTTCGGTCGAGTTTGGAAACGGCCAGCGAAAAGGGATCGGACCCGCTTAATGCGAGCTTGAAGCACCTGCATCTCACCGCTGATGGCCTAAAGAACCTGGCTCCTGAAGAACAATGGGAGGTTATCGCCAGGCGCGTCGAGGCAGCAAAGGATAAGCAGCAGGCCTTCAACATCGTCTCCGATATGTTCGGCGAAAAGATTGGCCCGAAGATGCGCGCCGTCCTCGAGGATCTGGCGAAGGGCTACAAGGGAGTTGAGGACAGAATGTCGGGGCTTGTGCTGACCGATGATGAATTGAGGCGGCTGCAGGAGGCCGATCATTTTTGGAGCCGGTTTGGGATGGCTGGAAAGGTCAGCATGGCAGAAAGCATCACCGGCCACGGGGTTCAATCGTCGCCGGGATTTGGGATTGGAGATTTTACCGCATCCCTGGTTGAACGGCTTGGCGACAAAATCTCAGGGAAGAGTGAGCCGAAGAATCTTCTCAATCCGAATTCGATGTCGGAGCTTCTGCTGGCATCAAAGACGCTCGAGCAGAAGATGAAGGAGTCCGAGCAGACGGAGGCGGGCCGGAAGCTCGCGGAGATTTTCAACAACCCGCACGATTTTCGGCCGGACTACAACAAGGAGATGCTGCATGACCTGATGACGCCGGAGCAGCTGCGGAAAAAACTTCTCCAGGGGAAGCCGTTCCCGCTGAACGTCCCGACAGATTCTCTTTCGCGGATCGGCCTGATGACAGGCGCGATGAAATCGCCGCAAGACGAAGCGGCAAAACAGACGAACAAGCACATGGAAAAAGCAAACCATCTGCTTGAGCTAATCTTTGAACATCTCAAGCACGGGATGCCAGCGACATTCGAAAACTAGGAGACGTCATGCCCGACAATCTTTTCAATTACCAGAGGCCAGAATCGCCGGAGTCAGTCGAGGACACGCAGGGTATGCGCGTCACGTATCGTTTCCGAGGACCAACCACGGCGATGGCCGGCATGCGGCCGATCAAGGGGTCAATCTTTGACGGTCGCACAGTTGAGCAGACGTTCCTTGTTCAAATCGCGACTTCCTCATGGTCCAACCTCACGGTCATCACTTACAAATCGGTGACGCTCGCGACAACTCAGGTCACCGATGATCAATATCCGTATTTCGAAATCGACGAAGTGCAGGTCGAGAAAAGCCTCAAGCAGCATCCGGCTTTTACCTCGCTTACGCCGACCGATTGGAAAGCAATCGAGTGGTGGGAGGAGGAGACGACTTCTATCAAAGCGTCCTACCAGTATCACGAGCGAGATCTGAACGGCAACGCGACTGGCACGACAGGTACGCTCACTGGAACCACCACGACCGGTGCGATGGCCTTCGCACGGTTGCGGCTGCTCGGTGTCGAATCGTTTCTCGATTTCGCCCCGGTTGTCCGGCAGACCACAAAGTATCTCGGAAGCACGCCGCCCGCGTGTGCAGACGCAGGGCAAAAGAACTCGGCGCCATCGTATGCGCCATCTGGATACCAATGGCTGAAGACTGCCGACCGCGTTTCAAAGCAAGGCGTCCGTGCAAATGCATGGATCAGACAGGAAGAATGGACGGGGGCGCGCACCGTACTGCTCGACAAAGATTCGCTCTACCTTTCGACATGAGACTCCCTAATCTGATCACTCATGGATCGGCAGTGAAGGCATCGGACTTCAATGCGATGGTGCAGTTTCTTCGCTCGCTGCAGCTCTCTGGCGGGCCCGGCGTGTTAGTCCGGCGGTCATCCGCTGGCACAACCGTAATGATCCCCGACATACCGCAGGGATCGTCCGGTGGCTCGGCTCAGGTGATCTTTCCTTTTCAAGTTTCTGACGCCAGCACCGCAACGGCGGCGAACGTCTCGGTGCGTGCAGGGTCCGTCAACGATGTTGTTCCGAGCGGAATTGCTCCATCGCTGCAGTCATTTACTGCAGCCGGAACGTGGGCCGTTTACCTTGAGGCGACACTCAATGGTGCAGGCACGGTCACCGGCGTTACTGTCGGTGTTGCGAGCGGTTCACAACCAGCCGACACCGACACAACCGCGCATATCACTCTGGCGACTGTATCCGTTGTGGCTTTGTCTGGTGATTCTGGATTTAAGGTTTCGGCGATTAATCAGCTCGCGACACATTCGCTGCGCTTCTTCGCCTGCGGGCGCGTTGCCTCTGGTGAGACAGTGACTACGCGAGGGAGCTTCAATTTCTGGGGATTCTGATGAGCGCAAAAGAATGGCCGCCGCAGAACACTGGGCTCTTCGCCCCGCCGATGTGCGTTGTGTGCTGCACCGAATCCGTCGTCGATAGTGTCGAGTTTGCGTTCAGTAATGTGACGTTTTACACGATGGTAGGTATCGCCGGTTTTGATGGGACGGCGGGGGTACTTTATCGAACGATGTCATGGTCAGGTTCTATCACGACATCGTATTCAAATGATGGAGACTGCGGAACCACTGAGCGAACGAACGTCGCGAGTTATAGTGGATCAACAAGCGTGGGCCTCGATGGCAATATCAGCGGTGAATGTCAGATTTCTGAGGGCGGGACGCTGACCGTTCAGCAAAATTTCAGTAATCCTTATCTCGTGGCTCCCCAGACTGGTGGTGGAAATCTCACGAGCACGGATTCCGACACCACTCAAACGCTCACCGGTGACGGATCATGCATGCCATCGGGAGGTGATTTCAACAACGCCAAGGCGACCGGGACGGCCACGGCCGTTCTGAGCAACATTTGCAGCGAGACCGCCGCCATTGGATACGCGGAGTCGGCAGCCCCAGGGTGGAAGGAATTTGAAAGTTCCAGCGTCTCTTCGCCTGACTGGACATATGCATCGACTTGGTGGCCCTCGAGCAACTATGCCGCCCAATATCCCTACGCTCGCACGAAATTCCGCCGCATGAAGGGTGGATTCATCCCGGGCAGGTCGTATAATGTCTCGATGCAGGTGCTGCGGGGACCGTACGGGGCAACCTCTGGCGATCTTTATGCAACGATAAGCGGAACCCTCACTGCGGACGGGTTTGGCGTTCTGACGTGGGAAGCGGAGACACCATTTGCGCGCGGCTATTCCACGATGATTGATCCATCTACCTTCACGGCGACGCCGGCCTGATGAACATCATCATTCACCGACCGGATCTTGATCTTCCGCTTGCCGAGCCAGCCAGGTGTCCGCCTGCCGCGATCAAAACGCCCGTCGCGATGAAGATTGCGAACCTCCGGCACGCCATGCGCCGCTGGCTCGCCAATGGCCTCAGAATTGCGCCCAGCGCGATCAGGAAAGAACGTGCCGCCATCTGCCGGATGTGCCCTCACTGGAACCCGGCCGGGAACCTTGGGCTCGGCGAATGCCGCGCGCCAGGCTGCGGCTGCACACGGGCGAAGATTTGGCTAGCGTCAGAATCATGCCCGGTGGGCAAGTGGAAGGCGATTCGGTGAACCGGCCGGCCATGACGCTCTGGTGGCGGTGCTGCCGGCGACGCTTCGGCCGTTTCTGCCGATCAATATTGTCCGGATCATGTGTCGAAGTTCCTGGCATTAAGGTGCTCTGTACCTGCTTGAGGGCTTCGAGAATCGCCTGAGGGCTTGGCGTCGGGGGCGCATCACAGCGTTTTTTTCTTCAACTATCAACTTACGGACAAGGGCGGAAAAGGACGTCACGTCGTGGCGCTTCATCAATTCATTACCTAGTGCGCGATCTTCCGGGCGGAGGGTCACCTCGAATCTAGGTTTTTTTCGGTTCTTTTCCATTGGTACAATGTACGTACATCGACCAGCCGGAGCAACAAATAACTTGCACCCGGACAAATAGGGTACACTGTACGGACACTTCGGGTCAATCCAGCATCATTAAAATGAAAGCCCTTAAGTCTAAGAACCCACGCCGTAAGGAACGTTATACGATTTACTGCCCTCTTGATCACCAAGAGTTTGCAAAGCGTAGAGCTGAACAGCTCAATCTGCGCGGTGGCGTTTCAGAACTGATTCAGCGGCTTCTGGCTGCAGAAAAAGCCTCAAAGCGAGGCATCGCCGGGCGCAACAAACGCACGCTCCCTGAAATCGAGTTTAAGCAGGAGTCCGTTGCATGAACCTCGAAAAGGTCATCGCATTCTTGCTTGGTGTAGCGCTGATCGCACTATGCCTATGCTGGCTCGACTATGCGTGGAGAAAGCACCGCATTGCAAAATGGTCAGCAATGGTTCGGCGGTCACCAGGTGACAGAAAGCTGAGGGATCTGGAATGATCGACGGGAACTCAGCAGCCGAGTCCAAGAGCAAAATATGCGTTACGGCGTCAGGGCCTCAATGCCCGCCGGCCGAATTCTCCCGTAGTACGGAGCGAGGCAACCGAATGGCCGCAAGCCACGAAGTGCCCGCACACCTGAACCGGGAGGCCAATTTTAGCAAGGGCGAACGCTTCGCGCATTTAATGCAGGCGGTTCTCTCGGAGCTTGTTGTTAGCAAAATCATTTCAGAGCACGAATACAACGTATTCGCAAGGCGGATACGGTTAGCATCTTCCCCTCAGTAGCACCGACGACAACACCACTACGCGCGCGCCCGGGGCTCCTTTGTGGGTAGAGGGGTATCCACAGAGGAAGGAGAGTCAGCAGGGCGCGCGCGTACCCCTACCACCATGAAAGAATTCACCACCGACATTCTCGCAGCGATCCGAACCGCGATCTGCATCGCGATCGTTCTCACGGGCGCCATCGCACCTATCGTCGCGGCGATCCGGATCATCTGGCACTGACAACCTCAACTTTCCCCGGCTCGCACGGGCACGCTCGGACCGCACTTCATTTGTGTGGAATTCGGTTGAGGCCTGAGCGGATAACCCAAGCGGGTGCGGGGCCAATTTCCCAAAACGCCGCGCCGTGGTTGAGCGCTTCCACCGACAAACCAGCCGCAAGGCATAAAGGGGCGTTAGCAATTTGTAGTTAACCAACGAATACAAAAAAGCCCCGGGGCACCTACCCCGAGGCCTCACACCAGAAAACGAACAAAGGGCTACCATGCCAAAAGTCGATGTCAACAAAGTCGCGGAGGTTGCAAAACACGTCCAAGTCGAGCCCGATAAGCTCCGCGAAATGATCGAGCTGCTGAACAAGCTCACGCAGCCGGATGAAGAGAAAGCGCCGGCGATCAAAAAGCAGTTCGTCATCCTGATCTCTGATCCCGATGGCTTGCTGCCGAAAACGGACTTTGCGGGCTGGGTGCTGCAGATTCCAGATGACGAAAGTGTCGTCACCACGCAGGACCGGATTCACCGGGCCGTGTACGAGTTCAACACCACGAAGAAGGGCCGCTTGCTTCCGCCAAAGACAGTTGGCGAGGCCATCGAAAACGTCCCGACCAAGCACTTCAAGGAGGTCGATCTTTGGGTGAAGACCAAGACGCCGGTGCTGATGCTTCGCACGGATAACAGCATCCCGGACGACAAGCAGGAGAAGCTGGAATTCCAAAAGTAACAATCAACCGTAACCATTTACCGAATACACCATGAGCGAAGAACTCCAGATTGCAGATTCCGTCAACGAAGCCCCCGTCGCCATCGAGCTCCAAGAGCGCGCACAGGTCGACGTTCAGATTTCAACGGCGCGCCGATTCCCGCGCACACTCTCCAAGGTGAAAGCCGACATGCTTTCCTTCGCCACCCTTGACGAAGAGACGGCGCAGTCCTGTTTCTACACCCTTCCGCGCGGTGGGAAAGTCATCCAAGGCCCCAGCATTCGCATGGCCGAAATCGCCATCAGCTGCTACGGTAACGTTCGTGTCGCCACCCGCGTCGTTGGCACCGTCACCAACGGCGAAAACCCGCACGTCACAGTGCAGGCCGCCATGCACGATCTTGAGCGGAACGTCGCGGTCCAGATCGAGAAGCGCCGCCGTATCGTCGGTAAGAAATCGAAGGGCGGAAAGATCGACGAGGACGATATTAACCTGGCGGTAAACGCCTGTTCAGCGATCGCGTTTCGTGACGCTGCGTTCAAGGTCATTCCTCAGGCTCTCATTAAGCCGGTGTACGAGCAGGCCAAAAAGGTCGCCGTTGGCGATGTCAGTTCGCTCGTCGTCAAGCGCACGAAGATCTTCGACAAGCTCAAACAGATGGGCGCCACCGAAGAGCGCATTCTCGCCCGAGTCGACGCCGCGAAGGTTGAAGACGTTGGCCTCGACAAGTTGGAGGTGTTGATCGGTCTCGGTACGGCACTGAAGGACGGCGAAACATCGCTCGAAGAAGCTTTCCCGGTGGCGATCAAGGCCGCAAAGGTCACGGCGAAAGAGGATGACGTCCCTTTCAGTTTTGGGGAACAGGCACCGAAACAGCCAGTCGCGGGGTCGGTACCCGCTGCTGGTTCCCCGACCGCGGCACCGGTTGAGCAGAAGCCAGCCGAAAAGCCCGCTGTTCCCGCGCAGAGCGAACTTCCGGTTGCCGATGATTCGTCATCGCCAGTCGAGAAGCTGACGCGCATGGCTTCGGTCGCCGGCATTACGTGGGATGCTGTCGAGGCGTGGGCCAAGCAGCGCAAGCTCGATGCGAACAAGGATGCCGACGCCACAAAGATCATTAACGCTTGGTCGACGGTGTCCGCAGCGCTTGCGGCGAAAGGAGGGAAGGCGTCGTGAAACAGAAACCCCGCATTTCCAGAATCTCAGTTGGCCGCGTCTACAATCTCGGCAACTACGAGCATGTCCGGTTCGAACTGACCGCAGAAATTCCAGAAGGAGCCAGCGCCTCGAAAGCCATCGTTGGCCTCGAGCGGATCATCGAGGGCATGCGCCCGAATCGTTCGATCAAGAGCGAGGCCGATTTGAAGCGCGAAGCTGATGACATCGCTCGGATGAGGGCACAGTCCGATGAAGACTTTGAACGTTACCATCAGTGTTCGGTTGGGACGCGTGCTCAGATCACCGCCCGTTATGAAGCATCGCTCAGGCGTGATATTCGCGACCGCAAACGCGCCCTGAAGAAATCAGCTAAGGCCCGCAAGTTGTTCGACAACCTCAACGGCGCCGAAGTGTTCAAGGACGCCAAACTTGATTGGGAGGACAATGATCTATGACCGCTCCCATCCAAGACGAACGCGAGGGCATGCCATCCGGCTCGAACGCCTTCCGCTGGCTCAATTGCCCCGGTTCTCACCTGGCGCAGCAAGGTCTGCCAGACGACTCTGGCGATGACGCAAAGGAGGGTGAGCTGCTTCATGCCATCGTCGCCGGCAAACGTGAACCAATCGACATCTCCGAAGAGCAAAACGGAGTAGTGATGTTTGCGCTGTTTGAGGCCGACAAGCTGGTCAAGCAGCTGCTCGGCGAAGGCTACGAGATCGTCGACAAGGATCAGACGCGCTACTGGCTCCGCAACGGCGATCTCGAACCTATCGCCAGCTGCAAACTCGACTTCATCGCGAAGTCGGGCGGCAAGATGCTGGTTATTGATTTCAAGTTCGGCCGCAGCGAGGTCGATTCTGCCGACACCAATGCACAGCTCCGCTTTGCCGCTGCCGTGTGCTGGCAGGAGTTTCGCCCCGAGGAGCTGTTCGTTGCCATAATCCAGCCCCGCGCCCCCGCCGAACAACGCGTCACGGTCGCCTGTTACAATCCCAATGCGATGGAGGCCGCGCTGATCGAGATGGCAGAAGGCGCAGAATCGGCAACGCTGCCAGGTCGTCACCGTCGCCCATCCGAAAAGGCATGCCATTACTGCCGTGCCAAGGGAACCGAACGCTGCCCGGAGTCAATCCGCACAGTCTCGGCGATCGCCGAGGCATCATCAGCCGCCACGGCCATTATCACTCCGGAAAACGCCGTCGAATGGTTTGGCCGAGTACAGCTCGCCAAGCGGATCTGCAAGGCGATCGAAGAGCGGCTGCAGGAGATGGCCGAAGCCGGCAATGCCCCGGGCCTGCGCATGAAACCCGGCGCTACCATCACGAAGATCACCGATCCGATATCCGCATGGTCGGCAGTCGGCCAGCGACTTGGTGGCGCATCGTTTGCCGAATGCTGCACGGTATCGCTGCCGGACCTTGCCAAGGCGTATCGGAAGCAGTTCGAAAAGAAGTCCGAGAAGGAAGCACGCGCCGAGGTCGAAGAGATACTGGCGAACGCCAACGCGATCACCTCCAAACAAAATGCGCCGTCGTTGGTTCTGGAGGCGGCATCATGAACCATCTGCGTCCTCAGGACCTTCCGAAGCCGGAGACAATCGCTCGCTATTGCCAGCGGCCGCCGGCGCCGACAGTTCACATCAATTATCGCTATCCTGATGAGCTGAAGGCCCAGGTGCTCGCGTTCATGCGCGAGGGCCACGGACCGAAAGAGGCTGCGGAGCATTTTGATATCCCCAAATGCACTATCGCTAAATGGTCGAGTGCCGCCGGGATTCATTTCCCGCGCGGGAACTTCGGGAAAAAACGGCTCGCCGAGTTTTGGGGAAGGAAAGCTTTATGACCGCGCTTGATCTCACCGTTTGCCTGCTCTTCGCGATGGTTTTCATCGGCGCGCTGGCCTTTGTCGCTGGCGGGATGATCGGCTATCGGCGGGGCATCGCCCAGGGCCGTGCGCTCGAATGGCAGGATGACTATTTCAGGGCCATCGAAAAAGACCGGGCCCGTCGTGAGAAAAACGGACAGTTCAAACCAAAATCTACACCATGATTCGATTTCAAGTCCAAGGTGATCCCAAAGGACAGCCTCGCCCGCGGGCATTTGCTCGCCGCATGGGTGACAAGTTCGTCGCCAGAGTATTCGAGGCCGGCACCGCCGAGGGGTGGAAGAGCCTGATCGCGTCGGAGGCTCGGGTTTATGCGCCAGAGCAGCCCATTTCCGGGCCTGTTTCCGTTCGCCTGATTTTTTCGTTCCGTCGCCCACAGTCGCATTTTCGCACTGGAAAAAACGCCGGCGAGCTGCGGCCTGACGCTCCATATTATCACACCTCGAAGCCCGACAATGACAATCTAGAGAAGGCCGTGTTTGATGCGCTTACGCAAATCGGCCTTTTCTGGGATGACGACAAACAGATCGTCCACAACGAGACTGTGAAGATTTACGGCAAGGCGGGTGGGGTTGTTATCGAAATCAAGCCAATGGCTATACCGCGGCCGGGAGAGCCCAAGAGCGTTGTGGTTTCAACTTTGGAGGATCAGGGATGAAAACCAAAGTCGGTGACAAAGTTCATCCGTGCATCAAAATCGGGCAATACCGTCGCGCCTACGTCGAGGAAGATCTAGCCAAGGCCGAGGCTGAGCTGGCGAAGCTCAAGGCTGAGCGCGAGAAACTTGAAGTGCTGGCCTACCATACCGGCGAAGGACCCCGCCAATGGTACACCGTCAGCTCTTGGCTTCGAAAAGGTCAGACAATCGTTTTAATGGATGCGCTCCCGCCACCGCCAGCCGAACAGGAGGACAGTCATGAAACCAAAGACTAAACCGCGCACGAAGCTGGTCCCGATTGGGTGGTGTAATATATATCAAAGTGCCGCCCTAAGTATGGGAGCAGTTTTTGATTCTAAAAAAAGCGCACGGTATTGGAAACGATCCGGGCTTGGCGCCCCAGATGGCTACATCGACACCGTCCGCGTTTTCGCCGAGGTGCCGGTGAAATCTTCAAAGAAAGGGACAAAATGAAACGAAAAAAGAAAACCAATACGACTCACTCTAAAGCTGGTTCGTTTTTCAAGGTCGGACAATGGGTATGGTCCGAGCACAAATTGAAAATAGTCAAAGAAATCCGTGAAGGCCATATAACCAAACTGTCGGACGGCTACTACTCTTGCTTTTACTCGAATCTAGATGACGTGTGCTTCCCGCTCGACATGCGCGGTAAACTCATCAGCGAAGAATACGAGGCATCATATAATCGACTGCGCAAAGAGAGTTGCGGGCTGAACCTGAATTTTCCGGAAATCCATCAGTGGTATGTCACTGAATGGTGCGAAGTGATGAAGCAGCGCGACAACAGCGACGCGATCAAAGCGGGCTACGAGCGGCTGCGTGCTTTTGAGCGTGAAATTACGGACGGCATCGAGAACGCGAAGCGGCAGACCGCTGGCGGGCTGAGCCTCTTCCGTAATTAATCCAACACCGCACCACAACCAACCCGCCCGCACCATGAACGAACCAAGAAACGGCGTCGCGCTATAGTGGCTAGTTAGACATTTTATGGAAACTATAATCAAAATCGAGCTGCCGCTGAAACGGATACCCGAAGTACCTGATTTTCCGAATCTGTCCCCGCTTCGCCGCGTGCGCCGTTTTTTATTCAGCTTTACCGGCGGATCAATTCAGGAGTTCGGAGGGAAGCGCGTAAACACAACTCGCCACCTCATGCTGTTCAGATGGCATGTGCTAACGGTGCATCGCAACGAATATCATGACGAGAGCGACAAGGAACGGGCTGAGCGATACCTGAGTGAGTGGTCGAAGTGCGAAAAGGAGCTGCGCGGCCTGCGCCTGCTTCAGATGGGCGACGCGCACCCCGATCCCGAGCTGCGGAAACTCCTCCGCGAAAGCCTTGGTATCAACCTCGATGAAGGCACCGCACCATGAGCGAGCCAACATCAACAGACACAGCCGCGCGCGATTGCCCAACGTGCCGCTACTCGGTGGCCGCGCGTTGTTCGCATCCCGACGAAGAGAAAGCCAAGGCGCTGTTCTTTCCGGAGTGCCCGCATCCTGGGCCATGCGCGAGGCGCTGGAGGATATAAGAGTGGAAGCAGACTCACATTGGGAGCATAACCCGGTTAGCAATAAAGCCCGCCAGCCAAAGGGCTACGTAACCATATCGCAAATGGCATCAGTAGCGCTCAGGGCGGACGACGAGGCAAGGAAATGAATATGAATATGAATATGATGGAAGACTACGATCAATTTGTTGCATCGAAAGTGCGTCGCCATATCGCTCACGGTTTTGAGCCGCAGCCGATTATTGCGCCGCTCTTTGACTGGCAAAGGCACGTAGTTAATTGGGCGATACGCACTGGACGCGCCGCGCTCTTCGAGGACTGC
>ERZ724522.491-NODE-491-length-25215-cov-5.487599_pt1 | contig 25215 bp, 48 predicted proteins | sample MGYA00376055_ERZ724522 | MGnify/ENA primary metagenome ERZ724522 (study PRJEB28724, sample SAMN07190884) | wastewater metagenome | isolation source: effluent of sewage treatment plant in Hong Hong | place: Hong Kong | collected 2016-03-17 ...
AGTCGTTTTCGACGACCCTTCAGCCGCGCACGAGTTCGCGACCGCCACAGTCGTTTTCGACGACCCTTCAGCCGCGCACGAGTACGGGCTGAAGCTGAAGCAGCAGGGCCACGTCAACATCCGCATCGAACCCTTCACAGAGGTGAAGTGATGAATCTCGACCTGAAGTGGAGCCTCTGGTCTCGCGACGCGGAGACCTTTCCTGCCGAGGCGCTCGCTGCGCTCCACTGGTACGGGGGCATCTATGTCCGCTGAGAACGTGGACGTTCTGTTCCGCATCGACAGGCCGTCGGGCGAAGTGACGGCCGTGCTCACCATGCCGGGTGCGGTGACCTTCGACTCACGCGGACTCGCGACGTGCTACGCGCACGTGGGCCAGCACAGCGAGTGCCACGTCGCGTGGTACTTGCAGCGCACGCGCAAGGCGAAGCCGGCCGAGTACGCGAAGCTCGCCGCCGAGCTGGTGAGCATCGGCTACTCCCTCAACATCAAGCACAAGCGAAAGGTGCGCTGACATGAACCGCCCCCTCATCATCTCCAGCACGCCCTACGGCTCGTTCGAGCAGCGGGTGACGAACCTCAGCGCGGACGAGATGCGCGCGATGCTGCGCAGCATCTTCATGGACTTCTACCCCGAGGGCGCGGACGAGCCCGAGTGGGACAGCGAGACGCACGAGAACGTGACCGCGACGTTCTGGTGCATGGGCTTCAAGCCCCCGCTCAAGACCGAGCAGAACACCCCTGAGATGCACGAGCGCATCGAAGCGGCGTTCGAGGTCAGCCCCTTCTGGGCCGACGCCGACGCTGAAGACGGGGTCGCCGCGAACGCTGAGAGCTTCGAGCTCTTCTTCGAGCACGGGCAGTGGTGGGTGCGCGTCGAGCTGTCGGCCGACGAAGACGGCAAGGGCACGCGCACCTACTCCGTGGTGGACCAGTCGCCCGGCATCGACGGCTTCGGCTTCGAGGAGGTGTGACGTGGGGCTCCTTCTACTGACGCAGGTTCGGAAGCTCACCAAAACGCGCGCGGGTTCTCGTGCGCAGAAGGAAGCGCTGCGCGAGGTGCGCGCAGAAGTGGCGCGGCTCGACGCGATGGCCGACGCGTCAATGGTCGAGCGCGCCCGGCGCAAGTTCTCGCACTTGCGCGACGAGATGGAAATCGACGACGACGCTCTGTGCTCACCCGACGACGACGGCTCGGGCTTCGTGCAGGCGTGGGTCTACGTCGGCCCCAAGGAAGTGTGACATGCACATCACCGACCGTAGCAACCTCATCGAGACCATCACGCTCACCAGCAACCCGGAGCGCAAGGTCGAGGTCTTCTTCGACGCCGAACCGGAGGACCTGCCCGTTCGCGGCAACGCCATGGCGAGCGGCGACGCTGTCTTCGACAAGGCGGTCGAAGACGAGATTCTCGACCGGCTGGAGCGCGGCGACATCTGGGCGTGGTTCACCGGGCACGTCGTGGTGACGACGAGCGTCGATGGCGTGGCCTTCACCGGCCACGACTACATCGGAGGGTGCAGCTACGCCGACCGCGACGACTTCCTCCGCGACAACCGAGATGGCTACCTGCGCGACCTGCGTGACAGGGCGCTGGCTGACCTCACGGCCAACGTGAAGCGCGTCATCAAGAGCGGCCTCGCCGCTTCCACGCTGCTCAAGGAACTGGAGGGCAAGTGAAACTCAACATCACCTTCGAGATGCAGCAGGCCATCGTCGAGCCGATGACGCGCTACGCCGCGCTGGCGCAGCTCGCAGAGAAGGCGCGCGCCGCGGGCTTCAAGCACACCGACGTGTGCGAGACCGTCAGCGCGCTGCTGAACGTCACCCCGGCCGAGGTCGAGGGCTGGCTCTACGACATCGACTCCTCGCAGGAGGAGTAGCCGATGCAGACCAAGAACATGCCGCAGAAGCACCTGCCCTCGCTCACGACGAGCGAGGCGGCCGTCTCCCTCTCGGAGCATGACGGCGTGGAGCGCGTTCTCATCCACATCCGGCAGTTCGACCGCTACGGGCTGACCGCAATCACGGCGGTGCACTCGATGAGCCCCGAGGAGGCCATCACGCTCGCCCAGCGGTTGCTCAAGACCGCGAACAAGACCGGGTAGGGCCCTTCCGCCACGCCCCGCCTCTTCGCTACACCTTCCCCATGCGCGCTCTCCTCTTCGCCTCTCTCGTCTTCGTCGGCTGCGCGGCGCCCAGCACGCCCTGCGGGCTCGAGCGCTCCGGCGCCTCGTGGCTCACCGACGACGCGCTCCAGACCGCTGAGCGCGAGCTGCTCCAGCGGATGCCGCTGACGGCGGACGAGCGCCTGCACGAGCGCAGCGTGATGTGCAGCAAGCTCGCGGGCGTCGAGGTCGTCGCGCGCGGGAGCGGCGCATGGAGCGCGGGGACCGTCGAAGGTGTGGAGGAGGTGGACGGCCTCGCCAACTGCAAGCTCAAGCGCGTCGAGCTCGCGTTCCCGCCCGAAGGCGTGTGGCAGTTCGGCGCGCTCGCGCACGAGCTGGTCCACGTGCTGACCGACTGCGACGGCCACGCAGGCTGGAGCGCGCGAGGCATCAACCAGCAGCTCACCAACATCTACTTCACCGCCGTCCCGTAAGGAGCCCCCCATGCCGAGAGCCCCCATGCCGAAGCGCGCGAAGCCTGTGACCAACGCCCAGCGGCGGCGCCGTGGCTCGACGAGGTGGTCCAGCTCGTCAGCACCCTGAAGCTCACGAAGGCGCAGCGCGCCCAGTTCGAGTGGCTCGGCCTCGCGCCTTGACACAGAAAATGTGACGCGCTACAAGTTGCAGCAGTTCGCAGCACTCACCCCCGCAGCACCCGCCCCCCCGAGGGTTGTATGTCCAACTCCCGCTTCCTGCTGTTCTGCTTTCCCGGACGCGACCACGCCCCCGAGGAACCTCGCGTACTGGGCGTCTTCGATACGCTCGAGGAGGCACGACCCTGCGCTGTTGATACGCTGCTGACTCTGCGCGACGACATCGGAGCAGAGTTCTTCGGCGCGCACCTCGACAACTACGGCATGGCCGTCGTTCGCGCGTCCGAGTGGCGCGGCAGCGAGTGTCTCGGCCAGTTCGACTTCATCGCGCAGGCTGATGGGGAATGGGCAGCGGCCACCGAAGAGGAGTTCTCTCGCCGCTTCTCCTTCGTCCCCAGAGACTGATTCACCCGCAGCACCCACCCCGCAGCACCCACAACCCGGAGCCCAAGGCATGTCCCAGCTCATCCAGCAGAACGACCCCCTCTCGCAGCTCACCAGCGTCATCCCCGACGCGCAGGCCTTCACCGTGCCGTACCTCGGCACCCTGCCCATCGAGCAGCGCATGGCCGCGCTCAAGGCGATGGCCAACCTCAACGGCCTGCGTCTGCCCGACACGCGCCTCCCCGAGGGCACCGCGCTCCTCCCGGTCGGCGAGGAGAGCAAGCGGAAGATGCAGACCGAGCTGGCGAAGCTCCCCGACCTGCACCCGGCCCTCGACGCCTACGAGGCGCGGCTGGCGGCCGAGAACCCGGTGGACACGGAGGTGGCGCTGCGTGCGCTGCGCATGTCGCCCACCACTGGCGGCCTCTTCGACCCCGGCGTCACCAACGCCGCGCACGCCTCGGGGTACACGAAGGACGGCTTCGCGCACGTGGCGGGCTTCCTCAAGCCGGTGAGCATCCGCAACGGCTTCGCGGAGAACATGCTGGCGCTGCCCGCGCCCCTGCGTCAGCAGGTCTTCGACCACTGGGCGGTGAGCTCCACGCGCATCGAGCCGGCGGTCGTGCGCACGTTCCGCGGTGGGACCAAGGGCCGCATCATCCGCGCCGTCACCTCGACGGACCACAGCCTGCTCACCGGCGACGACGCGGCCATCGTGGTGGCGCTGCGCAAGCTCGCGCCCGGCGCCAAGGCGCGCTTCACCCGTGAGCCGGGCGGGCGCTTCTCGGAGCTGGAGGTCATCTGGCCGATGATGGACCGGCAGCTCGTGGTGGGTGACGTCGCCTACGGCGGCATCCGCGTCACCAACTCCGAGACGAAGGCCGGCTCCCTCAAGGTCGAGGGCTTCCTGCTCCGCGTGCTCTGCTACAACTTCACCACGGCGTTCACCGAGGACATGGAGGGCAAGACGCTGGGTATCCGCCACGTCGGTGACCTCATGCGCAAGCTGCCCGACGCCATCGCGAACGCGCAGCGCCGCATCGAGCCCTTCGTGCGCATGTTCGGCGACGCGTACAAGGACGCGCTGCCCGGCTCGATGACGCGCGGCGAGGTGCTCCAGCGCGCGCAGCGGGTGTTCGAGCTGCCCGAGACGACCATCAGCCTCGCCCAGCAGCTCTGGGACGCGGACGGCCTGAAGACGGCGGGTGACACCCGCGCCGGCTTCGTCAACGCGCTGACCCGCGCGTCGCAGGAGCAGGCCATCACCGAGGCGGCCATCACCGAGCGCGTGGCCGGCAAGGTCATCGCGACCGGCTGGGGCGCGCTGCTCGATTGAAGGGGGGCCCACCATGTACACGCGATTCTTCACCATCAACGGCTTGATGCACTGGGACGCCATCGCTGACGCGCAGGACCTCCAGAAGCGCATCGTGGCGACGATGGACAAGCGCGAGCGCGAAATCTTCGAGAAGAACCGCAGAGCCCTCTCCAAGCCCGGCGGCTTCATCGTTCTCCCGTACTACGTGCTCGTTCGCACGCCGTGAGCACCGGCTGGCACAAACAGCGCGCGGCCGAGCGACGAGCCTTCCCCGAACCGAAGGCTCGTCGCCCGCGTCGCCGGGCGGCTCGCGCCGCGCCCGAAACACCTCCGCAGGTTCCCGGCAACTGCGCCCAGTGCGGCGACTGCTGCTGGCCTCACATCGACCCATGGACGTGCGCCGGTTGCGGCGTCACGTACCCCGCTGTCCTCACTCCAACCCGCTTCGACCTCCCATGCCCAAGCCCAACCTGAAGAACCTGAAGTCCGCCATGGACCACATCGCGACGCTCCTCCGCGTCGCCGAGACCCCCGAGCACCCGGACCACCAGAAGGTCATCAACGACTTCTCTCACTGCGATGCCTTCGAGGACGCGTGGCGCATGTACGAGCTGCTCAACCGGGTGCACGCGGCGCTCAGCGCCAACGATGTGGCCGGGGCCATGGCCGCGCTCGACGAGGCTGGGTGGCGGGTTCCCCCGGTCACGGGTTCCCCCCCGGTCACGGTGTCGAGCGGAACGCTGAAGAGCAAGCCGGCCTCGCGAGCACGCTGAGGAACGAATGAAGACCTTCACGGTGAAGCTCCACGTTGAGCTCGACGTGCGCATCGCAGCCGAGTCGCAAGCCGAGGCCGAGAAGAAGGCCGAGGACGTGGCCGTGAAGTCGGTCGAGGTGAGCGTGCCCTTCGACGAGGCCGAGAAGCTCGACACGCGCTTTCGCGTCTCGCCCGCGCGATTCATCGTCTCCCCCACCGACGTCGAGGTCATCGATGTCTCTCCCTCCCCCCGGAGCGCCTGACCGAGCGGCGTGAAGTGCTCGGCAACCACGCGCGTGTCACAGGGACCCCCCTCCCTCTGCTGGCGCGCGCCCTTTCAAGGAGTCCCCCATGGCCGCCACGGCGAAGAACTGGACCATCAACAAGGCCCCGAAGCACCTGCGCCTCTTCGGCGACAAGGTGAAGAAGGTCGAGAGCGCGCAGCACATCATCGAGTTCCCCGGCGGGGCCATCGAGCTCTCGCGGACCACCGACGGGGACTACTGGGCCCACATCATCGTCAATCAGGACCAGTTCGCTGACGGCGACGGCGATGGGCTCACCAGCGCTGCTGGCGAGGTCGTCGGCTCGCGTCTCGACTGCGCGACGGGCCACGTCGAGGACATCCCCAACGAGAAGGCGATTCGACAGGTCGCCGTGCTCATCCGCACCAAGCGAACGGAGCACTGACCATGGCCACCAAGCGCACGAAGCCGTCCGTCAACGCCCTCAACGCCGCGGTCGATGCTGCCGCGGCGCGCAAGCGTGAGTACGAGCGAGGGAGCACCGAGGGCGCGCAGCAGCTCGACGCCGCTCGCGAGGCTGCCGCCGAGGCCTTCGACTCGGCGCTGCTACATCAGCTCGCCGCGGTGACGGAGCAGCGCGACGACCTGCTCGCGGTGCTTCGCGGGTTCGCGAAGATGGAGACGCCCACGGAGCGGGCGGACCGCCTCGAGGGCACCGGCGAGGAGTACGACCACGACGACAACATCATCGTGCTCGGCCACCTCATCGAAGCGGCGCGCACCGCCACCACGAAGGCGGAGGGCCGCCGGCGTGGTGTCAGCCGAGCAGCTCGAGGCCGTGACCAAGGCGTGGGCCGACGCCCCGGAGAACAACTGACATGAGCGCCACCGTCTACCGTCGGCTCCGCACGAAGCGCGACTCGGCGCAGGCCGAGATGTTCGCGCGCTCGGCCCCGAAGCCGTCCCACCAGCACCGCGCGAAGAGCACCGACACGCGGCCCTTCTTCGGGCCCGTCAGCGCATCGGAGAACCGCGCGGCGCATGGAGGGGTCTGCATCGTGAAGACCTGCGCGTGCGGCGCAACCCAGCACGTCAACTGCAACGGCCCTCACCGCGAACACGGGCCGTGGAGGACCACCTGACCATGGCCAAGGCACTGGAGCCGTGCCTTCGGGTCGAGCATCCCCTCCTTCTGGCACCAGTTGCCGAAGCGGCTTCGACGCACCGCCGCCTCTCCTCGACACCCCCGTCATCGTCCTCGAACCCCCGGAGCCGAAGATGCCCGACCCGAAGCCCTCCCCGCCCCCCCTCGTCCTCAAGGCGCAGCTCATCGCCGCTGCCGCGACCCTCATCGAGGCTGAGCTCAAGCAGCGCGCGGCTCACGCCTTCTTCGACCGCAACACGCAGCTCGCCGAGGTGCTCCGCGACCTCAGCGAGTCCCTGCCCGACACCATCACCGCGAAGCTGGAGGGACTGCCGTGAGCACCGAGACCCCAAAGCTCGAGGTCCCCAACCCGATGACACGCGAGTTCGCCGACGAGCTGGCCCGCGCGGCGCTCCGCAGCGCGCACTCCTACACGCCGGCCGTTCAGGCGCTCAACATCCAGCGCCGTGAGCTGTGGAAGGGGGCGTGGGTGCTGTACCGCGAAGCGCTCGAGCTCAAGCTGCTCGATGAGGTCGAGGCGGCCGTCAAGCGCCTCTCGCCCGACGCGTTCGTCAAGCGCGGTACGGACTCCTCGCCCACGCAGCCGCGGCCGAACATCGTCGTCCGTCTCACCGAGGCGGGGGAGCTCCACGAGGTCTTCTCGCCCTACCTCGAAGCCGAGTCCCGCGCCACTTCGGGGTACTCGGACGCGTCGATGGTCACCGCCGCCATGCGTCCCACGACCCAGACGTTCCGCATGTGGGACCGCACGGCCGTCCGGGTCGAGCCCATCGATGTGATGCTCGGGAACATCGAGCCGGTCGCCAAGAAGCTCGCGAAGTGGGTGGAGCCGGTCGCGCGGAAGCTCATCGCGCGCATCGAGGCGAACTCGAAGTCGGTGGCTGTTGCGCGGAGCGATGAGGCGCTGAAGCGCGCGCTGATGGCGCTCATCGACTCGAAGGGGTGCGACGAGCTCAAGGCGGCCAAGGCCCGCGGCGACGTCGCGGTTGGCGATGGTCGCGTCGTCGTCACCGTGGGCGCCGCCACCGTGAAGGCCTTCGCCACGGAGCGCTGGCCCCTCCACGCCGAGCCGACCGTGGCCCGGTTCAACTCCATCCTCCCCAAGCTGACCGCGCTGACCGATGCGGCCACCTTGGCCGACGTCTCCATCCGCTCGCCGTACTGAAAGGAATCCGATGAAGCGCGCGAAGCTGCCCAACACCTACCGCCTCGAGACCGAGGAGCATGACGGGAAGAAGTACCCGGCGCTCGTCGCGTGGCTCCGCAAGCCCAGCCCCGAGGACATCGCCCGGTTCTGCCGGGAAAACCCCGGCGTGATGCACGCGGCCCGGCAGCTCGACAAGACGGCGTGCGTCTTCAAGGCCGAGCTCGCGCCGCCGGCGGAACGCACCCCGCCGCCCCCGCTCACGCACGGGCCGCTGCCGCCCGGCAAGTACGTCGTGGAGATGCGCGGCGCGAAGGTGACAGGCAGCAAGCGACGGCCGGTGGTGACCCAGACCGTGCAGCTCCCCAACGGGCAGACCACCACGATGAGCGTCCGCGCCGAGCCGGTCAGCTTCGACCATCGCGTGCACGTCTCGCTCACCGCCACGCAGTACGCGGCCCTCGAGCGTCGAGCGAAGAGCACAGGCGTCGCGCTCTCGACGATGGCGCGCATCCTCCTCACCGAAGTCCTCTTCTGAAAGCGCTCCCCATGCCCCAGCCCACGCCCCAGCCCCAGTTCCGGGTCACCGCGCAGTGGACCCCCGGCCTCACCACCACGCGAGGCTACGCCACGCACGCAGAGGCCGTGGCAGCCGCCAAGGGCGTCGCCCGCGGCGACCCGTCCCGGCACTGGAATCCCAACGGCGCCCTTCTGCTCCCGCCTGTCGGCCGGGGCTACTGGGTGCGCTGAGTCTCCCCACCAACACCGAGGTCCCCATGCAAAGCGGCATCTTCAGCACCGAAGGCTTCATCACCCTCTCCGCGGAGGAGACCGAGCTGCTCAACAAGGCGCGTGACCTGCACGCGGCCATCGCGCTGCGTCAGGATGCGCTCCAGCGGCAGGGGTGCGTCCGCATCTTCCTGCGCTCCGCCGAGGGTGGGCCCTACGAGCAGCTCGTGGGCCCGCTCGCGGACTTCACCAAGCCCACGGTGCGCGCGTGAAGAACGCCGAGCTGACCAAGCTGAACGCCAAGACCGTCTCGAAGATGCCCGCCGTCATCGCACTCCGTGCTGCGGCGAAGCACGTGAAGGCGCTCGACGAGAAGGCCTTTGCCGAGGCGCTGGCCAAGGCCACGCCCGGCTCGCTGAGCTCGCTGCTCGAGACCATCGCTGACGTCGAGGAGGAGTCGCGATGCTGACGGCCCCCAACCCTTCGCAGGTGATGTTCCTCCTGCTCGTGCTCGGGCACCTCGTGGTTGGAGTGCGCGCCGGTTACCGCGAGTTCCACGACACGCCGCGTGGTGGCAACCGCTGGGTGGGTGCCTTCATGGTGGGAGTGGGCTCCATGGCCTTGACGCTGTTCGCGACCCTGTGCGTCTGGGCCCTCGTGATGGTCTACCTCGCGCTCGGGGTGCGGTCGTGAGCGTGCTCGCTGGGCTGGGGCTCGTGTACCTCATCGTCGCGCTGGTCATCCTCATCTGGTTCGTGTACGGCGAGCGGCACGAGCTCCTGATGTACGGCACGTGCTTCAACGGGTGCAGCATCCTACTCATCGTCTTCGTGGCCTTCGGCTGGCCCGCGCTGGCCGTCAGCTACCAGCTCCGCGACGTGGCCACGCTCAAGCGCGACTTCGAGAAGCGCCTCGCCGAGCAGCAGGTGCGGTTCGACGCTGAGCTCTCGAAGGAGAGAGCTCAAGCAGCGTACGTTCGTCACCGCGTTCCTCGGGCCGCCCCAGAACGCGCACACGGCAGCGCGCATCGAGGCGCTCATCGCAGCGTTCGCTCAAACAAGGAGAAGCACATGACCCCCGAAGAAGTGACCGCGAAGCTCCGCTCCATCGTCGAAGAGCAGCTCGGCACGTACCCCGACGAGGTTCGGCTCGAGTCGAGGTTCGTCGAGGACCTCGGCGCCGACTCGCTCGACATCGTCGAGCTGGTGATGGCCATCGAGGATGAGTTCAACATCGAGACGACCGATGAGGAGGTCGAGCAGCTCACGACCTTCGGCAAGGCCCTCGAGTTCATCAAGACGCGCGTCTGAAAAGACAACGAGCCGGGAGATTGCTCTCCCGGCTCGTCGCTCCCGAGGGCACCCCTGCACCTCGGGCGGGCTCCCGGCCCAGTTCGGTCAGCGCTTTAGCAGCGCTTGAAGTCGGCCTTGCGCAGCTTCTTCGCGTTCTTGCTGCGGCGCTTCGCCGCCTTCCACGCGCAGCGAATGCGACGGGCCGCCGCGCGCTTGATGGTGCTCTTCTTCTTCCGCTTCGCCATGGTGCTGCTCCTTGCTTGGGTGGTGTGAGGAAACCCCCGGTCACCGACGACCGAGGTAGTAGCCGCCCGCTCCACCCAGCAGCGCGGCAATGACCAACCACTGCCACAGCGGCAGGGTCCACTTCCCGAGAGTGACGGGGAACTGGAGCTGACCCGTGAGGGTCTGCGTGGGCATGCCCACGACGCTCACCCCATCGGGGGCCTGCACGGCGTCGGCCCCGAGTCCCGAAATCATCATCACGTCGGCCTCTCCCGCGAGACCAGACACGGGCCCGCCCACCTGCTGGACGAAGGTGCCGCCTTGGCCGGGAGAGAGACCGGGGAAGAGGTAAGAGAGGTTCATGGCGGGGTGGTCACTTCCTCGAGAGCACGAGCCCGAGCCCGACGAGGCCGATGGCCCCGGCGACCCACGGGATGGCGTTGTTGAGCGCCTGCGACTGCGCCATGTCGGCCGCGGCCTGCGCCTGCGCGATGGCCACCGCGTTGCGCTGCGCCTCGGCCTGCGCGGTGGAGCCGGTGACGGCGCCGATGAGCGAGACGCCCGACTGGGTGAGCGCGTTGAGGCCGTCGGTGAACCAGTCGCCGAGGCCCGCGAGGCCGGGGCGACGCTGGCAGCTCGTGCACCCGAGGCGCGCGAAGCCGGGAGAGGTCGCGGTCAGCTCGAGCCCACGCGCCTGCTGCGCGAAGGCCGCGAGGCCGCGGGCTGCGAAGGGCTGGTAGGTGACCTGATTCATGGCCTTGACCTTACCGCCGGGTGGCGAGCCACGCGAGAAAACCGACCCCCACCAGCGCCCCGCCGGCCAGCAGGTACGGCCCGAGGTTCGACTGGCGCTGGTACGCGTTGGCCCCGGCCGCGAAGGTCTGGGAGGCGGCGTTGCCCTGATTCAGCGCTCCGGTGATGAGGTTCATCCACGGCATGGTCGTCGTCCTCGGCGTGTTGGTGGCGGGCAAGAAGGAGCCCGCGGAGGGCATCTGGCCCGATGCGGCCTGCTGGTTCGCCGCAGCGCCGCCGGTGTCTTGGAAGGCCGCGTCATCAGCCCAGTCGCCCAGCGAGCCCAGCGTCAGCACGTCACACCCCCGGCCGGCTGCCGACGGTGTAGGGGCTCGCGGCGTTGTAGCCGATGGTGCGGTCCTTGATGATGCCGAAGGCCACGAGGCCCGCGCCACCGAGCCCGAGCACCGTGCCCACCATCTTCTTGCCGAGCGCGAAGGTGACGGCGCCCGCGGCGAGCAGCCCGAGGCCGGCGATGTTCGCGCCGCCCGTCTGGAGGAAGAGCGCCTTCGCCTTGTCGGGGTTGGCCGCGGCCCACTGCTGGTTGACCTGCTCGGTCCACTGCTGCTCGGTGACCTCGGTGCGCGGCGTGGCGCCGAAGCCGAACGAGCGCTGAATCAAAACGGGGGCGGGCATGGTGTCACTCCTTGATGGGTTCGGCGGTGTCGAAGTCGGGGAAGCTCGTGCTGCACTTGGGCTTCTCCGCCTTGCGCTTGGTGGGCTTCTTCACTTCGGGCTCGAGCTCGGGCTCGTCGTCGTCCTCGTCGAGCTTCGCGCCGCTGAGCTGGATGGCGCCCGAGCGGTAGGCGACGTACCCGACGACGGCCGCCACGGCCACGGCGCCCAGCCAGAAGTTGGGCCGCTTCCACAGCGGCACGCTCGGCGCGAAGACCGCGTTCGGCCCGATGGGCGGAGCGGTGAGGCGCGACAGGGCCAGCTCGAGCTCTGCGGCCACTGGCGGCGAGCTCACGGTGAAGCCGGCACGCCGGAGCGCGTCCTGCGTCGAGCTGTCGAGGTGCCCGGAGACGACGATGGGACCGAAGCCGCGCGCGTTCAGGGCCATCTGGAGCTTCTTGGTGGCCTCGATGCGCGCGACCTGCTCCGGGCTCATCTGCGCCGCCGACCCCACGCCCGAAGGCGCGCTCGTCGGTCCGAAGGCCGCGTCGTTGGCGGAGACGTCGCTCATCCGCGCTTCCTCCACAGGAAGAGGCCCACGCCCACCGCCGCGAGCCCGCCGAAGATGAGCAGGGGCTTCATCGGGCTCGACTCGCCCGTGGCCGCTGCGCTCGAGGAAGCCGCAGCCGCAGCCGCACGCCGGCGCTGCTCCGCGACCATCACGTCGAGCTCCTGCCCCGAGCCCGAGCCGGGCGTGGAGCCCGGAGGGGCGTTCGGGTTGTACTCGGGCACCACGAAGGCGCGGATGCGCTGGAGCGCCGCGATGACGCGGTTGAACGCCGCGATGCGCTGAGTCTCGACGCTGTTCGACCGCTTGCCGCAGAGCGCGTCCTGCTCGACCTCGACGAGGTCGTTGGCGGCCTTGAACGCGGACTTGATTTCGATGTCCGTGGCCGTCATGAAGGTGTCGATGGACTGCACCGTGTCGCGGAGCACGCTCATCTTCCGCCACTTCGCGTCGGCCTCACTGAGCAGGCTCGGGCTGGGCGGGGTGTAGGTCAGCCCGCCTTCGTAGCGCGGGTCGAGGCCGCACTTCTGCCCGATGGCGCGCAGCCAGTTCGCGTCGCCGCGGAAGTCGGCCATCGTCCACGCGTGCACGGCCGTGCCCACGCCCAGCATGCCCAGCTCGAGGCCCACGCCCGTCGCGGGCGTCGCGCCGAGACCCGCGAAGCCGTGGCTCGGCCCCAGCACCCACGGCTGGGCCGTCGCGAGAACGGCGTGCGACGAGCTGGGCGCGAAGAGGTCGAACACCGAGCGCTGCTTCAGCACGACGGGCTGAGACACCGACCGGGGGTTGGTGAGGAGGCGAGACGCCAGAAGGCGCGTGCTCGGGGCGTGGAGCTGGAAGGTGTTGATGCGCATGCTCACTTTCGGCTCAAGAAGAGCGCGCCTCCAAGGATGACGGCTGCACCGACGGCGTAGCCCCACGTGGGGAACCCGCCGGGGGCAGCACTGGCCGCCACGACGTCGGCGGTCACGAGCCCGCTGCCACGCGCCTGCACGGCATCGAAGAGCTCGATGCTCCACCTCTCGAGCTCGAGGAAGCGGCCGACGTTGGCCTCGGCGGTCGCGAGGACCGTGCGCCCTTGCCCCGCGGTCGCGGAGAGCGTGGTGAAGGTCGCGGCCTTCTGCTGCAGGTCGTCGTTGAGCCGACGCACCGTCGCGAGCTGGCTCTCGGCGAGGCTGCGCTGGTTGGACATCCACTTCGCGAACTCGCCCCACTGGGTCGCGGTGAGCTGGTTGTTCGCCTTGTTCTTCTCGAACTCGGCCGACGCGAGGAGCTTCGCGCCGTTCTGCCCGAGGACGATGCCGGCCATCTGCTTGAGCTGCTCGGCGGCCTGCCGCTCAGCCTCAGCGCGCGCGGCCGTGACGACCGCAGTCGTCGCAGGCGCGAGCACACGAGTCCCGGTCTGGGTCACGGTGCCCGTGTTCACCTCACGGCCGGTGACCCCGCCGTAGGTGATGACGTCTGCGCTGAGGCGGCCGAAGAAGCTCATGGGTCACTTCCGGGTGAGGAACCAGATGCCGCCGAAGAGCGCGGCGGCTCCCGCGGCGAGCTTCCACGTGGGGATGCCCTCCGGGGCCACCACGACCGGGACGGTGGGCACCACCGTCGCCGCGCCCGTGTTGGCCGCGGTCGTGTCGGTCACCGCGGTGCCGCCGGCGTCCGAGTTGGTCGTCACCGGGTCGCTGCCCGGAATCATCTGCGGCGGCAGGCTCGTCGGCGGGAGCGCCCGGCTGTTGTCGGGCGTCGGGAGCGCGTCGGAGGACTTCACCGGCGGACGCAGGATGTTGAGGCGGGTCCCGCCGGGCAGGAGCTCACCGAGGCCGCGGAGGACCTGCGCGCGAGGCACGGTCGTGGTGGCCTCGACGGCCCGCCCGCCGATGGGGCGCACGCGCGGGTTGAAGCCGCCGGCAACGAGGTGGTCACCCCGGAAGAGCCGGTCGGGGACCCGCGGCGCGTCGAGCGTGCGCTTGATGAGCTGCTCGAAGTTGCCGGCAGGCCCGCGCACCTCGACGTTCGAGCGCGTGGCGCCAAGGCCCTGCAGCGAGGCCGCCATGCGGTCCCGCGGGCTCGTCCGGGCAAACTCTGCGAAGTTCCAGCGCATCGGTGCTCCTCAGCAGGAGCAGGGCGCTTGTCGAAGTTCGACGAGGTTCCTGCTCCGGTCCACGACTCGACGCCCCACCCACATCTTCTTGGCGTCCCACATCCACCACTCCACCCCGTCCCGCGTCTGCACGTAGCGCGCGCCCATCTGGGCGAGGACCACGTCACTCTGCTCCTTGGTCATCGGCTGCATGGCCGACGACCTTACCGCTTCGCGAGCTTCCAGACGACCACGCCGACCAGCGCCGCGGCCCCGACCCCCACCACGTACGGCATCACCGACGGCTCCTCGGGCTGAACCACGACCGGGGGCGGCGTCTGCGCGCCGAGCAGCGAGCGGCCGAGGTTGGCGAACAGGTCGCCCACGGTCTGCAGCGCACCGGCCGTCCTCGTGTTGTCGCTCGAGGCGGTCTGGATGTTCGGCATGGCCTCGCCGAAGCCCGAGAGCGCCCCCCACGTGCCCGCGGCGCCAGCACGGACGGCCTGCGCCCGCGCGAAGTAGGTGAGCTTCGAGGGGTCCGAGACGATGAAGGTGCGGGTGGGCGCGTTGCGAAGGGGAGGGGTCAGCATGGTCAGCTCCGGGTGAAGTAGTAGATGGCCCCGAGTGCGAGGACTCCGCCGATGGTGGCCTGTACCGGCGTGAGACCGTAGTGCGCCGCCGAGAAGCGCTGCTGCGCCTCGGGCGTGAAGTCGATGGCCCCGACGCCCGCGAGCGCGCGGTGAACGAGCGCGGTGTAGGCCGGGTCACCCGAGCCGCCCTGCTGGAGCTCAGCGATGCGACGGGCGTTCGCCCGGAGCACGGGGAGGTCGCGCTGGATGGCGTGGCGCGCGTCGGCGGTCGGGTCCTCGTACACGCGGAAGCCCGGCACGCCGCTGAAGCTGCCGGCCGCCGCGCGGATGTCCGACGGGAAGAAGTGCGCGAAGCGGTCGAGGAAGCTCGCCGGGCGGAACGCCGCGCTGGTGCCCACCGTCACCTGATGAGCCGAGACCGGCGGGGGCGTGCCGACGCCGGGCAGATGCTCGAGCGCCTTGTCCATCGCGTTGGCGGCCTGCAGCATCGTGTCGGCGTGCCGCTCGGTGTTGCGCACGCGCGAGACCGCCACGCGCTGCTGCGCGATGTCCTTCACCTTCTCGGCGACCGCACGGGCGGACCGGGCCTGCGCGCCGAGGTCTGCGGCCACCGCAGCGAAGGCGGCCCGGAACCGCGCCACCTCGGCGTTCATGCGCTCGGTGTAGGCGCGCTGCGCGAGCATGGCCGCGCGGGAGCCGGGGGCGCGCACCGTCTCCTTCGAGGCCTCACGCAGGAGGTCGCGGCTGGCCGTCTCGCCGCGCTTGGCTGCATCGAACGCGCGGAGCGCGACCTGTCGAGCTTCGACGGTGCTCATACGACCCTCTTGAAGGCGCGAACGACGCTGCCGACCTGCCCGGTGATGACCGCCACCCCGATGATGCCGGCCACCGTGATGCCGCCGATGATGGCGAACTTCACGACCGGGTCCATCTCGTCCTTGGGCTTCTCGCCCGATGCCTGCTGCGCGTCACGCTGCTGCGCGAGGACCGACGACGGGATGCCCACCGCATCGGCCCCGAGCTCGGCGTTGAGGTTCTGGATGAGCAGCGCGATGCGCGCGGTCTGCGCCTCGCAGTTCCACACGCCGACGGGCGTGCGGCGCCAGATGAGCGCGCTGGTCTCGTCGCCGTGGACCTTCTGGGCCTGCGCGAAGTTGGCCGAGACGAGCCCCTTGGCCTGCCCGCGCCGCACCACCTCGCCCAGCGTCTCGACGGCCTGCTCGAAGCTGTCGCAGAAGGCCGAGTTGACGAGCCCCAGCCCCGCGAAGTGCTGGTTGTTCATCACGCTGACCGGCCGGCCGAGCGGAGGACGCGCCCCGGCCATCACCTCGAGTGAGCGCGAAGGGGTCCAGAAGCGCGCGGCGGAGGCCCGCTGCTTCGCGAGGACCGCGTTCTGGAGCGCCGAGCCGCAGGGGCTTGCGGCGGGCATGTTGCCGAAGCCGAAGCGGTTCATGGCGGCTCCTTACTTCCGCGGGATGAGAACGGCCTCGAGCACGATGCCGTAGTTGGCGTCGTTGCCGATGATGGCCGCGACGACGCTCTGCGCGGTGAGCGTGAGGGTGAGCGTCTTGCCGCCGGGCACCATGAGGGGCACCGGCCAGCGCAGCGGCTCGCGGTAGAGCGTCGCGAGGTTGAGGCTGCGGCCCTCGACGATGTCGAGCTTGCGCTCCTTGATGGCGAACTCGGCGAGGATGTTCTGGAGGCGCGCCTCCGCGATGCCTTCCACCGAGAGCGCGGTGATGTTCGCGTTGAGCACCGGCTCGGTCGCGAGGTTGCTCGAGCGGTACGACGCCCGCATGCCGTAGATGGCGAGGTCGTACTCGGTGGGCACGTCGTACGTGTCCGCGTCGGTCGCCGTGGCCGCGCCGAGGAGCACTTCGAGCGGGATGGCCACCGACATGAGCGAGCTCTCCGAGAGCCCGAGCAGCTCGAGGAGCTGCTGGCCCAGCGGGCCCTTCGGCGTCTTGATGCATTCGGTCATGGTGCGTGCTCCAGAGAAGACGAGATGCCGGGAGTGGAACTGCGTGAGGTCCGGTGCCGCCCGAGCCTCGACAGGTGCGTTTCCGTGCCCGTCCGCAGCGGGGATGTGAGCCCCGCTGCCGTTTCGCTATGTCCGAGGCGTCACATCACCTCGCCGAGCCCGCGCGCGGACTTACTTGCCCAGCGGCGACTTGATGACGCCGTGGAGCATCAGGCTGACGAGGAGGTCCTCGGCCGTGGTCGGCACGGCGTAGCCCGCGACCCACGCGGCGCCGGGGAAGCGCAGCTTCGCGCTGATGTCGTCGCGCTCACCGAGCTGCTGCGGCACGAACAGCGTCGGGGCCGCGGCCACCGACGGCACGCCGACCGACGTGTACTGCAGGCCCGCGGCGGCGACCTCGTTCGAGCTGCCCGAGAGGCCGAGGCCCGACGGGAACTTGATGGCGGGGCCGTCCGCGATGATGCGGCGGTTGAACTTCAGGATGAAGTGCGCGTTGCCGAAGACCTTCTTGATGTCGGCCGAGTTCGGCAGCACGTTGCCCTGCGCCTCGCGGGGGTGCAGGCCGATGCGGAACACCGCGACCTCGTCGCCCGCGGCGATGCGGCGCGCCTGCGCCATGTTGGTGTGCTGCTCGTTCTTGTTCTCGATGTTGCGGAAGAACTCGAACTCGGTGCCGGCCGCGATGGCCGCCGCCTCGAGCTGCACCGTGTCGTAGACGTCGTCCTCGCGGACCTCCACCTGCAGGAAGGTCTTGTTGAGGGCGGGGATGAACAGCTCACCGGGGTTCTTCGTGGGGACCGCAATCTGGTTCATGTGTTTCTCGCTGCTGGTACTGCGTTCTGGAGCGGTTCAGCCGCCCCGCCTGTACTGCGCTCGACTACGGACTCGAAGGCCGGGAGACCCGTGTCCGGTCGCGAAGGAGGTGGGCCTTACGAGAAGGCCGCCGCGAAGTTGCTGCCCGACATCGGGCCCGTCTGCTCGATGGCCACGGTCGCGCCAGCGACCTGCCCCGTCTGCTCGATGGCGACGGTCGCGCCGTTGAACATGCCCGCGGCGCCGAGGTTCGGCGTGCCGACGCCGAAGAGGTTCTGGGGGGCGTAGCCGGCGAGGCCACGGCCGAGCGGGTTCACGCCGCTCATCTGGTCCTGCCCGCCCATCTCGGCCGCGGTGACGGCGGCCTGAGCCGCGGCGGCGGCCGGGTTGAACATCGGCGCGGCGACGTCACGGAAGACCGAACCGACCGCCGAGGCGACCATGCCGTCCCCGAGGACCGGCATCTTGGTCAGCTTGCCCGACAGGTGCCCGAGCACCACGCCCGAGAGCGCGCGGATGGCGTACTCGGAGTACGTGCCCTGCGCGAACCACCGCGGGGCGAAGCGCAGCCCGACCTGCGACTGAAGCAGCCCGTAGATGAAGGGGAAGAGGCCTGCGCCCGCACCGAGCTTGAGGGCCTCCTTGAGGTTCGACTTCGTGAGACCGGCCTTGTCGATGATGTTGCCGAGACGCATTGTGTTCTCCTTGGGTCCTTCGCTGGACAAGCGAGACACTACGTCGGGTCGTTTTCTTGTGTAGAAAACGGAACGGCTTTATTTTTTGCCGACATGAGTCACCCCTCGCCCGATGACGACTTCGACGCCGTGTTGGCCACCGCGCTTCCTGCTCGGACGAGCAAGCGCTGCATCGAGGAGGGCTGCGACCGCTTCGTCGTCGCGCGCGACCGCTGCAACCGGCACTACAAGAAGCTGTGGGTCACCGGCGGGCTCCCACTCGCCACAGCACCGTCGCGTCGAATGACCACCACGCGCATCACGCTCCCGCGCGACCTCCTCGCGCGCGTGCACGCGCACGCCGCGAAGCGCGGCATCAAGCGCACGATGCTGCTCCGCCGGCTGGTGATGGTCGGCATCAAGCGGCTCGACGCGCGCGAGAAGGCCCTCGAGCAGGCGCAAAAAAACCCCGCGGCTGAGTGAGCCCGCGGGGCGCGCACGCGACGGCGCTACTTCAGGTTGCCTCGACGACGAAGATGTTGATGTCCACGTCGCTCGCCACCCACAGCTCGGACTGCGGCGGGACCTTGCCGAACGGGTTCGCGACGCCCGGCGTGAGGCGCACGCCCGAGGCCAGCGACGAGCCGCTCGCGGTGCCGAGGCGGATGCTCGGGTCGGGCATGCCGACGGCCGAGTCCACCCAGAACGAGACGGTGCGCGCCCGGCCCATGGTGTCGCGCTCGACGACCTTCACCGGGCGCCCGGCCTTGAGCACGTAGCCCGTGATGCGCAGCGTGTTGCCGCCGGCGCCGAGGAGGGTGACGGCCTCGCGCAGGGTGAAGTAGAGCCCGGCGAGGAGAATGTTGGCGACGGTGCTGGCCGAGACCTTGTCGCCCAGCGAGCACATGAGCTCGTCGTACTGCTTGGCGGCGTCCTTGAAGAAGCTCTTCATCCGGCTGAGGCTCACGTTCGATTCCATGCGCCGAACGTACCGGAGACGCCCGGCCCGCGCTACTTCCGGGCCCGCGCCTTCTTCTTCTCGATGACGCACTTCGGGACCCAGCGCTCAGCCGCCTCGCGGCACTCGGCCTCCGGGTTCGACACCGGCTTCTCGTCGCGCGTGAGGAACCACAGCGCCGCCCCGACGCCGATGAGGACGAGCGCGGTGGTCCCGCCAGCGGCGCCGGCGGAGACGAGGGTCGCGCTCGAGGTCTCCTGTGCGGCAGCCATCAGCGCCCCTTCACCGGGCACTTGGTAATGCCCTTCCAACCCCACCCAGCGGCACGCCGCTTCAGCGCCGCAGGTGTGGTGCGAATCATCGTCACCGGCGCCTGCTTGTGGAACTTCACGCCGTGCTTCCGCGCCAGCGCGCTCACCTTGGCGGCCTTCTTGAACGCGTCGGGACAGCTCTGCCCCGCGCGGCGCGCGTTCACCTCGTAGCCGTACGACACGCGCGAGTTGAACGTTTCCCGCCGGATTTTCACGTCGAACCCCAACTTCCGAGCGGCCTTCGCAAAGGCTTGCAGCTTTTCCTTGGTCACAGTCTTGGCGCCGCGGAAGCTCGAGTCGCCCCAGAACCTGATGTTGAAAAACGTCGGCGCGGCCTTTTTCACGTTCAGCTCCTCTTCAGCGCGTACTTCTTCTTCGCGTGGGCCTTCAGGGAGACCTTGCACTTCTTCGTGCGCACGCTCCACTGGTTGGGCGGGCAGCAGATGATGATGCGCACCTCGGGGCGCCCCGGCGGCATCACGGCGCGGAGGCTGCCGACAGCGCACTTCTTCTGCGCGAGCTTCGTGGAGCTCTTCAGCTTGCCGAGCGGACGGCGCTTCTGGGGCTTCTTGGTGGGCTTCTTCTTGTGGGCCATGAGCTCACCCCTTCCGCTTGATGATGCACTTCTGCTTCACCTTCGCGGTCACGAGATGCACGCGCTCTTCGAGCTGAGGTGATGGGATGTCACCGCCGGCACGCGCGTCGTTGGTGTAGGCCGCCATGGCTCGGTTCATGCCGACGGTGTTGTAGAAGGCACGCTCGCAATTCTCCTGTTCGAGGTCAGCCTCGACGTGCTTGATGAACTCCTTCACGCCGTCCTTCTCGTGCCCATGGGCGAGCTCACGGTGACGTTCGGGCGTCCAGCCAAAGCCGTCGAGGGGGCGGCGCTCAATTGGGCACTGCTTCCCCACACGGAGCGCGGCCTCGACCAGCCGGGTCTTGTGTGCGTCCCCGTCGGCAGCGTCGAACAGCACCATGTGCGCCGACGCACAATCGTCGCTGTCCGCCGCGTCTTCTGCCTGCTCGAATACCTCGTTGTCGCTGCTCGGCATCTTTCTCATCTCAGCTCTCCACGACGTCGAAGTCCTTCACCTTGAGCAGCATCTCCTTCGGCACTTCCCAGCCCGCGGGCTTGTTCACCGAAGCGTCGAGGGGCTTCCACTGCCCGTTGACCTGCACCAGCAGGTAGATGTGGTTCCAGCTCGCGGCGTCCTTCGTCTGCACCACGCGGCTGCGGACCTGATGCCCCACGGAGCGCAGCAGCGCACCGAGGAGGATGGTCATGTCGTCGCACTGGCTCGTGGTCCAGTCGGCCTCTGGCAACCACACGAAGTGGTCCGAGGTTTCGATGTCGAAGCACGGAAGCTCGAGGGCGTCCTCGATGGTCTCCTTCACGCGGAGGAGCTTCTCGGCCCGGCCATCCCTACGCGGGCCTCGAATACCGAGACGCCAGATGGGGTTCTCTCCCAGACCGCCATGGTCTGCGATGAATCGCTCGCTCGCAGAGATACCCGCCATCTTCAGGAGTACCCGCGTCTGCAGCCAGAGTTCTCGCGAAGTCGTGGTGAAGGTCGAGCCCGCACCGTGTGTGTTCTCCCCGCTGTCCGCGAGAATGCCGCGGAGGAGCGCGCGCGCAGCCTCTTCGTTGAGTCCGAGGGAGAGGGCGTGCTTCTGTGCCGCACGAGAGCCCATCGTCTTGAGCCGCTGAGCCCACGTCTTGTCATTGATGGCGAGATACTTCTTGTTCCACCGCGTGGAGAGGCCCAGCACCTTACAGATGGCCTCGACTTCGCGCTTCTGTGCTTCCTTCGGGTGTCCGTCGAGGCCGCTGATATTGAAGCGCCCCTCGTCCACCCAACCGTCCGACAGGTACAGGCCCTCGACCAGCGCACGCTGGGGGTCGAAGGTCTCCGTACCAAACGCCACCCGCTTTGGCTGCGTCACCACCATGCCGGGACGAAGCTCGTCCACCGTGATGCGAACGAGGTCACGGTGCTCGAGACCACAGTCACAGTTGTACCGCCGCGTGCCCTTGTGCTGCTTGCGGCACTGGTACACCCAGACCTTGTGGTTCTTCGTCAACCGCATCGACGAGCCGTTGTTGAGGCGAATGAGCGTCGTCGGAAGGATGCCCTTCTCCCACGTCTTCATCACCGTGGACCAATCGTTGTGGCCCCAGATGCGGTCGCCAACACGCAGCGACTCGATGGGCACGAGCTGATGCTTGTCGTTGAGCACCTTCGTGCCCTTCACGAAACAGTCGCCGGCGTGGAGCTCGAGCGTGCGCACGGCCGTCTGGAAGGCGTCGTAGTCGGTCGGGTCCCACGTGTAGCGGACGCGGGTGCGGACCTCGTTGAAGAGCGCCTGCGCCTCACCCCAGTGGTCCTTCTCGGCGACCGGCCAGTTGCCGTCGCGCCCGCCGCGGGTGAGCACCTCGCGCGCGAGGGCGTAGACCTTCGGGTCCTTGGTGCTGGCGACCATCTGCTTGTGCACCAGCGCCACGCGGTCCTGAATGGTGCGCACACGGCCGGGCATGAAGCTGAGCGGCTTGCGCGCGTTGATGACCTGCGCCGCGCCATCGCCGAGCGCAGGGCCTTCCGCCGGCGTGGCGTTCTGGCCGACCGCACCGAGCCCGTCCTTCAGGAGCTCGAAGGCGACGACACCGTAGGCCGCGCGAGCCCACCAAGGCTTCTTGTCGTCGAAGACCCGCACGCCCATCACGGCGCCGAGCAGGGTCTGTGCGATGGCCTCGAGCTTCATGGGTCACTTCCCCGTCGCGGCGAACCCGACGAGCCCGACGAGGGTCGGCAGGGTGAAGACCTCACGAACCTTCGCTCCGCGAGTCCCACCAACGAGGAAGCCCGCTGCGATGCCTGCCGCGCCAATCGTGCCGAGGGTCTTGAACATGGTGGGAATGTACCTGCGGTTCTGGGTGGAGTCGAAAATCAGAGGGGCTCGCTCAGCGCTTGGTCGAGCCACACCTGAAACTCGGCGTAGGCCTTGTCGGTCAGCTTGACGGTGACGGTCTGGTTCGTCCGCCAGTCCGTGAGGGCCCACACGCGCTCGTTGCGCGCGCGGCTCATGACCAGCATCGCATCCACGCGCACGTTGGGCTGCCGCTCGAAGCGCGTGTGCCGCTCCGGGCGCTCTTCGGTGTAGCGCGTGAAGTCGAGCGCGACGGCCAACCACGGCATGAAGCCGTCGCCCGAACGTACCGCGCTGAGCTCCAGCCGCTCCAGCGGCACGACGCTCGTCGGAAAGACAGTCGTGGGGGTGATGAAGGTCTCTTCGGCGTCGAAGTCCTCAGCGCGCGCCATGAAGACGGGATGGTAGGCCTCGCTGACGTAGTTCTCGCTGCCCAGCCCGAAGAGCGCCCCACGCTCTTCCTGCCCGTCGAGCCACACCTGAAGGCGGGCCAGCGCGCTGGGGGTCAACTGGAAGCTGAGATGGGCCGGGTCAGAGTAGCGCTGCTCGCTCAGGCCACGGGCCGTGCCGCGCTGCCTGAATTCAGGCTCAAACGCTCCCAAGACCTTGAACGCCCCGCGACGGTGAAGCTGAGTACGACTGTCGCGCGCTGCCACATCAATGAAGACGATGTGGTTGGGGCCCCCAACCGAGAACGTGACGCGAAGAGGTGTGTCGAACACAGCCGTGTGCGTGCCGAGCTCGAAGTAGCTGAAGGCGTCAGCACTGACCTCGAGCTGGTCAGGCAGCTCCGCCCCCACCGCGCCCAGCCCCGCGTTCGCGCTCTTCCCAAGCCACGCCTGCAGCTCGTTCGCCTGCGTCGGCGGCAGCGTGACGATGAAGGCGCGCCCGGCGTGCTTCACCTCGAACTCGAGCCCGTTCGGCTGCACCGAGGCCTCGCGCAGCACCGTCATCGGCACCTTGAGCTCGTAGCCCCGGCCCGCGGTGAAGGTGAGGTCGGCCATCTCCGCGCGCGGCTTGTGCGCGAGGATGAAGCGCGTGGTGGGGACGGCCCAGAACTCCATCGCGCCCTTCGTGCGGATGCGCACGGCTTCGGGCTTCGAGAGCTGGAGGATGGTGCGCGGGTCGGCGTCGGTCCACGCCTTGTCGAACTCGGGCCGCGTCTTCGGCGCGCGGTCGCGCGTGAGCAGGTCGAGGATGAGTGCGTCGTTCGCCTTGCGCTGCTCGTCCGTGGGGAAGTGCGGCACGAAGGCCCCGGCGTCGGTGTTGGCGCGGTACGAGATGACGGTCTCGCCGGCAGGGAGCGTGAAGGACTGGCCGCGCACGAAGAGCTGGCCCTCGTGCGTGAGGCTCGTGGGCATCAGCGCGATGCTGACCTGCTGCTGGTGCAGCTTCTCGAGCGGTGAGGCGTCCTCCTTCACGCGCGGGATGCGGTAGAGGCGCTCGCTGAAGCCTGCACCAGCGTTCGCCGCGAAGAAGAAGCGCTCGAGCTCGCTGGGCGCGATGGGCTCCGGGCCCGCGCGGCGCTGCGGCACCGGGAGAGCCCCCTCCTTGTACGTGACCTTCTCCGGGGGCGGCGCGACGACCTTGGGCGCCGGCAGCTCCGCGGGGAGCTGGGGCGAGAAGGCTTCCTGCGGTGCGGCCTGCGGCTGGAACGGGTCCACCTGCGGCTGCTCGGCGGCCGGGAGGCCCTTGCGGATGACCTTCGGCGTGACCTTCACCGTGCGCTTGGCCGCGGGCTTGGGCTCGCTCTGCTCGACCTTCTCGCGAACGAGGGCATCGGCCGTCGTCTGCTGGTAGTCGAGCAGGCCGGTGTCCTCGTCGGCGTTGACGAGCTTGTAGAGGACGGGCTCCGCGTTGCCGCGCTGCTTGACGAGCACCTCGGGGAACTCACGCACGCGCCGCGCGACGAGAATCGGGTCGTTGTTCTTCGCCGTCACCATGAAGGTGAGCTTCGGGCCCGTCGAGACGTCGATGATGGAGCGCTTGAACTTGTCGAAGCTATCCGAGGCGGGGCGCGGGTTGCGCGGCCGGCCTCCCTTGGAGGCAGCTTCTTCCTCGTCCGCACGGGCTCGAGCTGCGGCCACTTTGGCCTTGTACTCGGCCTCGCTGGTAGCGCGAGCAGGGGTGGAGACCGCCTCGACAGCCGCCTCAACGACGTCAACATCAGGTGCCGGCGAAAACGCTTCCGTGGCCTTGGGCTTGGGGCGGACAATGCGCGGCTCTTCTGCCACCGGTGCGGGCGCTACGCGTGTAGCCCCCCGCTGCGCCATGAACGCGGCGTAGGCCTCTGCCCGCGCGGCGTCCTTCGCAACGTTCTCCGGGCGCCGAACACGTCGAAGGAGCTCATCGAAGTTTCGCTTCTCTGGCATCTCCGTTTCCGGGATGTCGGCCTTGGGCTCCTTGTACGGCGCGCCCAGCCCCGCCAACCCGTTCTCCGCGAGGGCGTCGAGCCACACCATCAGGCGCTGGCGGTCGCGCTCGTCGAAGTCGCTCAGGATGCCGTTCTCGTGCACGCTGCGTTCACCGCCACCGAGCCACTGGCGGTCCACCGTGTACACGAAGCCGAGCACGTTCCCGCGCGAGAGGTCGTAGCGCCAGCGGTCGGCGAGCACGCGGGCCGTGATGGTGAGGTCGCCGCTCCACTCGGCGGTGAAGTGGAACCGGAGCTCGTCGTTGAAGCGCGCGACCATCGGCTCGATGCGCTTGAACATGAGCCGGCCGCCCATTGGGATGTCGGGCCCACCGAAGGGCTGGAACCATGCGGTCGCCGGGTGCTCGAACTCGAAGTGGCTCGGCACTGCCCCGAGGCCCATGAAGGGCACGCCGGGCACGCCCATCGGGATGCTCGCGGCGATGAGCGCCGCGGCCGGGGAGATGCCCGCGAGTC
>ERZ724522.493-NODE-493-length-25162-cov-4.596846_pt1 | contig 25162 bp, 39 predicted proteins | sample MGYA00376055_ERZ724522 | MGnify/ENA primary metagenome ERZ724522 (study PRJEB28724, sample SAMN07190884) | wastewater metagenome | isolation source: effluent of sewage treatment plant in Hong Hong | place: Hong Kong | collected 2016-03-17 ...
ACTTCTTTTCAACATTTCGTTTATATCGTTGAATACGGTCATCATTCCACAATGGTTGGCAACGAGTAGCTGGATAACAAAGGAGTTTCCATTTTCGAGCATAAGCTAGTCCAAAAGCGTCTTCCATGATTCCATAGTTATCAATTGAACCAGCAACGATAACTTTGCCGCCTGCTGGATGCGGAGGAACTTTCCACACATCACTACCAAAAACAAATTCATCAAACATCGCCATGTAATCACAAATAAGAGGGATTCCGTGATAAACATCATTATCGAAATTCATTTCATCCATCATCACGAGACGATATTCATCATCTTTAGCAATTTCTAATGGTTTTGACCGTGTAGTTCTATTGTAAAAATCGTTTGCTGAATAGGTAGATGGAGCCAAATATGTTAGCTGGAGTTTCTTTTTCTTAAATGTCCAATTCGTGTAACCCGCCAAAAGCGAAGTCATTCCAATCTGTCTCGCTTTGATGATGAACACCCTATCATTCTCATGAATATGTTTCAGAATTTCTTTTTGAAACGGAAAAAGTTTGAATGGAACTATTCCATCAGGAGTATAGATTTTTGTTGATTCAATGTATGAATACAAATCATCCAACTCTGATTGAAAAGTTTTCGCTTTTAACTTCATCCCCCAAAATGGAGCGGATGCAGCCGTCAAAGCAATTGTTTTGAAAAATGACCGTCTATTCATGGTCGATAATCTCCATTTCCATAACCTGACCAATCCGTTCCATGAGTATCTTGAAACATTCCTTCACCAAACTTCTTTGCTTTTCGTTTGGGTTGTTTCATATTGCGAGGAACAAAACACAAAGCAATAGCAACCAAAATTATTACAACAACAAATGGATTCATCCTAATGGGGAGTATGGGCCACGATAGGCACCAGTTTCATGACAGTAACGGTTGAGCATAACAGCATAATCAGTGGCAGCGAAGACACTTACTACCGCACTTTCGGGCCAATCAGGATGGTCAACTTTCAGTTTGTCGTAGAACCATTTCCTAACATTATTAGCCGCCTCATGACATTCATCTGAGCTTGGCATATTATCTCAACTCTGGTTTCAGAAGTTTCCAACGGTCACTGCTCATCTTGATGACACCTTCATCAATGTATTTTACCGTTTGGATGACTTCTTCGATGTTGTTGTAGATGTATTTGTGGGGGATTTTACCCATTAACCACAATGGAGTTTTCTTCTTACCGCCTTCAATAGAAAGGAACAGTGGTTTCTTTTCACGAATGACCGTTGTGATTTCCTCAGCAGAACCCCACGAAGCTACTTGTGGGTTGATGTTAGCAATAAAGAAGTCGCAGATATCGCAGAGACGCAAATCGTAACCACGAACTTCCCACATTCTTTGTTGCACCAAGTCATATTGCTCAGTTTCCATCCACCGCTTCAATTCTTCACGAGCGGTTTCGTCTTCTGGAACATCATGGACAAACGGTTTGTGATAAGGGTCAAAAAATGTAATCCCTCTGCCGTCCAATTCCTTCTTGACAAGTTCACGCCATCCACGACCATCTTGATACTGCATGTGGCCAATTAGATAACACCTTGTCCTTGAAAGAACATTTGTGTTTTGATGTTCCATAACTGCTTAGCCGGCATTACCGAGCGAGATGATTTCGACGGCCAAGTTGTATTTGTGAGCAAAGCTCAAAATTTCCTTGTTCTCAAGCAACGGATTGTAATTGACCGTCACTTCCAAGGTTTTCTTCATGTGCTTTGGATGATTCTCAACCAACTCTGCCTGTTCAAACCACTGGCGGTCTTTGTTCAGGTCGTAAAATTCACCAAGAATTCGACGGTCTTCCTGATTTGCTGGTAGTTGTTTCGGTAGTTTCATGATTTTCCTTTTAGTTTGTGGGTTTACTTCAAATGTTTCAGTAGTTTATACATACACGACAGTAAGGGAATATCCCGAACGGCTGGTATGACTCCCTGTGACTGAATGAGACTTTCGGCCAGTTCAATGATGACAATAGCTTCCTTACCTTTGGCAAAGAGTTCTACTTTGTCAATCAAGAACCGATACACCGTTTCGAGTGTATTTGGGTCAATATCAGATACGATTTGACGAATCTCATTGAAGACACCCGGTTTCGATGGATTCTTCAACAAATCCACGAGTTTGTTCAATGTGTCAGTTTCAACAGCATTCTCTTTCGAGATTTTCAGTGTGCCGTTTACATTTGACTGTTGAGCAAAATTGATTACCTTACGAATGTCAGGGTAGTAAGTGTTCACACAGAACCCAACATCTTCGGTGGAGAAGTTCACCTTCTCTTCTTGGAGAATATGAACCAAACGCAACGCTACTTCCTTCTTACTGATAGGTTTGATTTCAAACGACTGACAACGAGAGACGATAGCAGGATTCATTTTCGCCATGTGGTTACATGTCAATATGAATCGTGTATGAGCCGAATATGACTCCATCATGTTACGCAAAGCGCCTTGACCGTCTCGTGAAAATCCATCAACTTCATCTAGGATGACAATTTTCAGTGGTTTGAAACCAGCACCCATCGAAAACATCTTCAACTTGTCACGAACAAGGTCGATTCCGTTTTCAGCAGATGCGTTGAGATAAAGGTAATCACATGGAACACTGGCGACCAGCATTTTAGCCAAAGTGGTTTTGCCCGTGCCGGCGGGGCCAAAGAACAGAAGGTGTGGGATATCCTTCTTGTCAATCATCTGTTTGATTGCATCTTTGACTGCATCGTTACCGATGTAATCCGTCAATCCTTGTGGACGGTATTTCTCCACCCACAGAGAGTGGGTGTTTTTCGGTTGAACGATATCTTCGACAATGAATTCCATGTGATTATTTGGATTGGTGATTATACAGTGACACGGCGCACAGCCACCCTCGACTTGAGGATGTAGTTCCGCTCGTAATTGAAGTCCGAACTTCGGAGGAAGCGGCCCAATTCACGGTCGGAAGTAAATGTGCGAACCTTGCCTGTCCAAGTGCGGACTGGAGTCCATCGGCCATTGCTGCGATAGAAAACTCCACGAACGGTTTTGTTGGTTCTCATTTAGATGTTCCTTGTGTTTGTGTGTTATGGTTGATTACAATCTCAGTCTTCAACATCAATCTTAATCATGTAGTATTGAGACTGAAATTCCGGCGTGTCAAATTCGATGAACGCCAATCCTTGTTCAGACACCTTGAGAACGGGGTCTTTCGCTTCGGGATTGGCGGCCAAAATTTCCTTGAGATTCTTGGCAGAAAAACTGAGCGGACTCTTGACCGTATTCTTGCCATCGACTGTTGGAACTTCCAACGCAATTCGGTGACTCAAGTTACGGTTGTAACCGAGAACCATTTCCAACTTCTGCTTCTTCTTGTTCATCAGAAGCGTGAACAAATCAGACTCTTGAAGAGCAGCCTTGGCTTTCAAGAAACGGGCCACGAATTCTTCGGTCAAAGTGATTTCAACATCGTAGCCGGGCAACGACTTGATTTTGGGTTCTGGTTGGAGAACATCCAAATGACTGCACATGTAAGCCATTTCGGTCTTGCCATCTTCAAACTGGACGGAGATAACTCCACGAGCAGAATCCGCCGTATCAGTAACGAGGGTCATGGTAACATCCTTCTCGACGGAATTCAACATTGTCTTCAACCGTTGAGAGTCGCCAACACCAATGGTAACATCGGTGCAACCATCGAACTTCTTTTGAGTGATGGAAGCGAGGAATTTCTTGTCTGATGTCATTGATGTGACTCGAAGGGTGTTGTCTTTGACCACCCAACGAACGCCATCAACCAAACCATTGAGGTTGTATTTCTTAATGAATGTTTCAAGTGTCGTTTTATCCATAGTTTTTCTCCGATTGTTGTTACACTATATCACAGTGAGGGTTGTTTGTAAACTTATTATATCAATTCAACGGATGCACTTCGCAATCGTTGGGAATGAAAATCTTTTCCGCTAACAGAACCGGGCCACGGCTATGTCGTTTTGGTCGGAAGTTTTTATACTTGAGACTGATGATTCGTCGATTTGACCGAATTCGGAAGATTTGACTGAATTGCTGACATTCTTCCAACGATGGCAACACATGGAACGACGAAATATATTTTGTCCCATCAACGCCCTCGTGAACGATTTTTCGCTCAGCGGTCAGCCACTTGCCTTTCGGCAAAACTCGGCTTTTGTTTAATCCATGAAACAGAGTTTTGAATTCTCCGTTCTTCCCCAACTCCACTACCCGGTATCCTACTTTTGTTTGTGTGTTCATTTTTTATCAATCTCCTTCTGGTTTTTTTAACAAATCTACTGGTGGGACTTCAAATCCAGCGCATCTTCCATCCGTTCCAATTTTGCATCGGCTTGGCACCATACAAGTTTCATTTCGATTGTAACGACATCCAGTAGCTTTGCAATTGACATCTGCCCAATCCCGTGAAACCGGAAAACCATGTGGTCTTCGTGGCATTAAACCATGAATTTCACTATCAAATCCTGATTCTGGATTTCTTCCCATATATTTCCTTTTAGGTTGTGAAGAAAGCCCCAAGATTGGGGTCTTCCTTCTTCGGTGCATTCTCAGGAATACACAGAGTTATCTCGACTTTGAATTTCATAGCAAACGATTCCAATCGTTCACGCAGAAAGGATTCCAACGCATCTCGTTCAGGTGGCGGAGTCATTCCCAAAACTTTACCGTGTGGGCCACGGCGTCCGTTTTGACCACCAATGAGAGGCATGTTGACGGATTTGATATCATTCTCAAGGATGGATAGTTTGAACGATTTTAGAGCATGTTCCATCCATTCCAATGTTCCCCAATACTTCCAATCATCTTTGACTGCTAGATTCAAGAGATAGACATGGTGTTCATCATCAAAATAGGTGTAACAATCGCCGGGACGAATCTTGTGGGCTTCACATTCAGTCTTGTAATGTTGGAACATTCGAGGATAACGATTCTTGAATTCCAAAGCAATACCAGCACCCATTACACCGACACAATTGATGGTGTTGACAAACGCATCCGCAGGATGACTGAAAATGGATATCGGCTTGACATGGAAGCCGGGCACATGGAGACTGCTATCAGTCGGCACAATCTTCAAAAAGTTTTCAGGTGTTGCCAACAATTCATGAAAACTGACACTTTGAACACTACGAAGTGGTTCTGGAATCGGTTCGCCGTCGTTTAGGTTTAATTGAAACTTATTCATATGGAACTGCCCAAGGTTTTGATTTTGGATGTTTTGTGTGAAACTCTCCTAAACAATGAATACAAACATCGTAATAATCATAGTCGGTATTGTAACCATTACCTGACGCATCCATTTCACAACCCGTCGCAACTCTGAAATGTTTTGTTGCGACCCCGGTTTTACAGATATCACATGTATAGGTTACTTTTCTCATACTTCAAAAAACTCCGTATCTTCTTTCGGTTGTTTTACGACTTGTTTCTTTGTGGGTAGAATTTTTGGGCCTACCCGCGTGATGAAAATCAATTTCTTGTTTTCACCGGTTGGCTTGACAAATTTCTTCTTCAACTCTTCTTTGTCATGCCATTTCATGCTGCTGCTTTCATGTTCAGGCAATCCAGCCGTTTCACCAATCTGTTTCCAGTTGTCGGCCAAATATACCCCACCATTTTTTTCAGCACCAACGAAAGTTACGATGAATCTCAAATCATCACCATACTTCCGTTTCCACTCGACAGGTGCCAATGTTCGCAACTGTCTCAAAATCTGCGTGCCACCATTCTCAACTCGCTTCTTCAAACAAAACCGCCAATTATTGGCGAACGAGTTGAACTGTTTCCGATATTCTTCTTTCGTCAACCCAACATGTTTCAGAATATCCTTGGGTGGTGGATAAACTCCACTTCCTATCCCAATCATTCCAATCAACTCTTCCTCTGGTGGCCATTTTGTGTCATCAATAACATCATACACCAACCAATCAATTCTTCGGCCAACCGAATCTGCTGTTGGCACATAACTGTGATATTTTTCAATGAGTTCTCTTACGAACTTCCGTTGAAAATCATCCGTTTCAGTTACGAGGCACAGCTTTATCATGTTTCTTGAGAAGCACCGAGACAACTGACTCTCGTGGAATCTTAAATCCAATGGCTTCATAGTATCCACCCCTACGGTCACGGTTCGGGATGGTAATAGGTTTCAACATGTTTTCTTCAATGTATTTATTCAAAAAATCTACCAGTGTAATTGGATTAAACCAAAAGAACACTTTGTTGTTGATGAAGTAATAAACAAAGAAATCAACTTTGTGTTCCTTTGACCGCCATGGGCCACCCAAACTTGTCTTGTTTCCAGAAACGGTGAATTGTTCCATGAAAAAGTTAGGTGTTCTACCCATGTCATAACTGTCAGTCTTCAACTCAACGCTTCGATTATCCCCCAATACAAAATCAACCTTGAAATCAGTGGTGCTTTGTTTTGGAGCCAGACTTTCATATACACGCAGAAAGTCGGCTTCTCCAATATCACCGATTCTTTTCTGGTCGTCGAAATTGAATACTCGTCCACTCATAGTTTCTTATGCTTTCTTTCATCATAGACAAAATCCAATGGGAAAACTGTTCCCGGTGGCATCTCAGTCATCGGTTGAACACGGACAAATTCCTTGGCGTCAAACTCAGCAAACGATTGTTTAATCACAGGCAAACACACCTTTCGGAATTGACGGGAAAAATATCTCAACCATATCTTCTGATAAATGTGGCGAGTGATGGGCCAATGCCAACACATCTTCATGGTAATGTTTATCCACAGTTTCTTATACCACGGACGCTTATCAACCCACTCTTCTCGTCTGCGTAAACAATCAATCATAATGTTTTACTATTTGATGGTCTGCGATAACCCAATTTTGTGCCTTCCCGATAGTTTCTGGAGTATTATTTTGAGAAACATACATCCATCCTGCTCCGAACACATAAGAATAAATGTATCCATCATGTTCTATACCTTGGTCATCTTTGAATCTAATTCTTTTCCAAGGTTGTTCACAATATAACTGAGTATTAGTAATCATACTTTGAGTTTGTTAAGGTGAATACAGGTACTTCCATTTTGGTCATCGCCCCACGCTTCATCCAGCAGAGCGAGTTTCTGCCACGCATCCAACTTCCCTTCGGGCAAAAACAAATTGACGCCGATACCAGAACCGTTCAGTTCCAATACCTTCTCTCCCAAAAACTCGTTGATGACAGTCATTGGTGTAAAATGGTCGGGGTCTTTTCCCATAAGGAACAAACCTTCACGACCATCCCGATGTAACGCTTTGAAGTATTTGAATTTGAATGTTTTCATAATCATCCGAAAAATTGAGACGCAATTGCCATCGATGGATTTGGGAACTCCCATTTGAACACCTTGTAGAAATCCAACATCTTGCTCTTGAGTTCCTTTTCAAACATTGCTGTGCGGTCAACATACTCATTGACAAACGCCATCAACTTGTCAGGGTCAGTATCGTCACCCTTCAACGCAAGAAGTTCAAGGTCGTATGGATTTGGTTTCAAATACACCCACTTGATTTTCTGACCGTGGTGAATCGGTTCATACAATCTATCCAACTCCCATTTCGACAACAAATCGTTGTAGTAAATGGCTGCTTTGGTTTGAGCCGGCGTAGCCGAAATAGTATGAAATGGTTTACGGTCTTCGGGATTGTAATTGTGTTTACCATCACGAGAGACATACTTCACCGATGTATTCTTGGCGATATCCAAGACGGGCAAATGTTTGGTTTCTTCCTTGAAGTCCAATATCATCTTGTCCAATTCAGCTTGAGGAACGCCAGACAACATCATCTTCAAGAACCGTTCCATGAACTTACGAAACGCCGCTGGGAATGAAGTTCGAACAACATCGATACCCTTGACTTCCAACTCAGGTTCTTTCAGAAGTTGACCTTCCTTGTGAATAATCCACTGTGCGTATCGTTTCTTGGCGAGCCAGAACGAAGTCTTGGAAATCACTTCCTGTTTCGCATCAAACGCATGGGTATCCAAATTGAAGAACCGTTTTGCCATGACATTGTAGAAGTTATTGACATACCCTTGAACTTCCGTTGTCACCGTCATGATGGCATCGGTCATTGCTTTTTCGTCTTTGAAGTCAATTTGCGGGAAACGCTTTTTGATAATCGGTATAGCATCCACGAAACAAGAATCGGTGTCGGTGTAAATAACCCAATCACCACTACTTTCACCCAAGGCGGTTTGATAGTATTGATTGATTGCTTTAGCCGTCGTTTTGATAATCGATACACCCGTTTTAGTGACCGCTTCTGCGTTGTCGATGTCATAAAATCTGAAAATCGGAAGACCGAGAACACCATACATTGAGTTCAATAGAATCTTCCATACTTGTTGTCTTTGGTTGTAGAAATGGTAAGCATCCATCATGCCCGCCTTACGAGCTTCGGCTGCTTTCTTTCTCATGTCTTTTCGTTCTTGAAACCACTTCTGGAGGATTTCAGGGATAACACCCTTTTTGTCCGTTCTATACAATACACCGTTGGATGACAAAGAGTATTTACTATCTGTAATCAGCTTTGTAAACTCCGTTTTGGTATATGGCGTTTGAGCCAGATGATAAGTTTCCACCTTACCACGAACATGATACTCAATATCAAATTCGTTACACTTTCGTTCTAGCCACTTCTCTTTACCGAGTTCGCCGGAATCGCCCCACGGAGCATCACCGAATCCACCGTCTTCAAGGTCTTTCAAAACGGCCATTCGTTTCTCAACCTTGAGGTCGGGGGGCAACATACAACGGTCGAGTTTCGCCACTTTCGTTTCCGGCGAAATGTTCAATGAAATGATGATGTTTGGATACATCGAAGTCAAGTCAAGGTCGAATACCCAATCATAACGACCGGGCACAGGTTCTTTCACATACGCACCTGTGAACCCCTCTTCATCTTCTTCCATTTGTTGTTCGTATTCTTCACGGCCCTGATGTGGTTTATCAGGAGCAATTCGGTTTCCGTTACGACGAAGGAACATCAAAATAGCGCCGTCAAGATAACGAGACGACATGTGGAAATACTCATAAGGAACATGGCCGACATGACAAATCTGCCGAGCCAGTTCAATGAATTGAAGTTTCTTGTCCAAAGCTACGACAATCTTAACGTCGTTCAAGTTGTATTCAATGAACTTCTCAACATCGTCACGATATAGGTCATTCAAACTTCCACGGTATTGAATCTTGTCGATACCAACCACCTTCTTACCAATTGGGCCGAGAGCGTATGTTGGCTCCATTTTGTTCGTGAATTTCTTGTAGAGCAAGATGTAATCCAACACCGAAATGCCGCCGATGGTCAATTTCTTGGTGAAACCATTGATATACGCCACACCAATCGGTGAAAGGAACTTAGCCGCTTTCGCTCCAAGAACATGCTTCATCCGAAGGTAGATGTAAGGCATATCGAAAAAGTCCACATTCCAACCCGTAACGATGGTGAACGCACACTCTTGCCACTTATCCATGAAAGACATCAACATCGTCTCTTCATCATCAAACGGTTTGAGTTGAAGTTCCGGCGTGTCTTTCTTTTCGATTTTACCATCCTTGTCCAAGATGAACACGGTGTATTTCTGTGTCAGTGAATCGTAGATGGTCAGACCAAGGATTTCCTTGTCTGCGGTTTCCATGTTGGGGAAACCACCCTCAGTTGAAACTTCGATGTCGAGAACTCCAACACGATGACCCTTTGAAGGCTCGTCAGAATCGGGATAGGTGTCGAGCAAAATACGCATGTCAGCGGCAACATCCGATTCGAAGAGATTCGGGTCATTGTCCGGCACATTGAAAATCTTGGTCAACTCGTCACCATAGATAGAACGATACTTGCCACCGACTTGCCGTTTGTAGGCATACGGAACATACGGAAACGTGGAATATCCCATTATATCGTCCCATAAATGGACCATATTATCTTTCTTACTTACAAAAATATTCTGATATGCCATGTTGTTCTCCTACTTTTTCTTCAACCAGTATAAACTTACATCTCAAAAAGTCAATAATTTCTATTCTTCGTTGTTCATCTTTTTGTTTGTTGTTTCTATGCCAATGATTGTTTTCGTTATATTCGATTACAACGTTTTTCTCTTTATCGTATCCATCAATCCAATAACCAAGTTTTTCAATATGATGTTCTCCACCATTTAGAGCATGTTGGAACGTATAACCGTTTTGTTTTCCGTATTCATCAATAAATTTACATGCTCGAATACTAAATGCCGGACGCATAGTTTGGTTAACATTTGAAAGTCGTTCTTGAATCGATTTTATACACGATAGTCTAATTTTTCTTTTATGTTCAATTGACTTTGGTTCGTGTATTCCGAATCGTGGATTTTTATTTCCTCGTTTGGACTCGGCATATTTTTGTCGGGATTCAACCGTCCGTATTTTACCTCTTAGTTTATTATTTCTAGTTTCCTTTTCAATTTTCGTTTGTATTCGACCGAAATTTGGATGCTTCATGCCAGAACGACAACAAGACCTACATAACGAACGGTTTTGTATTGCCGTTTTTAATGAATACTTTGTCGAGTAAAATATCAAATCACCACACGAAGGACATTTGTTAGAAAATTCGGTATTAGTGGAATCCGTTTTTCCTATACTTCTACACAACTCACATTTGGATTGATTTTCCGAAGCATATTTCAATGTATATTTGTTGAAATAATAGATTAACCGAGAACATTTAGGACAAATTCGTTTCCATTCGGTTATCTTCGTAATACTTCCGCATTCTTTCTCGGTTGATTCGTTTTTTATTGCGGTGGTAATATTCACGTCTCCAACGTCGCTTAGCTTCAAGTTGTTCATCATAGGTTTCGTATTTCAGTTTTCTTCCCATATGATATAAGTATATTACTCCAACCAAAAAACTCCAACAATTATTCAGGCTCATTCAACCAAGCATAATGTGTTATTTTACTCAAGTTCCAATCTCGTTCTCTCAATTTATGAGAATAACAAATTTTAACCTTTCCATCTATGATGTCTCCCGTGATAACTCTTGGAACATGAAGTCGGCACAATTTCTTTTGTTCTACCCACAAAAGCAAGGTATAGTTTTCCATTTCAGGTATTATTATCAATTCCGAATACGGTTTCCAATCAATATTACCGAACGGTGTCTTTTCAATTACGGTTTCAGAAATATTCATAAAATGTTACCGCTCGGTATTATCTAAAAATGAATCGAATTCATGTAAACATACTCGTATTCTTGACAATTCGTTTCTCATGTCTGCTAAAAACTTACCACGTTTTGTTTTAGGAACTGAGGATTTGAAAATAATTGTTAACAACGGCCTTCTTGATTTTGGAAGTTTTCCCATAACAGAAAAAGCTAGTTGACGAGTTTGTTTTGCCTCTTTATCCAATAACTTCATCAAGGAGTGTTGTGTAGGAGATTTGGACAAACTAATTTTTAGGTCTTTCATTGAGAATTTTCCTTAATAATAGGACATTGTTTTGGAAATCCAATTGTACATTGTGGATGGGAAATGATATAACCATCGTCATTAGCTTTGGGGTGTTCACAAACCATTACATTTCCATCGTTACTGAAATATGGACATTGATGAAAACATCGGTCAATTTCTTTCTCTATTAGTCTTGTTACTTTCATAATGGAAAAAGTTGTTTTGGAAATCCAACCCCTCTAACATAAGCAAAATAACACGGACCATCTTTCAACTCAAACAAAGGAGTTTCTGGAATGTCATAAAACCGAACACAATGAATGTAATTCAACTCAAGTCTATGTTGAATGTCTTTCATAGCAAGATATTGAACTTCACACATTCGTTTTCTATTTGTTGGAAAATATGTGTGAATGAATTCATGAGTGGCTCTTAAATGTAACTTATATGTTTTAACACAATATGTAATTCCGTCTCGTTTGAATACAGGAGTGGATACATAACGGTCGGCACCAAATCGTTTCTTAATTTCTTCTGGAGAAAAAATTTGGAATAAATCCATCGGTCTAACTGAATCCGAAGTCAGAGGAGCAACACTTGAAACTCCAATTAACGGAATAGAAATTGAAGTCAACCCTACTAATTTGAAAAAAGAGCGTCTGTTCATAACTTAACGATTGAAAAGAGCATGTTCTTCTGCCAAATCGTTTACATCTGTATCAACAATCAGGACATCAACGACTTGTGGCGTGCCATTTTTGGATTCCCACATAATTTGTTCAATGTATGCTTCGAGGTTGAAATTGGGACATCCCCACCAATACTCGATATAGTCACGGTGTTGTCGGGCAGTTTTCATTTGAGGTAATTTTTACAGTCAGTTACCAAGTCTATCAGTTCTTCAACCGAAATCAAGTTATTATAGATGAAGGGAGCTTTCATTTCACTCCAAATTCCACCATCATAAAATTGTGGTGGGTTGACGTTGGAAGCCCAATTAGGTTCGCTAAGATAGTTACCCACAGAATCAATGGCGCCCGATTCCATGTAACACCCGTTGTCTTGGGTCACACCAAGAATGAATTGTCGAATTCCACCATTAGGATTGGGAAATATCCAAACAAACTCAAGCAGGTCCGAACGAAAACTCTGGCTGTGTAAATTCCGGCTTTGTGGAATTCTCATGGTCGATAACCTCCTGTATCCATGTCCGATTGAGTTTCGTCATCAGACTGTGGAATACCTTTTTTCCTTCGTCGGTCAACTTTGGTTCTTGTTGAGCCAATTTGAATAACAATGCGTCATGCTTGAAAAACAGAAGCATCTTTGGACTAATTTCCATTGGTGGGCTGGTTGGAGCAAGCACATTCACCACATAGAGAAGTAACCCTAACTCGTCTTGGGTAAGCGATTGTAGTTGACCGATTCTCATTGGTCGGTCACTTTATCAGAACATGGAGAAAAAGTCAATCTATATTAACTCCAAGAAGCGAACCGTTCACAACTGCGAAAATCACTTGGGGAGTAGTAGATTCAACCAATTTGGCCTCATTCAACAACCGAGCATGTTCATCGGTTTTGATTTTCTTCGTGTTGAGAAATACCTTGTCGTCAATCATTTTGGTCTGAAACTGAATAGGAGCAGCGACAACCGCTTTACCAGCCTCAACAACATCGTTTCGGCCTCGTTCTCCGTGATAACGCAGACTGCCTTCCAACACATAGACCACCACACCCTTTTCACTACATTGAAATCGGAACTTTCCTTTCAACAATTCAATGTCCACTAACGGAGTCGATACTGATGCCATTGAGTTTGAATCGCCACCATCAAAAACAAAAATACCTTCACCATCCAACAGTGTTGTCGTTAAAATATGTGAACCAAACTTCGCCTTGCTAGGTTCACCTGTCGGGTTCAACACTTCTTGTTGGAAATCATTTACAGTGAAATTGGAGTTAGTGCTGATACTTGCTAACAATCCATTTGAGAAACGAAATGTGACCGCATCATTAGTTGTTACAACCGCATAACTGGTTTTGCCAATGGTATAGGTTTTGCCACGAACGAACGGATTGGAATTTCCTTTGATGCCTTTACCAACAACTTCATAGGATGGATTGCCAGTTGATTTGACAGGAACAAACACGCCGGTTGTCTGAGCACAGACAGTAAAGACGGACAACATTAAAATAAGTAGTGTTTCTTTCATGAGTATAAGTATTTGACATTGGCCGTTCCCTTTGATATAGTATTTGACGATGGAAATTACAAAAACTACCCCTTTGGAGGATTCCAAGAAGAAGGTCAGTTTCTCCCAATTTCAGAATTGGTTTAACTGCCGGCATCGTTGGTATCTTGATTTCGTAAAAGGTCTTCGTGTGTTCGAAGACAGTCTCAACACGTGTTTTGGAACGGCAATTCATGAAGCGGTTCAACTCTACATCAAGACACTTTACACTGACGGGTCTAAGGCAGCCGCTGAACACGACCTACACGACATTTTCCGAAAAGCATTTCTGCGTGAACTGACCGACCGTAAACTTCAATACGAAAAAGTGGAGTATGACGGTTTCCTTGAAGACGGCGACAACATTCTTAATGCGTTCATCAACATTTCCAACCGAGTCAAGCACTTCCCCACGGGCAAGTATGAATTCATCGGCGTCGAAGATGAAATTGTCATGCCAGTCAAACACAATGTAGAGTTCATCTGCTACATTGATGTGGTTCTCAAAGAAAAAGCTACTGGTCGTTACCGTATCATTGACATCAAAACCAGCACCCAAGGATGGAATCACTATCAGAAGGATGACCCAGCGAAGACTTCACAGATTCTTCTTTACAAAGCGTTTTACAGTCGCAAATACAATGTGCCGATTGACATGATTGATGTGGAGTTCTTCATTCTCCGTCGAAAACTGTATGAGAATGTGTCATTCCCACAGAGTCGTATTCAAACTTTCGTGCCAAACAACAATCAGCGGGCGGTTGCGACTGTATTGAACACATTTTCAGAATTCATCACCGAATGTTTTACATCTGATGGCAAGTTTGTTCAAGATGCCAAGGGGTATCTCAAAAACCCCGGCAAGAACAAGAAGAATTGTAAATACTGCCCTCACAAGAAAGTCAATTGTGATGCGAAGTCAGATATTCCAAAAGAAGAACTGTAATGAAAAAGCCAAAGGGCCTAATCATTTACTGCGAAGCCTGTCATGACCTAATCACTGAACCGGGCGCTATTATTCTTTCTCCCCCTACTCGTGGTCTTGTTGGCAAGCACCACCTTTGTCGCAAATGTTACAATGTTTTGTATGACATTTGGATGAATCTCGACTCCTACCGGAAATAAAATAATCGAAAGTTTGACATCATACATAGTTAAGGATGTAAGGACATCCGTTTCAATGTATGAAAAAAGACAACCGTACAGCAACCACTGTCAAACTTAAAGAAGAACTCTACTACAATTTTCGTGTCGAAGCCATGCGACACAAAATGTCTCTTCAAGAATTTGTAGAGAAGTGTGTCAATCTCTATGTTTCCAACGAGCCTCATAGTGCCTCGTTTCGTGAAATCGTAAACCAATACATCATGCCAGTCCTAAGCACTACTGGCTCGTTTGGTTCTCAACCGTAACCCTTCTACTATTTGTTATGACCCTCAAAGAATACCAAAAATCCGAAGAAAAATTTTGGGCAACTCACACCCCAAAAAACAATCGTAAGTTCCTATGTTATGTAACTGACATCGTAACAGGAGAACAAATTCTTCCAACCTATGTCATTCATACCGTTGAACGACCAACCTACCGATGGGATGATGGTAAGAAAATTTGGAACGATGTTACTCTCGAATGTTATGAACCACTTGGTTGTAACATTCTGATGAAAATCAACACCGCGAATGTCTTCGACGTAAGAGTAATTGAACTTACCGAAGACGGGCAAACTGCTGAAGAATGGCAGTTGAACAATTGCCGATTTGTCCATGTTGACGCTCCACCGTTAAGTTGGTGCGGACAAACTTCGGATGTAAACCTGTCAATACTGTGCAGGGTCAACTATCAATCAATCAAAGTAAACACTGACATCAAAGGAAAAGACTAAGTTATGGCTAAGAAGAAAATTCTGTTACTCTCGGACGACCTTCGTATGCACTCGGGCGTGGCTACCATGTCTCGTGAATTGGTTTTGGGCACAGTCAAGCGTTATGATTGGGTTCAAATCGCTGGTGCGGTTTCCCATCCTGACAAGGGTAAAATCATCAACATGGATGCCGCCACGGTTCAAGTAACCAATGTGCCGGACGCCAAAGTTACCTTGTATCCTGTGGATGGATACGGCAACGAAGAAATCCTCTTCAACATCATGGACAGGGAAAAACCAGATGCTATCATGCACTTCACCGACCCTCGTTTTTGGGGATGGTTGTATGCCGTGGAAAAACAAATTCGCAGCAAGATTCCACTGACATATTTGAACATTTGGGATGATGTTCCATATCCAATGTATAACAAGCCGTATTACGAGTCTTGTGATTTGTTGATGTCCATCAGCAAACAAACATTTAACCTCAACCGCCATGTATTGGGAGAAAAACAAACATGTGAAGTTGGAGCGCCTGACATCACGGGGAAATCCGTCCTTCATTATGTTCCACATGGTATCAACTCCACCACATTCCGCCCCATTCCAAAGGATGATGCTCTTTTGGTGAAGCGTCGTAAGGAAATTCTTGGTGGACGGGATTACAACTTCGTTATTCTTTACAACAGTCGTAATGTTCAACGAAAGAGAACCAGCAATATCATGCTGGCTTACAAGACATTCTGTGACAACCTTCCAAAAGAAGAAGCAAAGAAATGTGTTTTGGTTCTACATACCGAAATTCGTTGTGACGCCGGCACGGATTTGGTAGCGGTCAAGGAAGCGTTCTGTCCCGAATATGATGTTGTGTTTTCTGCTGGAAAATACACGCCTGACGACATGAACATTCTTTACAACATTGCGGATGTCACTATCAATCTTTCTTCAAACGAAGGATTTGGTCTTTCAACCGCAGAATCAATCATGGCTGGAACACCAATCATTGCAGCCGTAACTGGTGGTCTTCAAGACCAAATCGGACAAACCAAAGATGATGGTTCACCGATTGAGTTCACAGTCGATTTCGGCACAAACAACATTGGAAAGTATCGTAAGCATGGTGTTTGGGCATATCCTGTGTGGACACAAGTTCGTTGTGTTCAAGGTTCAATCCCAACCCCATACATTTTCGATGACATGACCAAGTGGGAAGACGCTGCTGAAGGATTCATGTATTGGTATCTCATGGGCGACGAGAAACGCAGAAAGTGCGGTATTGAGGGCCGTAAATGGGCAATGAGTGATGGTGGTATCAATGCTGAAAACATGTGCAATCAGTTCATCACATGTATGGATTTCACTTTGGACAACTTCAAGCCAGTTAAATCCTTCGGTGTGTTCTCCGAAGCGGATTACTGTGGAAACAAGATGCCGGATGGCGGTATGGGTTTTGAAATTCCCACAATTGACAAACAAAAATTGGTGGAAAAAATCAACGCCGTAACGGTATAATAACTTGAAACAATAACGGTTATCAGATAGAATCGGTTACATGAAACTCAGAGTTAAAAATACCCCCAATCTATCCGTACCTCAACCCGGCACTCCAAAAGCGTCTGGTTACGACATGATTGCTGTTGGAACACCAACAATTGTTGGCGAAGTATTTCCAACACCAAATCCAAGAGAAAAACGATGGAAGCGAATCGATTACATCGAATATCATACCGGTTTGTTTGTCGCTCCAGAAGCGACTCCAAATGTGGTGCCACTTGAGGAATTCCATACTCTCATTTTCCCAAGGTCAAGTCTGTCAAAGTATAATTTGTCGTTAGCCAACAGCATTGGTTTGATTGATAACGACTATCGGGGAGAAATACTTCTTCGATTCAAATATCTCTGGCAGCCAGAAGACTTTGTTGTAGAAACCAACGGAGTGTTGTCGGGGAAAATCAATGAGGCAAGGATTTACAAGCCCGGCGACAAAATCGGTCAATTGGTTGCTGAGGTTCACAATCCGATTGAATGGGTGGTGGTTAATCTCTTGGATGAAACGGTTCGGGGCGAAGGCGGATTCGGTAGCACCGACACAAAACCAGAACAATTCACCACACCAATTATCAGTGATGCAGAATTGATTCGTATTCGTTCAACTGGCCCAAAAATCAAAGAGGAAGTTGAACCGCCAACACGAAAATACAGCGAAGATACGCCATATCACAAAACGGCTAAATCTGGTATTTTGGAACAATGGAAAGCCAAATCGGAATCTGATGGGAAACCTGTGGTCGGTTACGAAAAACTGATGAAGGAAAAGAATCAGTAATGAAAAAGATAGTCACACCCGGAGTCAGAGAAGAAGCAGAGTTCTACTGTGATTCTTGTGGTGTGGAAGCATTCATTGAATTTAGAATGAATGCGTGGTATGGCAGTAAATTTGACATGTCACAAACAACATATCATCTGTGTGATGATTGTTGGTCAAGAGTTAAGGATTCACTGAAAAGTGGATTTGGAATGGATGGAAAAACAGAGGATATTATTGAATTATGAGCAAACCAGTATGTGTGTTTCAGTCTCCAATGTGGACTCGTAGTGGATACGGTGATTTGGGAATGGCGTTGGCCAAAAGTCTCGTTCGCTACGGTAAATATGATTTGTTACTCGTTCCTACCAAGTGGGGCGGTTGCAGTCGAAAATACTTACTCGACAGCATTACCGACCCTTTGGAAAAGGAATTGTTCCAACGAATCATTCGTGCTCCGTTGAGCAAACAACCGGAAATCTTCATGCAATGCACGATTCCAAATGAGTTTCAAGCACCAGCCAAATACAACATCGGTATTACCGCTGGAATTGAAACTACACTATGTCGTCCAGATTGGTTGGATGGTTTGAACCGAATGAATTTGAACTTGGTAACATCACAACATGCCAAGGATGTATTCGAACGACCAAACTACACCATTCAACGTCAAGGCAATCCAAATCCAGAACCCATCAAATCGTTGAAGCCGATGGAAGTTCAGTTTTGGGGAGCGGATACAACCATTTACAAAAAGACGGATGAAAAGTTGCCGGCGGTCGAAGAAGAAATGGCGAAAATCAAAGAGAACTTCTGTTTCTTGTTTGTGGGTCAATGGACTCATGGTGGATTGTTCTCAGACCGCAAGGATATCGGCAATCTTATCAAGACATTCATGAAGACATTCAAGGATGTTGAAGAATCAAAGCGACCCGCCTTGATTTTGAAGACAAGTGGAGCGGCCATTTGTAACATGGACAGACACGATATCGTCAATCGTTTGGCTGCCATCAAACAAATGATGACCAACGAATTCAAGACAGGAAATCTTCCAAATGTCTATGTGGTTTATGGTGACTTGAGTGAAGTGGAAATGAACGCTTTGTACAACCATGAAAAGGTCAAAGCCCACATTTCGTTCACCCACGGCGAAGGTTATGGACATCCGCTTCTGTTGGCTACCATGAGTGGAAAACCACTGTTGGTTTCAAATTGGAGTGGTCACTTGGACTTCTTGGACAAGGAAAACTGTAAGTTGCTGGCGGGCGATGTAAAACCGTTGGCGCCAGAGTGTGTCAATGAATGGTTAATCAAAGACTCTTCATGGTTCACAGTGGATTACTACAAAGCCGAGCAGACCATGAAAAGTTGTTTTGAACATTACAAGGCATATCTCCAAAAGGCCGAAGCGTTGAGACTGCGTAATATCGAACAGTTTTCAAATGAGGCGATGGATAAGCGTTTCCATGCTTTGCTTGACAAGTATGTTCCTCAATTTGCTACCGAAACCAAGTTGGTGTTGCCAAAGTTGAAAAAGGTATCGTAATGAAGTTGACCTATCTTGTTTCAGTTCACAATGAAACCGAAACTCTACAGCGGTTATTAGACCCGTTGTTTGAAAAGATACGTGGCACGACAGACTCAATCGTTATCTTGGATGATAACTCAACCAACGAAGAAACGATTGACTATATCATGAGGTTTTTTGACTGTCCCAATGTTGGATGGGTCAAACACAGTCTAAACAACGATTATGGAGCACATAAGAACTTTGGTAATACCAAATGTCTTGGAGATTGGATATTCCAAATCGATGGCGACGAAAGACCGCATCCAAATTTGTTGGACAATGTAAAGGATTTGATTGAAAGCAATCCATCGGTGGAATTGATTTATGTTCCACGAGTAAACGACTTTCGGGGTGTTACTCCAGAACTAGCCGCACCGTGGGGCTGGCGGTTAACACCATGTCCTGAGTATGAGAATCGACCCATTGTAAATTGGCCCGATTATCAAGGTCGAATCTACAAGAATGACCCAACAAGAATTCGTTGGGATAGAAAACTCCACGAGAAGATTGAGGGGCACAAGGAATACAGTTTCCTACCGGCAGAAGTGGAATGGTCATTGTATCATGACAAGACCATTGAAACACAACTTGAAACAAACAGGCGATACAACAAGGATTTTAGTGTTGCTGACAACAAAGGACATAACGTCGTATGAAAAGAATGATAGGCATCGTTGGACTTGGTTATGTTGGAACTCTTGTAAGAAATTTCTATGGTGACAGACATCATGTTTTTTGTTACGACCCAAAATTCAAGTGTCATACACAAGAAGAAATCAACAACTGTGAAATCGTATATGTCTGTGTGCCAACCGACCCCAAGGAAGATGGTAGTTGCAATACTGACATTGTTGAAAAAACGGTTGAGTGGATTGAAGCACCAATCATTGTCATCAAATCCACTGTTGAACCGGGGACAACCGAACGATTGCGTCAGAAAACAGGCAAGAATATCGTGTTCTGTCCTGAGTATGCGGGTGAATCATCATATTGGACACCTTACAAGTTTCATACTGAGTTGAAAGAGACTCCATTCTTCATCTTTGGTGGGGAAAAGGAAGTTTGCGAAACCTTGATTGAGATTTATCAAGAGATTGCCGGGCCGACAAAGACCTACCGGATTACAGATAGCACCACTGCAGAGTTGGTTAAGTATTTGACCAACTGTTTCTATGCTACGAAAGTGGGTTTCTGTAACGAGATGTATGATTTGGCACAACGAATTGGTGTCAGTTGGACGGAGTTGCGTGAATTGTGGGTGTTAGACCCACGACTTAATCCGATGCACACATTGGTTTTCCCTGACAAACGGGGTTTTGGTGGAAAGTGTTTCCCCAAGGATACTGAGGCATTACTTGCCTTCTCTAAGAAGATGGAGTCACCACTTACGATTTTGGATAGTGTCATACAATCCAACAAACGAATTCGAAAAGAACAATTGAAAGACATTCTATCATGAAATACCCCATTTTCAAAGTTCATGTCGATAAAGAAGCGGCCCTAAAGGAACTGGACAAAGTTCTTGGTAGTGGGTTTCTGAATGAAGGTGAACAAGTCACCGAGTTGACTAATCAACTATCGAAGTATTTGAAACATGACAAGGTGGTGTTACTTAACAGTTGCACTTCAGCCTTGACTCTTGCTTTGCGATTGGCGGGCGTTGAAAAAACCGACGCCGTTCTCAGTATTTCAATGACTTGCATCGCATCAAATACACCAATACATGACATTGGTGCGAGAATAATTTGGGCAGACATCAATCGTGAAACCGGCAACATTGACCCTAATGTTGTGGACAACCTTCTCACCAGACATCCTTACATTAAGGCTGTCCTTTGCGTGGATTGGGCTGGCTTCCCATGTGATTTACAAGTGTTGAAAGACATATGTGACGAACATGGAGTCAAACTAATCCAAGATGCTGCTCATGCTTTTGGAGCGACTTACAACGGTCAACAAGTATGTCATTTCGCTCACTATACATGTTACAGTCTGCAAGCCATCAAACACATTACTTGTGGCGACGGTGGAATTCTTGTTTGTGAGGATGAAGAAGATTTCAAACGAGCCAAGAAACTCAAATGGTTTGGTATTGACCGTGAAGCAACCAAGGATGCCAAGGGCGAATGGAAAGGTCAACGGTGGAATGTTGATGTTGAAGAATCGGGATTCAAATACCACATGAACAACATCTCGGCAGCCATTGGATTGTCACAAATGTCCCATGTTGAATACATTGTAAATCAACATCAAGCAAATGGATTCATCTATGAAGACTTGTTTCAGGACAATCCATATATTCAACTATTGAAGTATCCAAGCAAGTCGAAACCGTCGTTTTGGGTCTATACATTGTTGTTGGATGAATCACTTGACCGTGATGCTATCTTGGAACAACTTAACAAGGCTGGTATTGGGGCTGGCGTGGTTCACATTCCAAACCATATCTACACCTGTTTCAAATCCAGCAAAGCCGATTTGCCAGAAACCGATTATTTCTCTCGGCACCAAATCTCATTGCCATGTGGTTGGTGGTTGAGCACAGATGATATCAAGTTGATTGCCAAAACACTCAACACTATAATCGAATCACGAATTCAAGGTGAAGCGTATCCAGAAAAATGGCAGACCGCTTTGAATGAATTTTACGAATCACATGGCGTTGGTGATACGGTCAAACACAAGAAAGCGTTTTGGAACAAACAATCTCCAAACACATGTATTACCCATGTTGAAACGGATGAACAATGGGTAAAGGTAATGGAATTTTCGTGGTTGGTTGATGCCTTCCCCGAAGACATGAAATTTGCTTAATGACAATACTAACATCAGCATTAGGGCCATATACCCTACGAGAAATCGATGAAGATAGCGACGACCATGATTGGTTGGTCGAACTTCACAACGACCCTTTTGTATTGCACAATTTGAACGACCCAAATCCCATCACACCATGTAGCCACATAAACTGGTGGTTCTACGGTAGGAACAGGAATAAGGATTTTCGTTACATCTTTACAGTCGATGGTGTCCGAGTTGGATTTACCAAGTTCATTGCGGTGGATAAAGTCAACAACAATTGTTTGTTGGGAGCAGATATCCACAAAGACCATCGTGGTAAAGGTCATGCAGTTCCAATGTGGAGATTGATGTTGGAATACAGTTTCGACCATCTCAAAATGTGGAGAGTAGGTCTGTTGACAGCGAGCTACAATGAAATTGCTCAAAAGGTTTACCGAAAAGTCGGTTTTGTGGAAGAAGGCAGACAGATTCAATCATTGAATCGTAACGGTCAATACTTTGACCAAATCTGCATGTATATGACTGAACCGATGTATCGAACATACAAGTATGAATAACAAACGAATCCTAATCATTGGAGGCACGGGTGCTTTGGGTAAAACCCTCATTCGTCTTTATCAAGATACCAACACCATCAAAGTGTTCAGCCGAGACGAACACAAACAGGTTGGTTTGGCGGCATCCACATGGGTAAAGAAAACGGTTTCGTATGTCATCGGAGATGTCAAAGACAAAGATTCAATCATCAATGTCATCGAAGACTTCCAACCACACATCGTCATCAATACCGCAGCATTGAAACACGTTCCAATTTGCGAAATCAACCCAATCGAATCGGTCAAGGTAAACATCCTTGGTCATCAAAATTTGATTGAAGCAGTTCAAAGGGCTCGACATCAAATTGAGACATTGATTTTCATCTCGTCCGACAAAGCATGCAAACCCATCAACACTTATGGTATGTGTAAGGCTATCAGTGAACGCCTCTACATTGAATTTGCCAAGAAACAATCAGCTATCAGAGTTTGTTTGGTTCGTTATGGTAATGTGTTGGAATCCACTGGCTCTGTCATTCCACTTTTCAAAATGATGTTGGAAAGAGGGGATACGTTCCTACCCATCACCGACCCTCGTATGACTCGGTTCTTGTTGACATTGGAACAAGCCGCTGGTTTGATTGAATGGGCGTATTACTGTGCATGGTCACATGGCAAAATTGCTGTGCCCAAGGTGAAGTCATTCCTTATCACCGACATTGCCAAGGCTCTTATTCGAAACAAGTATGGCGACGAAAACGCTGTGGAATTGAAAACGGTAGGTGTCCGTCCGGGTGAAAAGATTCACGAAGAAATGATTTCTGCCGAAGAGTGGATGCGAACAATGACACATACTAACGGCACATCAGGTGCCGAATTCGAAAACTATTTGATTTCAGATGACCTTATTCGTAACGAAGCCAAATCATACAACTCGTTTGAAGCTCGAATGGAAGACAGTAACGCGGTGTTTGAATTCTTGAAAGACTGCAAGGTAATATGATTCAAATCAATGAATACTTTCATGGAGTTCGGGAAACACAGAGATTAGGTTGGTCAATAGAATCACCTGAATTCATTCCACAGGATTATCTAACCCAACAATTCTTCGTTGTTTTTCGCACATGTCATTCTTTCGGTGATTGGGCAATCATTTCTGCAATGCCACGATTATTGAAAGAACAATACCCCCATGCGACCGTAGCTATTCCTTCTCCCACTCTTTTGAAACAGATGTATCCCACCGGCATCTGGACAAACAAACATGAAGACTTCCACAGCAATGTAGTTGAAGTGTTCGCCAACAATCCGCATGTTGATGGTATGGTTGATTCTCTGCACAACATGCCGGTATATCATGACCATTTTCGAATTTACAATCCAGCTAATCTCAACACCCCTCTAACGGAACAAATGTTGACATTTTGGAGATTCAAGCCTGAACAAATAGTCAATTCGGCTCCTGAACTTTACTGGTCAGCAGAAGAAAAGAAAGAGGGCGACCAAATCATCGGTTATTTGTATGGTGACAAACCGTTTGGGTTTTTATACATTGACGATTCGTTTTTTGAAGTGCATGACCCCGGACGAGAATTGTTAGACTACAAGAGAAAACGCATTCAAGAGAAAATTGACGAGTTCGGTGATTTGAATTGGATGTATTACGCCGGGAAACCCATTTCTGAGACGGTTTATCGAACCAAATCGGTTGCGGTCGATGTTCGTCAAATTGATGTCAGCAAACGAGTTCAAAATTACATTAAGTCCAAGAGCCTAGTTATTATAGGTCATCAAGGCGGATATGGAACTGACTGCATGAGTCGGTATCCAAAATTGGGGTGTTTCGTGCTACCGAATGCAGCGACACAAATAAATGAACACTTCATTCGAAGTACACACTACATATTGCCGTAAGGGTTATGTTCACTAAGGTTACATCATGTCCAATCAGCGGAGACACTAACCCCATTCCATACTTGGATTTGGGTTTAATGCCTCTTGTCAACAATCTCAATTCATCACGAGAGGAATCGCTTTCCTGCAAAAAGTTCCCTCTGTTGGTGAACTACTATTCCACCAGCGGTTTATCAACATTGTCGGGTGTTGTTGACCCCAAAGTTCTGTTTTCAAACTATGTTTACAAGTCGGGAGTCAGTCAGCCTTACATCGAACATTGCAAACACATGTTCGAACATCTCAACAAATTCGTCAAGGTAAAGATTGGGGATGTCTTCTTGGATATCGGTGGTAACGATGGCACTCTGTTGAAGACATTCCAAAGTATCAATGGTGGAATTTGGTGTATCAATGTTGACCCAGCAAAGAATCTCGGTTCAATCAGTCGTGAAGGTGGAATTTC